>Ga0183095_11389_pt1 | contig 19245 bp, 15 predicted proteins | sample BioMet4_FD_130346 | JGI IMG/M metagenome (GOLD analysis project Ga0183095, IMG submission 130346) | Microbial communities from bioreactor (seeded with sewage sludge) at LBNL, California, USA - Biofuel metagenome 4 (v2) (version 3) | ecosystem: Engineered > Bioreactor > Anaerobic > Unclassified ...
AGATAAATGGTATCGTCGAATCTCAACATAGCTTTCTTAAAGTCTTAACACCTTATTATATTTCCGCAAGCAATTGAGTTTAACCCTAGGCTCGTGGGGTGTTGGGTTTGCTCCGATATCATGGTAGACGACGAAGCACGGTATTTCGAAGCAACAGTTCCAACAGCAAGCATACGATAGCGGCGATAGCGAATGGCTGATAAGCCTCGTAACGCTTAGAGAATTTCTGGACGTTCATCTTTGTTTTCTCCAACTTATCGATGTCGCTATAGATCTGCTTTAGTTCGTTATTGTTTGTGGCACGATAGAAATTACCTTCTGTGATGGCAGAGATCTCACTTAATGTCTTTGTGTCTATCTCTACCGGAATGTTGACATATTGCACTCCTCCTGCAACAGGCATTGGATAACGTGCAACCTTGTTGGTGCCCACACCGATTGTGTAAACGCGGATGCCCAGCGAGTGGGCGATCTGAGCTGCGGTGAGTGGAGATATGTCTCCCATATTGTTACTTCCATCGGTCAGCAAGATGACCACCTTGCTTTTGGCCTTCGACTCCTTGAGTCGGGTCACTGCATTGGCCAACCCCATACCTACCGCGGTACCATCAGAGATGAGTCCACGTGCTGCGATGTCCGTACGAACATTTTGCAACAAGTTGATTAGCGAAGTGTGGTCAGCCGTCAACGGACATTGTGTGAAGGATTCCCCAGCAAATATTACAAGTCCGATTTTGTCATTGGGTCGACCAGAGATAAACTCTCCGGCCACTTCCTTGGCTGCCTCCAAGCGGTTGGGACGCAAATCCTCGGCAAGCATTGAGGTCGAAACATCCATGGCGAGCATAATGTCAATACCTTCCACGGTCTTACTTCCCCATGAATTGTGAGTCTGTGGACGTGCCAAGGCAATGACTATCATCACAAAGGTGAGACAACGCAATACCATCGGCGCAGACACGAGGCGCACGCGCCAGCTTTTTGGAGCGGTGAGGTAGGCATGGGTATCGCTCATGCGCATAGTTGGCTCATTGCGCTTGCGGTATAGAAAATACCACAATACGTATGGGATGAGCAGCAACAGCAGTAAGAAAAATTCCTTATTTGCAAATTCCATGTCCTAAACTTACGTTGTTTAAACCATCAAGAGATATACGTTGTACACGATATAACCCAGCAATCCGACAACTATTATGCCGATGGCCCATAGTAATGCCTTGATTGTGATACGGTTTTGACGAGTGCGCTTATCGCTCTCATTGAGCTGAGGCACTATCTTTTCTTCCTTGGCCTGCCCCTCTATCTTAGTGCTGTCGATGAAATTGACGGCATTGACGAGGTTAAGGTCATTCTCGTTAATGAGTGTTGAATATTTGGCAAACTTCACGAGGTCAGCAGTGCTGAACAGTTCGGTCAGTTCGTCAAGCATCTTGCGGTCGCCCGTCTGTTGCAGATTGTCGATGATTTGACTTGAAGTCATCTCCATTGCATTGAATCCGAAGCGTTCTTGGATGTACTTTCGTAGCGTGACGGTGAGACGTGTGTAGTATGTCTTTTGGTCTTCGCTAGTCTGCATACGTTCGGCCTTGATCTCATCTATGGCGCTGAGCGCACGTTGATGGGCAGGAACGTGACGTATGATACGTATTCTTGTGATGATGGGCTTGTTCTCACGAAGGCGTACAAACAAGTAGAAGCCAAAGCCAAACAACAACAATACCAGTACTGCAAGCCAAAAATAGGGGCTCCATTCAGACCACATGAACGGGTTGGTCTGCACATCCTTGGGTGGAAAGAACTGGTTGGGGTGGAGCGTATCTACGTCTACGGTAATCACTTTAAGTGCAGCGGTACCTCCCTTATAACTCTTACCGTCAACTTTGACGGGAAGTGCGGGAATGGCATATAGCTTTTCGTCAAACGATGTAATGGTATAGACGCGTTCCAATTTCACTTTACCATCTGTCTCAACGGTGTCGACATCTTCAAAACCGAGCACCTCCACACCTGGCACGACATATTGCTTTGCCTTCAGGTCTGGCCATTGCAACTTCGACCCTTTTGGCATGGTTACCCCAAGACTCAGATGAGCCTGTTCACCAATCAATATGCCTACCGAGTCCACCCGTTGCTCCACCACTACCTGTGCGCCTGCTGGCACCATCACCATCAGTAGCAAAAGAGTCAATATGTAGTGTGTAAATCTCTTCATTTCTTATTTAATTCTTCTGCCAACGTTCGTCTTGCGAATCTGCTGGTCATGAATTATGCATCAGCTCAACTTCTTTGCTTAAACAATCCTATCAAAGATTTGGTGAAGTCCTCGTTTGTGGCAATCGAGGTCCAATCCACTTGGCTCTTTGAAAAAACATGACGCAGGGCATCTTCGCGCTCCATCCAGTATCGTGTGTGTGCTCGACGAAGCTTTGCGCTCGAGGTGTCAACCACCATTTCGTGGCCTGTCTCGGCATCGCACACCTTGATGAGACCTACGTCTGGAAGGAACTTGGCCCGTGGATCATATACCTGAATGGCTATGACATCGTGCTTGCGATTGGCTATCTCCATCTCCTTGGTGAAGTCCTTACGATCATAGAAGTCGCTAATGACGAACGAGGTACAGCGCCTTTTCATCACCTGAGTGAGAAAAGCGGTCGCCATCGCTACGTCGGTGCGCTTGCTTTGTGGCTTGAAGTTGAGCATCTCTCTGATGATATAGAGGATATGCTTGCGGCCTTTCTTGGGTGGAATATACTTCTCGATTTGATCCGAAAAGAAGATAACCCCAATCTTGTCGTTGTTCTGGATAGCAGAAAAGGCGATAGTAGCCGCAATCTCCGTTACCATGTCGCGTTTTGTTTGGCGAGTGGTGCCGAAGTCTAGCGAGCCGGATACGTCTACAAGAAGCATTACGGTGAGTTCACGCTCCTCCTCGAAGACCTTGACATAGGGGCGATGAAATCTGGCCGTTACGTTCCAGTCGATGTCACGCACGTCATCGCCGAACTGATACTCCCTGACCTCCGAAAAGGCCATACCTCTGCCTTTGAAGGCAGAGTGGTATTGTCCAGCGAAGATATTCTGACTCAACCCACGGGTCTTTATTTCTATCTTCCGTACTTGCTTAAGTAAAGAACCTGTATCCATCTAACTCAACGACTCATAAAAACTCACCCTCAACAGCCTCACCCCTAGTCCCTCCCCAGTAGGGAAGGGGAATTGCGGTGGCCGTATGGTGTTATGTACATTATAAAATGTCTGTCTATTAAGGCACTTCAATCTTATTTATTATCTTGCTCACGATCTCCTCGCTGGTCACATTTCCAGCCTCTGCCTCGTAGCTAAGGCCAATGCGATGGCGTAAAACGTCATGAGCAATGGCACGTACATCCTCAGGCACTACATAGCCGCGGTGCTTGATGAAGGCATAGGCGCGTGATGCCTTTGCCATGTTAATGCTTGCACGAGGACTTCCACCGAAGGTGATCAAGTCCTTCAACTCACCAAGGCCATAGCGGTCTGGATAGCGCGTTGCAAAAACAATGTCAGCAATATATTGAGCGATCTTCTCGTCGATATAAACTTGTTCAACCACCTCACGGGCACGGATAATCTCGTCTGCCGATGTCACAGGTGTCACGGTAGGCAGTTGTCCTAGCAGATTCTCACGCATAATGAGTTTTTCCTCCTCGATGGTGGGGTAGTCAATGAGCACCTTCAGCATGAAACGGTCAACCTGGGCTTCTGGCAATGGGTATGTTCCCTCTTGCTCGATTGGGTTCTGTGTGGCCAGCACAAGGAATGGTTTCGGCAACTCAAAGGTAGTGTCACCGATAGTTACCTGATGTTCCTGCATGGCTTCGAGCAGTGCACTCTGAACCTTGGCGGGAGCACGGTTGATCTCATCTGCCAATACGAAGTTAGCAAAAACGGGCCCACGCTTTACCTGAAACTTCTCATCCTTCTGTGAATAGATCATTGTGCCAACAACGTCGGCAGGCAACAAGTCAGGTGTGAATTGTATACGGCTGAAACTTGCATCCACAAGCTGGCCCAAAGTCTTAATGGCTAGTGTCTTTGCCAGACCAGGCACGCCTTCAAGGAGGATGTGACCGTCGCTTAGGAGTGAGATAAGCAGCATGTCAATGAGGTGCTTTTGTCCCACAATGACCTTGTTCATGCCCATAGAGAGGTTTGTCACGAAACCGCTCTGTTGCTCTATTCGGACGTTCAGTTCCCTAATGTCTACTGATTCTGCCATAATATCTGTCGGATTAATGCTTTATGTTAAATTTCACGCAAAAGTACAACATTATCCGAAGAGGGGAGAAATATAGAAACTAAATATTATTAAAAACAGTTCAGAATCCCTTTTATTTAACGTCATTTCGCCCATTAAAACAGACGTTAACCATCATTTACATCTATCTATCTTGATGAAATTGTATTACGGTTGTCATGGTTGTTTCATGCGATAATAATACCTTTGAATATTAGATAACTCGTATTGGATTTTAGTCTATTGATTGCTGTAAATTGGGTAAACAACAGTTTTCTAATTCGTCAGAATTCTCCTTGTCTGCGAAAGAATACTAATGGCACTGCGATTCGGTACCTTTCGCAGTGCGTTAGGTATCTAATCGCGATGCGTTTACGGCCGAATCGCAACGCCATTAGTATCCTTTCGCAGGCCCGTTAGTATCCTATCGCAAACTCATGTAGTTTTATATATGTTTTGTTCGTTACAAGTGGCGCTTTGATTCTTGGATTCAGCATCAAAAATATGTCTTGTAATAGTATGATAGAATATATCATTATTATTGCCCTCTGTTAGTGATCATAGTCACGATGATTTGGGATTACTTCATCGTGTTTGAAGACTGGTTTCATGAGTTGGTTGTGAACGAAGAATGATAGGTATTCTTAAAGAATGTAATTATTCCAATTGCATCGGTTAAGTATGGTTAATACTTAGAGGAAAACTTAATTAATATGATACTTTTCACTTACATTTGTTGTAAATTATTACAAAGTATAGAATTTATAAAACATAAAAAATACATTGACTATGAGTACAGTTTATGATTTCAGTCTAAAAGATAAAAAAGGCAACGAAGTTCAGCTTTCCGATTATAAAGGACAGGTTCTTCTTATTGTTAACACCGCTACTCAGTGCGGCTTCACTCCACAATTGGAAGAGTTGGAGGCTATCTACAAGCGTTTACACAATGAGGGCTTGGAGATTCTGAGCATCCCATCCAATCAATTTGGCGAGCAGGCACCAGGTTCTGACGAAGAAATTGCTCAGTTCTGCTCCTTAAGCTATGGCACAGAATTCCCACAGTTCAAGAAGAGTGATGTTAATGGCGACAACCAATTGCCACTTTACAAATGGCTTAAGGAAGAGAAGGGCTTTGTAGACTTCGATATGGAGCACAAGATTGCACCAATCTTGGTGGATATCTATGACAAGCAGGATCCTGACTGGCGCATGAAGAGCGACATCAAGTGGAACTTCACAAAGTTCTTAGTTGACCGAGAGGGGAATGTTGTTGAACGTTTTGAGCCGACTAAGCCGCTCGAAGTAGTCGAGGAGGCTATCAAGAAACTACTTTGAAGATAGTGTTTTATTGAGCTGTCGCCGAGTGAGGCGGCAATGAGTAACATTCTTTATAAATCAAGAGGTACTTAGTTCCATCAAACTGGGTTCGTCCAAGCAAAAGCTTAGGACGACCCTTTTTTTCGTGTCTGGAATATTGGCATAGTAGATTTTATGACGTCCTTGGTCATAGAAAAGATTTGATAGAATTGAATTTCTCCTTATGGCCTTTCAGAGGAAACACTGCAATAATCTAATGATTGTCTCGTTATCATAGAACATGAAGCGTGGTTATAGACAACTATGGAGCTTGCTAGCGGCAGTGATGGTACTGACGCTGATAACATCATGTGGTGCGGAAAGAAACCTAAAAAGGGCAGAAAAGAGCTTAGCATTAGGCGAATACTTTGACGCAGCCAATGAGTTCAAGCAGGCTTATAGCAAGACCAGCCCCAAAGATAGGGAAAAACGTGGGCAGATTGCTCGACGTATGGCCCATTGCTATGACCGAAGTCTTCAGACTGCTAAAGGCATTGCAGCATTTCGCAATGCCGAGCGGTATGAACAGATTCAGTCCGAAGACATGCTCACCTTGGCTCAATTGCTGATGAAGAATGGCAGTTACAAGGAGGCGGGACTGGTTTTTCAAGCTGTGTTAGACTCCATGCCCAAAAATCTTTTAGCTCAGACTGGCCTGGCTGCAGCTAAACAAGCGCCAGAAATCAGGGAACTTGGTAGTCGATATACGGTGAAGAAGATGGATGTGTTCAACTCTCGTCGCGCCGATTTCTCCCCAATGTTATTTGGCGATAACTTTGATCAACTCTACTTTTCCTCTACTAGGAATGAAGCCCAAGGGGATGAGTTGAGTGGTATAACTGGCACAAAACCTGGTGATATCTTTTACTCGACGAAGGACGACAGGGACAAATGGACAAGACCAGAAGCGGTGAAAGGTGGCTTGAACACCGACTACGATGAGGGCGCATGCAGTTTCTCTTCTGATGGACGTGAGATGTATCTCACACTGTGTTCCACGGATCCATCTTATCCGCGTTATGCACAGATCGTAAAGTCAAACCGAAGTGATGCAGCTTGGGGTAAGGCCTCGGAGGTGAAACTCACATCCGACACCTTGTCAAGTTATGCCCATCCGGCCGTCTCCCCTGATAATGAATGGCTCTATTTCACCTCGGACATGCCAGGAGGAATGGGTGGACTTGACATCTGGAGGGTCCGTATCACTGCAGCTGGATATGGTGGTGTTGAGAATTTGGGTAAGCCAGTCAACTCCGAAGGAGATGAGATGTTCCCGTCGTTCCGTCCCAATGGGGATCTGTACTTTTCGAGTAATGGACACCAAGGAATGGGCGGACTTGACGTCTTTATTGCCAAAGTGGGCAAGGATGGTCATTATCATCTATCCCATCCAGGGTATCCACTCAACTCTCAAGGCGATGATTTCGGTATGACCTTTGAGGGACCATACAATCGTGGTTTCTTTTCTAGCAATCGCAACGATGCTAGAGGGTGGGACCATATATATTCATTTGAGAATCCTGAGATAGTACAGACTGTCAAGGGATGGGTTTATGAGATGGACGGGTACGAGTTACCAGCTGCACAGATATACGTCGTGGGTACGGATGGGACCAACGAAAAGTTGAGCGTAAGGAGCGATGGATCTTTCACGAAAGTGCTGGATGATGGCGTAATGTATCTATTCCTTGCTTCTTGTAAGGGTTTTCTAAACCATCAGGAAGAAGTCCTGGCAATGTCAAATCCGAAGGAATCACGCGATACTACGCTGCAATTTGCTCTTGCGAATATCTCTGTGCCGACGCTCATCGATAATATCTTCTATGATTTCGACAAGGCTACCCTCCGTGATACCTCTAAGGTGGCACTTGACAAGCTGGTCAATCTGCTCAATGAAAATCCCAATATTACAATAGAACTCAGTGCTCACGCAGACGCGCGCGGAGCAGCTGAGTACAACAAACGGCTATCACAGCGGCGTGCTGAGTCTGTTGTTAACTACCTTATTGCTCATGGAATACCAGCCGATCGGTTAACACCCAAGGGCTATGGCAAAGAGAGACCGAAGACTATAAATCGGAAAGCCGCAGCGAAGTATCCCTGGTTGAAGGAGGGTGAATTGCTAAGTGAGGAGTTTGTTGCCTCTCTCAAGGATAAGGAAAAGGAAGAAATTTGTCATCAGCTCAACCGTCGCACAGAATTTTTGGTGTTGCGAACAACCTATGGTATGTTTGACGAGAAGGGCCGACTGAAGAATGTGCCGAAGCCTAAGAAGACAGAAGAGAAGTCGGAACTAAACCCTGATGGCATAACAATAGGCTTTGACTAATAGCCGAGGAGATTATTACATGTGAATAAAACGGCCTTAACGGAAAGATATTCCATTAAGGCCGTTTGTTAATTGTGTTTATGGTCAAGAATATAAAGGATTTATATGCGTCTTGGAACAATAGGTGGCTAATCGAAAGGTGACTTTTGATATCACCTGTCGTGACCAACAATATTTCGTTATTTATACTTGAAGCATTACTATATACCTAGATTAGGATTCGACAAGGCACATCACACCTCTTCAATCAAAATGAATTGGATGCCCTTTTGGTGAACAACCAATACTAGTTTGATTGTAAGGGTCTATAGTTTTGCATCGTAATTGGTCAGGACATTATAGATAGCGACCGTAGAGAGAACCATTAGGGATGCAAGAACCATAACTATTGAGCAGAGATTAAACTCAACTACCGACAGATAACCTATCAAATCGCCAATCAGCTGAGACAACATTAGTCTTAACTCGTCAACCCAATCACAGAACAATAGCATAGCCATTGCCACAGTGAAGCACAATGCCGTCCATATACGATTTAGGCGACGGGCTCTCTGCGGGATGGCTTGCATTACCCGTTTGGAGAATCCATCGTCGGCAATCTCGAACCGCTGAGCATCAAAGAACTGCAGCAAGAGATCGTCGTCGGATTGTATTTTATTGTCTACTTCCATATTCTTTCATTTTTAAGCGGTTTATTTATTTGTAACCATTGCTTCGCAAGTAGTCGGCCAACTTTTTCTTGCCGCGCGAGAGATGACTTTTCACCGTGTTTTCCGGCATGTCGATTATTTCGGAGATTCGTTCGATGGTTTGTCCTTCCATGAGTTGCAGTGTGACACAACTACGCTCGTTTTCCGTGAGTATTTGTAGGGCATCGTAAAGATCCATTTTCAGATTACTGTCGCCATGATTGGCATTGATTTGTCGCACCGTCATGTTGTCGAGGTTCATGGTCTGTCGGTTTGCCCGCACATAGTCATAGAAAACATTGTAAGCGATGCGATAGAGCCATGTGAGGAACGACGATTTGCCCTGAAACTGGCTGATGCGCGTATATGCCTTTACGAACGTGTCCTGAGCTAGGTCGTCGCTAAGCTGCGTATCACCTAAAGTCTGCGAGAGGAAGAAACGCCTCACAGGCGACTGGTATTCCTTCATCAGCTTGTCGAATGCTCGCTGATTATGGAATACCGACACCTGTGTGACTAAACTGATGTCCTCCAGACGATCCATTTACTTATTGGTCTTGGCAATAATCATCTGTCCGGCGCCGTAGCAAGCAATCAAAGCTCCCACTCCTACAAATACATCTGCACCCCAAACTCCGAACATGACCATGAGTCCAACGCCAATGGCGACATTGCGAATGCCCTTATTCCAGTAGTAATCTGGTGTTTCCGGTGCTGCGGGCTTAATTGCATCGGGTATGGGCTGACCTGCTTCCATGGCCTTTTCTGCTAACTGGACGCGACTATTGTGTCGCTTGATGATGTAGCGTATGATGAGAATGAGAATGATAAATGGTGCAGCAAGGATGAGAAAGACAATAAGCAGAATGAAGATGACAAGCAACACAGCTCCAACACCTATGGTACCGCCTAGAAGCTTCTCAACGAATTCATTGACAAAGCTATTTCCAGAGTCAAAGTCTGAGAAAGTTTGTGAGGTGTAAGAGGTGTCCTCCGTGCCTGCAAGGCCGGCTGCAGTGGTGTCCGAGAATGCCTCAAGACCTTTTACGTTGGTGGTATCCTTAACAGTGTCTACCGCTTCGACGGGGGCATGATGGCGGTGACGAGGCTGAACGCTAGCTGCGCTTGCGTTGAGCGAGAGCATGAATGCCAATGCTATGAGATAATGTTTCATTTCTTATTGAAGTTATTTTATTTCTGTCTTTTTGACGAAACAGGCAGTAGTTTAGTTGCAAAGTAACTAAAAAACTTCTACTTTTGCAATGAAAAAAGTGAAGGAAATGACTCTAGCAAAGGATTTTGTGGACTATACTCGCGAATTGATGGGCGATGCCTTATATAAAGTATTAGAGGATGGGCTACATCAGGATCCGCCTATAAGCATAAGGATTAATCCCTTGAAGGCATCGCGCTTAGGGGAGAATGATATTGCAAAGAGTGGAGAACAAACCAAGGAGGTAGTAGGGTGGTGCCATGAAGGACGATACCTGCCGACAAGACCGAATTTCACTTTTGACCCTCTGCTTCATGCCGGACTATATTATGTTCAGGAGGCTTCGTCGATGTTTGTCAGTCATGTGTTAAGTCAGCTCGTGGACGAACCTGTGATGATGCTTGATCTCTGTGCTGCACCGGGTGGAAAGACTATAGCAGCACGTTCTGCCTTACCTGAAGGTAGTATTCTCATGTGCAATGAACCGATGAAGATGCGTGCTTCAATCCTTGCGGAGAACATGGAAAAATTTGGACACTCAGACGTTTTGGTGACTAACAATTTTGCCAAGGATTACAAAGCAGCAGGGTTGCTTTTTGACGTGATTTTGACCGATGTGCCTTGTTCAGGTGAGGGGATGTTTCGTAAGGATGAGGGAGCAATTGCTGAATGGAGTACCCAGAATGTTGAACAATGCGCCATGCTTCAGCGATCTATTGTGGAAAATATTTGGCCTTGTTTGCGTGAAGGGGGATTACTTATCTATTCCACTTGCACCTTTAATGCACATGAGGACGAGGAGAATGTGAATTGGATTGCGAAACAACTTGGTGCCGAATTTGTAGAGATCGAAACTCAACCCGAATGGAATATCACGGGTTCTCTCATCGATAACCATCCTGTTTATAGGTTTATCCCAGGCAAGTCGCGAGGCGAGGGACTATTTGTCGCTGTGCTTCGGAAGCATGGTGAAGGCAGAAGTGCACTTGAGATGCTCAGTGCAAATACTGGGAAATCAAATAAAAAAAATCGGCATGAAGCCCGTGACAAGCAGAGTTCTGGAGATATTAAGAAACTGAAGAATCAATGGTTACAGGGAGATTTCATCGTAGCGGAGCAACAAGATAACGTGTTTGCCATACCAGCTGTTTGGTATCAGTTTTATGAAAAGGTGTATAGCAAGCTGCATCTCATCCACGTTGGTGTCAAGATGGGTACGCGAAAAGGACGTGATATAGTCCCCGACACATCTTTGGCATTGTCAGTTGCCTTAAAGGCGGGAGCATTTCCTAGAATCGATGTTGACTACTATACAGCAATCAATTATTTACGTAAGGAAGCAATCTTGTTGCCAGATGGCACTCCTCGCGGGATTGTGCTGATTACTTACCGTAATCAACCATTAGGTTTTGTGAAGAATATCGGTAATCGTGCCAATAATCTTTACACTGCAGAATGGAAGATAAAGAGCACTTACTTGCCTAAGGAAGTAACTAGTGTTAGTTGGTAGATGAATAATCAATGCTCGGATTTCTCTGCTTATACATTACATTGTACTGATCACCTCAGGGCTTATCACTAAACATCTGCATATAAGATGAACATTAGCATTATCGTTGCAATGGCTAAGAACCGTGCTATAGGTTATCAAGGTCAGCTAATTTGGCACCTTCCTGAGGATCTAGAGCACTTCAAGACGATTACAATGGGGCATAGCATTATCATGGGAAGAAGGACTTTCGGGTCGCTGCCCAAAGGTGCACTTCCCGGAAGACGTAACATTGTCATCAGCCGAACATTGGGTTCGATCAAGGATTGTCTTGTTGTGCCAACTTTAGATGCAGCCCTTGATGCCTGCAAGGGTGAAGAAGAAGTGTTTGTGATTGGTGGTGAGACTGTCTTCAGACAGGCCTTACCTATGGCTTCTCGACTTTATTTGACACTTGTTGACTGTAAGCCTGAAAAGGCAGATACCTTTTTCCCCTATTTTGATGCCAGTCAGTGGCGACAACAAAAAAAGGAAAAGCACGATGGCTTTTCCTTTATAGAATATGAGTTGAAAGTATGATTAGAGACCTTCTGGGTCTTCATCATCAATACATGGTCCATCTTCTTTTTCTACGCAATTGTCCATAATTGGCAACTGACGGTCGATAACGGCATTGAAGCTCACGATGGTTTCACTGCGTGAAAGTCCAAGTGGCTGAAGCTTGTCGTGGATGATGTCCAAAAGATGATGGTTGTTGCGAGCATAAATCTTAATGAACATGTCGTAGCCACCTGTGGTATAGTGACATTCAGTCACTTCGGGGATAAGACGAAGTTCTTCAACTACTTTATCAAAACTGGAAGGGTCCTTTAAATATAGGCCAACGTAGGCACAAGCCTCATAGCCAATTTTCTCTGGATCAATAATAAATTGAGACCCCTTCAGAATGCCAATGGAAGAGAGCTTCTGAATGCGTTGGTGAATTGCTGCACCACTGACGTTGCATGCACGTGCCACTTCTAAGAATGGAATACGAGCATCATTGGCAATGAGTTTCAGTATTTTACGGTCTAAAGCGTCTAATTGATGATGTGCCATAAGAGTTAATTATTTAGTGCAAAGTTAATAACTATTCTTTAAATCTGCAATTATTTCATGCAAATTTATTACATATTGACACAAAAAACAGCAACTTAGCATTATCTCTTTATTTAAATGACATTTCTTGAAGTGATTGTTTATCAGCTTTTTCATTTGAATAAGAAGACTTTTATCATTAAATTTAATAGTATCTAATGTAGCCTTTGTGTTTTATCTGATGTGGAAACAAGATGTAATAGATGTTCAAGTTATAAATAATTTGACTGATAAATAAAATAGAATCGATATTGTGTAGTGTTGATTATATCGATTATTATGCCTTCAAAAAAATATAATAAAGAACGAGATGATGGTCTTTGATTGGCTCAAAGCACTCATCATCTCGTTTTCGTTTAGGATTCTGCGCAACTAGTTGCGCAGAATGAAGCTATCAATTCATCTTTTTATCTTCTCCATTTAGAAGCACCAACATTCAATTTGTAGATGTTACTGTTCTTCACCAGGTCGGTCTGATTGAAATAGAGACCGTCGAGGTTGTCCACGTTGTGCATGAGTGGATCAGGAGAAACATGTGGAGGATTTGGATTAGTCATCAGTTCAGTAGGCGAAATGTTATCAACGTGAACCTGAAGTTCATCTCGGCCGTTAAGAACTGCGTCATCACCGAAGGCTCCAAAACTATTCTTTGTAGCAGCGAAACCTGCAGCAGAGAAGATTTGAGTACCAGTTAGGTTGGTGTTAGTTGACCAGTTGTTGCTTACATCGAAGAATACAATGCCTGTGCCTAAGATGCTTCGGATATCTGCACCTTCGAAATACAATGGACGAGTGTCAGTTGGTTGCGTGGTTAAGATGAAGAGGTTGTTCTTCACAATAATCTTTGAACCACCTGGGAGATAGCGCAAGTCGAATATCTTTCTACCGCTAGATCTGGTACTAAAGTTAACGAACGTGTTGTTCTCCAATGTGATGTTGTAAGATACACTAGGCGGCCATGCAAGCGATGCACCGTTGTCTGTGAAGAAACAGGTACGTGGGCTGTCGTAGAATGTATTGTTACGGAACACCATGTCATTGAAGATGTTTGACTTAGGCTGCTTTCCGTCACCAGCAACCCATGCATATCCACGGCCATTATTGTCATAATAACCATCATTGTAGAATTCACAATCCTCAACTATGAAATGTTCAAACACTTTCACTGCTGCTCCTTGTACGCGAACGAAACCACGAATCATACGCTGGAACGAGCAGTTGCGGATTTCGAAGCTGCTAATCTGAACGCCCATACCATTGGAATACATGTTCGCAAAGTAGTTTCCGGTACCGTTTCCACCCTTTTGTCCATAGTTCTGAGCAAGCGGACAGTCAAAGTCAATATCCTCGAAGCATAGCTTCTTGATGTTGATACGGACAGCAGGATTTTCTCCTGATAGAGGCTGACGGCCGAGCATGAAGTTGTTAGAGTTGGGATTATTCTCAACAATCGCAGTTCCACCTAAGAAAACTTTGGCTCTGCCCTTGCCAGCAGTAATATCTGCTGGGTTAGTCTTGAGCGTGAATCCTTTGTACAGACTCGTGTTCATTGCAAAGTAGTAGTTCTTTCCACCATCGAGATAGAAGATCTGTCCCTCTGCCAACTTGGAGTCTTGGTTGTAGTTGTTGATGATGGTATCGAGTCGACAAGCGTTATAAGATGCTGCTCCAGGAATTGTGTCATTAGGATCAACCACATGTTTGATCAAAATAGGCTCGCCCGGATCTCCGTCCATACGGATGGAAAGCGTGTTATAGATGGCATCCCAGAAGACAGGAATATTCTGGTCTTTGACATTGATTGTATAGACACTGTTTTGCTCCAGCCCATCAACATCGATATAACCTTTTGTAAAATCTTCATCTGTGATCTGATAGTTCTTCCACTTATCGGGCACAGCAGCATTCGGATTGTCATTTCCTGCTTGTACGAGCAAATGCTGCATCGTATAGACTTCATCTCCGTTGTATGTTTCGGTTGAGAAATGCTGCTTGAAACCAACAATTGCATTGGCACTGCCTGAAGATGCAACACTGCGGTCAATGTTGATTCTCAAGGTCGTCTTAGTAATGTTACTAGCGTAGATCACATCAGGTACGTCATAGCGCATTTCCGTAGTCAAACCAAGATAATCAGCCCATTGACGTCCGCTTCCATAACCATACCACTTAGAGTTGTATGCTTCTCCTTTGGTAGAAAGTGTACGTATGGCAAAGCGATAGTCGGTCATGTACTGTAAATCTTTGATTACCATGTCGAGGGTTTCCGGCCCAACGATCGTGTCAAGCAAGATATTAGCGGGGTTTTCCCAATCTGTTGCCAGACCTGAAGATACAGTAGGCTGCAGTGCCATTTTAATTTCATATCCTGCAGCGCCATTGACTCCATACCAGTAAAGGTGCACGTCGTTCATGTCCTGCACATGACAGTTGTATGGATCTGTGTCGCCCTTGCCTGTATTATCATCTTTGCGGAACATGGTCATGAATTCTCGCCCAGCAGCATCAGAAATGCTGGCATCATCTTTACATGAATAGAGGGCGGGAAGCACCATGAGCAGCGAAAGCGTATATAATATTATCTTTTTCATTTTCTGTCTCTTTTAAAGCATTAATTCAAATAACCGTAATAATTCTTATAGGCTCCTGCACTGCGCTGAATAATATCACGCGGGTAGGGAAGAATGTAACGTACAACTGGTAGATTAGAGACGTTCACTGAGTTTGGATGAGGCATAGGAATTGGACTTCCATTGCCGTCAATCATGAAAATGTTTCCATTCACATCGCCTCGCATGAATCCATACAGAGAGTACAACACTTGGTTTTGCGGAGCACCGGCTCCATCGTTCCACCAACCTAAGACGTCGCTACCCTGCCAATGTATATTGTTGGTGTTGTCGTCTTGTGGGCGTACAGTTTGCCACCATGGATTATAGACCTCAAGCACATCAATCGAGGTGTTTGGGAAAACGGAAGGATTGTTAGGATTGCTCGTTCGGCGCCAGAAAATATTGGTTGGCATATAACTTAGATATTCTTTGTGGGCGGTGACGTTATCGTATGCTTCAACAGCATCTTCATAGTCTGAACTTGATCCACCGATAAACTCTGCTACGATTAAATATCTTAGGAATTGATAATACAATGCCTCGCTATACTTGTTGTTGCGAACGAGGTCTTTCCAACGCATATTCTCACCACCGAACTCCCATTTACGTTCGTTGAGGATAGCATTAAGGAAGCTTTCCTTTGTAGCACTTACACTATCGACATATGTATTGACCATTTGTGGCTGATCAGTAGGATCAAAGGCGCGACGACGCACAGTCATGAGGTTTTCTTTAGCTTCATCGTTCGGACCTTCAAGTTCGTTAAGAGCCTCAGCATTCATCAATAACACATCAGTATAGCGCATATAAGGGAAGTTGATACCATCACCACCTTCAGTTGCGGAACCTAGACCGGTTGTTGACCACAACTTCGACCACTTGTTATTATAAAGAGTATAGGTGAAGTTAGGGTTGACAGCGATTGAATCTTGTCCTGCGCCGTTCGTTGTGGATGTGTAAGCCCACAAACCATCGATATATTTGAGACGCAAGTCACGCTGATCGAATGAATAGCGGTAGAAGAAGCTTACTTGCGCATTGCTGCTTGCACCACCCCAAGAACCAACTCCAATGTTTCCATTCATGTTCAACCGAGGACCATGCAGATATCCAATGTTACCAGAAGTGTTCTTAGTAAAAGGAATCTCGAATATTGGATCATCATCGTTCACCACAGTATAGTTGCATTCATTGACGAATACTTGTGGATAGGAATTATTCAGTTTATGCGTACCAGACTTGATGATTGAGTCGCAATATTGATGGGCCAGCTGATAGAAATCTTTATAGTTTGCTGGGCGTTGCATCGTCCCATAAGAGTTGCCACTCACATCTGGGCGAAGTGAATAGCCTCCGGCTGTCATTGCAATACGTGCAATCATTGCCCAAGCAAATTCTTTTGATACGCGCTCAACGCCGTCTTTCATACTATGGGCGTATTGCATCTTAGGTGCTATTGACTCCAAATCTTCAATCAGCTTCATGTTGATCTCGTCACGGCTCATAACTGGCATGACGTAATCTTTTGCTTCAGAAGATGGAGTGAAGGAGAAGGGCACATCGCCCCAAAGCCACATCAGGTCGTGATAGAACATAGCACGGATGACTTTTGCTTCTCCCATTTGTTGTTGTAGAGCTGCATAATCACTATTATCAGGTGTATACAGCGGACTTCTTTCTAGCTGATAAATGAAGTTGTTGGCATATTCGATGCCTTGATAAACGGCATTCCACGTACTACGAAGGTTGCTTGCGTCGCTTGTGCAATCAAATCGGCGGAAGCTATTGTTGGTGGATTGCTCGTTGGAATTTGTCGCATAGTCGACGTCACTGTTCATGCAGAATGTGGTGAGATAATTGTCTCCGTAGGTAGACCCGCTCAAGAGCTGAGCGTAGACACCGTTCAAAGCGCGGTTGATCTCATTCACGTTGCTGAACACATAAGTGTTGTCGTATTTTGATGGGGCATCAACACTCAAGTAATCATTGCAAGATGTGAGGCCGGCCAAAGCAATTCCGACGAAAAATATATTTTTTATTTTCATAGCGATGTTCGTTTTAGAAATTGAGATTGACACCAAATGAGAAAGCCCTATTTCGTGGATAGCGGTTGTAGTCCATACCTGGGGTTAGTCCGGTCTGGATGTCCACTTCTGGGTCATAGCCTGAGTAGTTTGTGAGAATGAATAGGTTGGAGCCACTAGCGTACAAACGAAGTTTTGAAAGCCCCAACTTCCTAGCAACCTTGGAAGGGAATGTGTAACCGATAGTCAAGTCTTGCATACGGAGGAAAGATCCATCTTCGATGAATGCTGACATTGTCACGTTGTTGACGACATCTGCTGGATTCCACAACGTCCTGCCTTGATTCATTGCGATATAAGTATCCACAGAACCATCGATATAATAGTTTCTGTACATACATTCACCATCTTCTGGGTTGGTATAGATCCAACGATTGTTGAACTTAGTCAATACATTGGTGAAGTTCGAACCGCTTGTTGTCGATGATGAAAGTGCGTAAGCAGTTGCATTGTTGATGTCAAAATCGAGCATATAGTAGAAGTTGGCACTGAGGTCAAAGCCTTTCCACTGACCGCTCAAACCAAATCCACCCTGCACTTTCGGGTTAGTGTTGCCAATCACAGTACGGTCTGCCTCAGTGATATAGCCATCATTGTTGAGATCCTTGAACTTAATCTTTCCAGGAAGAGTCGGGTCGCCAGAGTTGCTAGCATTTAGAACTTGATTAATAACAGTTCCAGATACTCGCTTGCCATTGGCGTCAAGTTCGAGTGGAATAGGGAATGCGGTGAAGTTTTGATTCGGATCGAAAGTAAACTCACTTGGAGAATACAGTCCATCATTTACGAATCCATAGATCAAACCAAGTTCATCGCCTACTCGTAGACAATAGTCGTTGAAGCTCGAATGCCATCTGTTGTTGGTATCCCAAATCACATCGTCAGTGTTGTTTAGCTTGTCAATGACACGCTTATTGAATCCCATATTGAAGTTTGCACTCAATACATAATCAATTCCACGAACAAGATCAGCATTCACACTAAGTTCGAAACCGCGGTTGGTCACCTGTCCGATATTCTGATATTGAGTGGTGTAACCAGATGTTGATGGAATATCTGAACGATATAGTAAGTCTTTGGTTGTCTTCCAGTAAACTTCAGGTGTAATCTGAAGTCGTCCATTGAAGAAACTCAAGTCCATAGCCAAGTTGCGAGAAATCGTAGTCTCCCACTTGATCTGTGGATTTGCGATTTGGTTACCGCCACCAAATTGGTAATACTGTTCACCATTCACAATGTTTTCACCGAATCCAGGGCCACCTGTGGTCTGTACGCCATAGAGGTAACGCCACATATCATCACTGATGTTGTTGTTACCTGAAGTACCCCAAGACGCACGGACCTTCCAATTGTCAATCCATTTCACGTCTTTCATCCATGGTTCCTCACTCACGACCCAGGCACCTGACAAAGATGGGAAGTAACCCCATTGCTTACCCGGAGCGAACTTGGTAGAACCATCGGCACGGAATGTTGCAGAGAACAAATAGCGGTGCACATAGTTCCAGTTAGCTTGTCCGAAGAACGATGCTGTACGATTTGGTGTGGAAAGATATGAGGTAGATGACCAAGGCGTACCAAGAGTCATATTATTGATAGCACGCTCAGAATCGATGCCGCGTGGGAAGTAGCGATTTAATTGATCGTTTGAACGAGACTGACTATTATAGATTTCCTGTCCCAGGAGGAAAGAGAAGTTGTGTTCTTCGTTAAGGGAGAAGTCATAAGTAGCTGTGTTTGTCCAAGTATAAGACGAGGATTGCGAATTAATCACTTCAGCTACAGGCAAACTGTTATTGTTTTGTCCTGTACCGGTCAGTGGTCCCCAGAAACGATTAGTGTCGCTGAAGGTAATGTTGTAAGCTGCATCGGTTTGCAATACAAGACCCTTGATAGGAGTCCAAGTCAATGCAAACTGGTTCACTATATTATATGAATGGCGCTTTTGCGTATTTGTTTGGATATCGTTCTTTGGATTGGTATATTGGAAGATTGCTTCATCATCTGGATCAACTGTTGCGGGATCCCAGAAAGCAAATTCGCGAAGACCGTTC
>Ga0183095_11390_pt1 | contig 19229 bp, 13 predicted proteins | sample BioMet4_FD_130346 | JGI IMG/M metagenome (GOLD analysis project Ga0183095, IMG submission 130346) | Microbial communities from bioreactor (seeded with sewage sludge) at LBNL, California, USA - Biofuel metagenome 4 (v2) (version 3) | ecosystem: Engineered > Bioreactor > Anaerobic > Unclassified ...
TAATGGCTCTAATGACCATCATCTTAGTGTATATGGGAGATTATTTTGGGGGAGCAGGGGGCATGACTTTTATGCTGGCCTTTTCCTTGATCTCCAATTTTGTTATGTATTGGAACAGCGATAAAATTGTTATTGCCCAATATAGGGCAACGAAAGTAGATGCAAGCACTGAACCTGTGCTTTATGGCATAGTGCAAAAACTGGCACAGAAGGGAAACCTGCCTATGCCCAAGGTTTATATTGTTAATAGTGCAGTGCCTAATGCTTTTGCTACGGGACGTAATCCTGAGCATGCTGCTGTTTGTGTCACAACGGGAATTATGAATATTTTGACACCGGCAGAAATAGAAGGAGTTTTAGGTCATGAACTAAGTCACGTTAAACATGGAGACATACTCATTGGTTCTGTTGCTGCGGCCATGGCCGGAGTTATTTCTCTGGTAGCCAGATTTGGTCTGTTCTTTGGCGGCGGTCGCCGTGATGATAGAAATTCCAATCCTCTCGTTGGTTTGTTAGTCCTCTTATTGGCCCCTTTAGCAGCTATGGTTATTCAGCTGGCTATTTCCCGGTCCAGGGAATATATGGCGGACCATTCAGGGGGAGCTTTATGCGGAAACCCGGATGCATTGGCTGATGCTTTGGAAAAGTTAGATGGCATCAATCGGCAGCGGACTTTACCGGGGGCCACTCAGGCCACGGCACATATGTTTATAGTGTCGCCCTTTAGTGCTCATGATGCTAAAGCTATGTTTAGCACCCATCCTTCTACTGAAGACCGTGTGAAACGTCTCCGTCAGGAAGCCCAAGATATGCGCAATGGTGAAGTTGTGAATTTTGCTTAATACCAAGTATACAGACAATAATGTATGAAAAAATAGAGCTGTAACATGATGATTCTTAATATCATTATGTTACAGTTCTATTTTATCGCAAGCACTTTTTTAAACAGATTCTTATTAAACTTTTTTAAATAACATTATCATAATAGATGGTGTATAATTATCTTAAGACATATTTAGATAATTTAGCATTAAACTACGATAAATTAAGGAAGTGATAATAATGATACATAAGAAAAGAAAATTATCATTTTTAATCATAGCTTTAATAATCGTGATAAGTTGTGTAGGAATAAATATAGTCGGTGCAGCCAACCAAGAAAATGTTAAGGTTGGTTTCTTCCTGTTCCCGGGCTATCATATTGTAGATGAAAGAGGACGCAAAAGTGGGTATGGTTATGATTATCTCCAGTATCTACGTCAATATACAGGTTGGAATTATACTTATGTGGGAGAAGATAGGTCTTATTTTTGGCCCGATATGCTTAATCTTTTGGCAGCAGGAAAAATTGATTTGCTTACTTCTGTTTCAAAAACTCCCGAACGAGACAGTCGCTTTGCCTTTTCTGCCCAGCCCATGGGGTTTAAATCATCTATCATAACAGTAAAAGCCGGTAATAAAAATTATCAGGCAGATGAATATGCCGGATGGAATAATATAAAGATCGGTGTAGAAGGAAATTCTAAAGTTAATAGTTTGCTTTCTCAAGAAAAGAAATTGGCATATTTTGCTCAACAACATAATTTCACTTATAAAGCGGTTTATTTTCCCAGTATAGCCAAAATGAAAAAGGCTCTTGCCCAAGGGGAAATTGATGCTATGTTCTCCAGTGATTTGCGGGGTATTAAAAATGAATGGATTATTGCTAAGTTTGATCCCCAGCCTTATTATGCAGTAGTGCGTAAAGGTAACGAAAAACTTTTGGGAGAGTTAAATCATGGTATGGAACTGCTTAGTACAGATCAACCTGGTTTAAAAGAAGAGCTTTATAAGAAATATTATTCTCCCCAAAACGGTGAGAAAATATACTTTACTACTGAAGAAAGAAAATATATTGAGACATTAATTAAAAACGGAAAAAAATTGATTTGTGTAATTAGTCCCGATTCCAAACCCTATTCTTTTGTCAAAGATGGGAAACTTTATGGCAGTAACGTAGAATTAGCGAAACTTATTTTGTCCCGCACCGGTTTGCCTTATACTATAAAGGTAGTAAATACACCTAATGAATATTGGGAAATCATAAGAAATGGTAATGCGGATCTTATTTTAGATGCCGGTAAAGATTTTAATTACGGTGAAAAATATCATTTTCTACTTTCTAATCCATATTATATAGCTAGTTTATCCGTCCTTCATAAGACCGGCATTGATATTACCGCCTATCGTGAGATGTATGCCATTTACGATGAGGAGTTTAAAGCTAGAGCTTTGCTTCCACCGGAGAAACTGATTAAACATCCTTTGGTTTATTTTAAAACTCAAAACCAGTTATTAGCTGCTTTGAAAGCCAATCCTGAGGCTATGGCTTTAATGTATACACTGGAAGCTCAGCAAGCAGCCAATGATGAAGAAAGAGCGGCTTGGACTGTAACAGAGCTGCCACTTTATTTATCCAGCATAGGTATGGGCATCAATGAAAAAGACACTCCTGTTTTACTTTCCATAGTCAATAAAGCAATAGATTCTGTTAGTGAAAAAGAAATTAATGAAAGTATTGAGCCATTTCTGGTTAAGAAACGGCCTGTGTCTTTAGTTGCGCTGATTTATGATTACCCTCTGGTATTTGCTTTTACAGTATTTTTGGTTGTTTTATTCTGTTCGGTAGGTGTTATTGCTTTTCGTATTAATAAGCAGAACAAAAAGATTGCCGGCATTAACAAACAATTGGATGCAGCTGTACGGAAAGCTGATTCTGCCAATATTGCCAAGTCGAGATTCCTAGCCCAAATGAGCCATGAAATCCGTACTCCTATGAATGCTATTATTGGACTCATAGTCATAGCCAAAACTTCATTACAAAATGTTACTAAGACAGAAGACTATTTAAATAAAATTCAAAGCAGCTCCAAATTATTATTAAGTATTATTAACGACATTTTAGATATGTCAGCCATTGAAGGGGGCAAGATAAAAATTGCTCATGGTGATTTTGATTTCCGCAAGGTGCTGACTTCTTTAACATCGGTATTTTATCAACAGGCTAAACAAAAAGGCATTTATTTTGTGGTTGATTTACAAGGTGTTACTGAGGAACACTTAGTGGGAGATGAATTGCGGCTAAATCAGATACTGATGAATTTATTATCCAATGCAATTAAATTCACCCCTGCTCAGGGACATATTACCTTAAGAATACAACAAACAGGTTTATCTGACAGCAAAGTTCATTTAAGATTTATTGTTAAAGATACCGGCTGCGGCATGAGTCAGGAATTGCTTTCCAGGTTATTCCAACCTTTTGAGCAGGGAAGTGCTGACACGGCCAGAAAACATGGTGGGTCAGGTTTAGGACTATCTATTGCCAAGCATTTGGCAGAATTAATGGGCGGTTCTATTGAGGTTAAGAGTCAGGTTGGTCAGGGAACTATGTTTACTGTGGATTTACCTTTTACCCGTTCAGGAAAAGCCGGCGGCGCTGTGAGTATTCTAACAGACATACGTACTCTTGTAGTTGACGATGATCCTGATGCCTGTGAATACGCAGGCTTGCTTCTTAAACGTATGAAGGTCCGGTACGATTGTGTTAATAGTGGCGAGGAAGCTTTGGAAATGCTTAGCAAGGCAAATGAGCAAAAAGATCCTTACAAGTTATGCCTTATTGACTGGCAAATGAAGGGTATGGACGGGTTGACATTGACGAAAAACATTCGTGCTATTTTCAGCAATGATCCCATTATCATTATAGTTTCTGCCTATGATCTTTCGGAGATAATGGACGAAGGTTTAAGTGCCGGTGTAAGTCAGTTTATTACAAAACCTTTATTTCAGTCAGTTGTTTTCGATGCCCTTATGAATATTTCTTCAGGGAAAATCAGTAAACAGAGGATACCTAGTTATAAAGAAATTTTTGCTAAATATGATTTTACCGGTTACAAAGTTTTGGTAGCTGAAGATTCTGCCCTTAACATGGAAGTAGCCGTTAAGCTTTTGCAAATGGTTAATTTTACTGTTGTCTGCGCTGAAAACGGTCAAGAAGCTGTGGAGCTTTATGAGAAAGCACCTGCCAATGAATACGCAGTTATTCTCATGGATGTTAATATGCCGGTTTTAAACGGTTATGAAGCTACACATAAAATTCGTCAAAGTAAAAAAAGCGATGCTCAGAGAATACTCATCTATGCTATGACGGCCAATGCTTTTAGCGAAGATGTAAAGGATGCCATAGAAGCAGGTATGAATGGTCATATTGCCAAACCAATTGAAACAGAAGTTTTGTACAAAACTCTGGAAGAAGGCCTCAAAAAAAGAGTGGGAAAATGATGAACCATCAGATCCTATAACTTGCGTTTTAGTTAGTAAATATGTTATAATGTTTACAGTCTGAAACTGGGGATGCACTGGTTTCGACGGGGGTAGGTGCTTTGTGATAAGCGAGCCGTGATTCCATCAACCACGCAAAACGGTGGAAAACGCGTTATAAACGCAAACGAAGATTACGCTTTAGCAGCTTAAATGCTAACGTCTCTCTTCTCTCCTCCTGCAAGAGGGGAAGAGACGTCACTTGCAGGATACTTTAGTTTCAATTCTCGGAGAGACTAAGGGAAACTTATCGAGATAGCGGCTGATTAGCCCGCCTTTAGGCGATGAGGCTGCGAAATAAAAAATGAGGGATACGCTCGTAGAAAGTTGCACGGCAATGCTTTCGGACAGGGGTTCGACTCCCCTCATCTCCACCATAAGCAGATTATCATAATTATTGTTAAGAGGCTGTAACACAATGACTTTTGTCATTATGTTACAGCCTCTTTTATATGTTTTACATTTCAACTAGAACTTCTTTTGAATTATTAAAAAAAGAGATATAATAAAAATATAACTAATTAGTACACAAGGAAAGAAAGATAATGGCAGGATAATATGTGAACCGGATGGACATTCTAAGAGGAAGAGGGCGAGAAAATGTATTTAAAAAGTAGACGAAAAAAGCTTGTTTTATGTTGTGCCGTATTTTCTGCTTTACTCTATGGTGGTGTAGCAAATGCTGCGTTTCCCTCCTATTTCGATTATAGAAAAGAAATTTATACTGATATAAACTCAGGAGAGGGAACTATTCTCCCTACTATATGGCATCAGCAAAATTATGGAGATTGTTGGGCTTTTGCCAGTGAAGCTTCCTATTCATCTGCATGGAATCTGAAATTAAAAGCAGCCGGCATTTCCGGAACATCACCGGATTTTTCGGAACGGTATATTGCTTGGCTGGCTTATAAGGCACCTAAAGATGGCACATGGAGTGATAAAAAATATTTGGTCCTATGTCAATATTTAGTACAAAATAAAATGAGAGAAATTCTATTCCTTAACTAGCCAAACCAATTTCCGTTTCCAAACTCTTCTGGTATACTCTCTCATAGTCATCTGGTGGCAAATAATCGCAATGGCTATGAATGCGGACAGTGTTGTAGAATGCTTCTATATATTCAAATACTAGTTGGTAAGCATGGCAGAAGTTTCTAATCTTGAAGCGGTTCAGCCATTCTCTTTTAATGAGCGCATGAAAAGATTCTATGCAGGCATTATCCCAGGGAAAAGCTTTCTTAGAGTAGCTGAGCTGAATGTTTTCTGTTGCTTTTATATAATCTTCGGAAACAAATTGCGTTCCTCGATCACTATGCATTATTAACGGTGTTACGTTTCTACGTCTAGCTTTTGCTTTATCTATAGTTTGAATGACGCAAGAAACATCCATTGTTTTAGATAATGTCCATCCAATGATTTTCCTCGAAAATAAATCCATTATGCTTGTTAAGTAAACAAATCCGTACTCTGTCCAAATATAAGTAATGTCGCAGCACCAAACTGCATTTGGCCTTTCAGGATTGAAGTTTTCATTTAGAATGTTTTTCAGCTTGCTGCTAAAATCAGAACTTTTCGTAGTAACAGTATATGGTTTTACCCACTGGGCCTTGATTCCCATTAGCTTCATATATTTTCCTACGGTTCGCTGTGAGATTATCTCTCCGTCTTGGTGAAGCGTCTCAGTGATTTTTGGAGAACCATAATTCTGTTTTGAATCATCGTAAATCTTTTGGATTTTTTCTTGAATTGCATCCCTGCGATTTTGTGCTTTTGAAGGAAGATGAACTAACCAAGCATAATATCCTGATCTTGATACGCCAAGATTTTTCAGCATCCCAGAGACAGAAATACGGCGTTTATCTTTCTTGGCTTTCTCTGCCTGTTTAGAAACCTCAATGAAAATGGTTTCTGTTATTCTCCCAGAATGCTGATGGCTTTTTTTAGAACCTCTAATGCGTCTTTTGTATCACGCAGTTCCCGTCTTAATCTGGCATTTTCCTTTTCTTCTTCAGAAGCATAGTTGCCTGAGCCGCGACCAATAAAGTCACCATTGTCTTGCAGTTCTTTTTGCCATCTGGATAAAGTCTGCTGACATATGCCAAGGTTAGCGGCACTGCCGGCAAGTCCAAGATCGCGATGCTCATGATAATACCGTACTGCATTTGTTTTGAATTCCTTGTCAAAATGCTTTGCCATAATGAGATATTCCTCCATTCGGTACTTGTATTGTACCACTATATTGGTATTTAGGATTTTCTCATTTTGACTTGTACTATTTATATGCTAGCACCAATTATTTATATAATGATGTTGTAAGAGACAAAGATGTTTATTATATAGGTGGACATGGCAGAATGGCATTTCTTACAATGCTGCGTTGGGGCAATGCTTTGGAAAAAGATTGTGAATATGATAATAAATATGACACTGGTTCTACTACCAATAATATGAAAGGTGCAGAATCTATACTGCCGTCCAGTGGTTCTGTACATGATTTATATTGTTATACACTTAGAAAAGATGTTACATCAGATTATATGAAAAATGTCATTAAAGATAATGGTGGTCTAGTGATAACCATTTGGGGCACAAATTCAAAAGGTGACAATTGGAATACTGACCAAAGCGAGTATCATTATCATGATACACAAATTACAGGCAATCATGTTGTGTGTATAGTCGGTTGGAATGAAGACTATGAGTTTCAAGATTTTACCAACAAAGATGGTTCTGTAATTAAGGGAGCTTGGATTGTTCGTAACTCCTGGGGTGAAAATACCGGAGATGCAGGCTATTTTTATATGCCAATTAACGATACACAATATTACATTGTAGGATCTCTTAACCCTGAGATGGATTATATGCGTTATACACAATTAAATACGAATTCTTATGTTGCTAACGTAACATCTAATACTAATGCATATACAAGTAATACAAATGTAGTTTCTTTTGCTAATAAACTACAGGCAACTACACCTCAAATGTTGAAAGCAGTAACTTTTAATGTATCTAATGACAGTTCCTCTTATAAAATTGATGTATTGACAGATATGACATCTCCTACAGATGGAAAAGTTGTTTATACACAAACAGGTACTTTTGGTACAGATGAAACCCTTCCTTATCAAGGCATGAGAACCGTTGATTTTTCTAAGTATGTGTTTTTGCCGGAAAATAAGGAATATATGATTATAGTAACTTTAACAGCTCCTGATGGTAACAAGCAAAAAGTTGCTTATGTGGGTTATAATGCAGATTCGGAATATAAAAATGTTTCTTCTACAGCAGGTGTATCATATATCTATGATGAGAAAAATAATAAATGGCTGGATGCCTATTCCTTGGCACTTACCAGTTACTATAAAATTTATACGGAACTCACTATTCCCACTTACGCTCGAGCTAAAGACAGTGCTCTGGCTAATGGGGGAGATTTTACAGTATGCTATTTAAACGATGACGGGGCAGGAGGCAGCTATATTAATCTAGGTTCTGCCAGGGAATTGTACGGGACAGATCCTTTGCATCCCAACCGTACTACCTTGTCCAACATGACTGTGGATTTGACTAAAGGTTTAACTGATTCTGTTTACGGCGGCGTTATTTTTGGAGAGGGAGGTCTTACGAAAACAGGGACAGGCACCTTGACCTTGATGGGGGACAACCTTTATACGGGAGATACCAATATCAATCAAGGCACTTTGTCCCTTCTGCGTCACACTGACGGAACAGGCGGCAGCGTCCAATCCCCGGTTTACGTTAATCAGGATGGTACTTTGACAGGCAACGGAACTATATATAATAATCTGACCAATAGTGGCAAGGTAGACCCGGGAAAAGGCATCGGTGTATTAACTGTTAATAATTATCTGCAAACAGCTACAGGCATATTGAATTTAGACGGCAGCCCCAAAGTACGTGATGTTTTAAATGTTCTGGGTACATCTTATATTGAGGGTGAAGTCCATTTTGTGCCTCTAGGCTATTTTGCCAATGGCAAAAACATTCTCTATGTCAGTGATCAAGATTTAAAGTATGGCACTAATTTAACTATCACCGGTGAAGATGCTATACAAAAAACTGTCAGCATCATTGCAACCTCTGCCAGTTTGACAGACAAGAGCTGTACATTTACAGCTACCCGAGCAGCTAATGCCTACAGCAACATAGCAACTACAAATGACGGTCGAACCTTAGGAAAAGCTTTGGATAAAGTTGCTGGGTATCAGACGACTGATGACGGACAGAATTTAGTTGCTGGGATAGATTTCTTTGACTATGACCTAGATAAGCTGGGAACTATGATGCAGCCAAGATCCTACGACAGCCTAATGACAAATAATATGAAAAATCAGCAGTTTGTAGGCAAGAGTATGGTGAACACCATGCTGAACGGTGATAATTATACCTTTGCTCCCAAGAATACGGATGAAAAAAATGATGGTATCTTCGCCAAAGCTTTGCGCTACAGTAGCCATCAAAACGGTTGGGATAGATATGACTCCTACGACAATATGGTGGGCGGCGTACTGGTTGGGTATGAACGTGAAACAAAGGGATGGCGTTACGGAGTACACGGAGCCTATTTGAGCGGTAGTGCAGATATAGATAGTGCAGCACCCTTGCACAATGATTATTACAGCGGCACGGTGGGCGTTCACGGTATAAAAAAGATGGACAAAGATTTTCTCTATGGTTACATTGAAGGCAGTTGGGAACGGAATGAAGCTAACAGAAAAGTTAGTTATGATTCTATTGCGAGACGTCAAGATGCTGAATGGAACGGTTTTGGCTTCAGTGTAGAAGTAGGTGGCGGCCATAACTTCAGAAGCGAGAAGAGACATCAGAGCCTATCGCCTTATGCCAGCTTAAATTACAGTCGGCTCCATTGGGGGAGTTTAGGTGAAGGGTGCAGTGCCGGGGACAGCATGAGTATCAGCCGTGGCAGCAGTAACTATAATTCTCTGGTTGGAACTTTAGGTCTACGTGCTCAGATTGGGCCTCAGGAAATGACGGGAAGCAACGCTAAGATTAGTTATGATACTACAGTTGCTTATGAACACGAGTTTTTAAATAATATGTCTGGGTATGATTATACGATATTGGGAGTTGATATGTATCAAGACGGATACAAGAAACCGGCACGAGATATGGTCAGTGTGTCGGTCGGTGCAAATATTATGGACGATAAGAAATTCAGCCTGAGGGCAGAAGTGGGCAAGTCCTGGGGCAGCCAGGGATACAGTGCTATGTCGGCTGGGCTCAAAGGTCAGTGGAAATTTTAAGATAGATAGGGGTCGTCACCCATGACGATATTATTAAAAGAAGCTGTAACACAATGACTTTTATCATTATGTTACAGCCTCTTTTATTTTTATTTTAAGTATTTAGCCAAAGTGTCGAAAAGTTTTTCGGGTATGATGGGTTTGGAAAGATGATCAGACATGCCGGCTATTAATGACTTTTCTCTGTCTTCGTTAAAGGCATTGGCAGTCATGGCAATAATGGGTACTGTCTTTGCATCGGGGCGGGCAAGGGCTCTAATAGTTTTCGTTGCCGTAAGACCGTCCATCAGGGGCATCCGTATATCCATGAGAATAGCATCGATACTATGGGGAGCGGATGTTTCAAAACTATTGACAGCCTCTTGACCATTTTTTGCTGTCAAAACAATCATTTTCTGTTTTTCCAAAAGCTTCGTAGCGATCATGGCATTTAAGGGATGATCCTCAACCAGCAAAATGGTTTTTTGCTTAAATATATCATTTTTGGTAACATTTGTTTCCAGTTGTTTATCAGGCTGAGCAGCATAAATGGGCATGGACAATTGTAAATGAATAGTTGTACCATTACCGATGGTACTTTCTATTTTCAGTATACCATGCATAATATTAACTAAGGAATGAACTATAGTCAATCCCAATCCTGTGCCGTTGTATTCTGATGTGATGGTAGTACTTTCCTGAGAAAAAGGTTCAAACATTGTTTTCATAAATTTTTTGCTCATACCAATACCATTATCTTTAATCAAAAAATCGAAGGTAATTTTATTTGTATTAACGGAATGGGTCTTAATATCAAACAATACAGTGCCGCCTTGGTTGGTATACTTTACAGCATTGGAAAGCAAATTAATAAAGATTTGATTAAAACGTACTTTATCAACTAAAATAGTGGGTTCAGAAACTTCATAGGTAAACTTAAAGGTAATATTTTTTTTCTGGCACAAAGGCTCAACCATAGTCTGAATTGTTTGCCGGAATTCTTTAAATTCATAGGGAATAGGCATTAAAGTCAAACTGCCGTTTTCAATTTTAGCCACATCCAAAATATCATTTATCAACCCTAAAAGGAACTGACTGGAATAGTTTATTTTAGAAAGATAATTTTCCAGAACAGGAGTTAGCTTAGGTTCGTCTAAAGCCAGAGAAGTCAAGCCGATAATAGCGTTCATAGGAGTTCTGATATCATGGCTCATGCGGGAAAGGAATTCGCTTTTGGCCTGGTTAGCTTGTTTCGCTTGATTTAAAGCCTGCTGCAATAAATAGCTTTCCGTAATATCGACAACTACTACATAAAAATACATAAGTCCGTCTTCGCCGGCAACTAAGTGTCCATCATCTCTAACCCACATTAAGCTGCCGTCTTTCTTTTCAATGCGATACTCACAGGTATCATAATCTGATGTTTTAATTTGATCATTAATTTCTTTAAGTACACGTGCTCTGTCTTTAATATAAATAAGTTCAGAGAACCTTTGTTTAAACTTATCTTCAAATTCTTTTTGGGTATAGCCTAAAACGTCATAAAAATGCTGGCTGACATAGTCAAAACGCATTTCTTTATCAGCATGGTAACGGAAAATACCACCCGGTAAGGTGTCGGCATATTCTTTAAGGACCCGCAAAGAATTTTTGCTTTCCGTAATATCATTATATGTTGCAGCAATAAGTTCTTTGCCTTCATCATTAAAATAGTGTTGGGAAGTCTGAATAACCCAACGCTGACTGCCATCTTTGCAGAGCATACGATAAGTAAAATTATAAGTATCAAATTTACCGTTTCTTGTAGGAGCAGCATGGACAACTCTGGCCAGGTCTCCTGGATGAACAAAAGTAAGCATACTGCCTCTGGCCGCAGCCTTCATTTCTTCCGGTGTATCATAACCCAACATCTCTACAAGTTTCCGATTAACTCGAAGAATGGTGAAATTGGGATAAAGACTGGCTATTAAACAGCCGGTAGGAATAAGTTCATTCCAAAAAATTGATGCAACTTTTGAGGAGAATAAATTATTCATAGTTTTACTCCTGACTCTTCGAGTGAATAGACGGTTTACGTCATTGTAAAGTTTGTTAAAATATAATATCTAATTATATTTTACAATTTTAATAAAATAAGTCAAGGACAGATAGAGTGATAAGTCATAGGTTATTCGCCTCATAAAAAAAACTTTACAAAGCCTTTTTCACGTAGTAAAATAATTACATTGACAACTATGGCAGTTGAACCAAAGGCCGTAGTGCGTCTATTTTTTTTGGAGAAAAGGAGGGTATTAAAAATGGGTGTTCTTAAGCTTGGCATGTTCGAAACACTGGGTTTGGCAGTTGTCGCAATTTATTTAGGTGATTTTATCAGGTCAAAATTCCCCTTACTAAAGAAATATTGCTTGCCAGGTGCGGTTGTAGGTGGTACTATTCTTTCTATTTTATCTTTGTGTTTGTATAATTTTGGCATCGTAGAATTAAATTTTGATTACAAAACCGTCAACAGTTTATTTTATTGTATCTTCTTTGCTGCCAGCGGTGCAGCGGCCAGTATGAGTCTGCTGAAAAAAGGCGGGAAACTAGTTATCATATTCTTTATTTTAGCCGCTGTTTTAGCAACATTGCAAAACGTTCTTGCTTTGGGAATAGGCAAATTATTAGGTGTTAATCCTTTAATTGCTCTTATGACCGGTTCTACTCCCATGACCGGCGGTCATGGTAATGCCGCTGCTTTTGCTCCCATGGCTGTAGCAGCAGGTGCTCCTGCCGCTTTGGAAGTAGCTTTGGCTGCTGCCACATTCGGACTTATTTCAGGCTGTATTGTGGGTGGTCCTTTTGGTGATTTCTTAATCAGAAAATATCATTTTCAAGATCCTGCTTTAGATGGTAAAGAAGCAGCTGCTGAATCTCAAGGTAAATCCATAGGTGTAATGATGTATAAGACCAATGTAATGCAGGCTGTATTTCTCATGATGATTGCCTGCGGTTTAGGTTCTGTTTTTATGACCGGTTTAAAAGCTGTTCATGTTAACTTTCCTATCCATGTTTGCTGTATGCTGGGAGGCATTATTGTGAGAGCGGTATTGGACAGCAGAAAAGATACCCCTGATGAACTGTACGAAGGTATTGATACAGTAGGGGATTTCTCTCTGGCCTTGTTCGTTTCTATGTCTATTATTTCCATGAAGTTATGGCAATTGGCCGGACTAGGTGTTCAGCTGTCTATTCTGCTGATAGCCCAAGTTGCCTTTATCTTGCTTTTCTGCTATATCTTTACCTTTAGACTATTAGGCAAAAATTATGATTCAGTAATTATGGCAGTTGGCCACATTGGCTTTGGTTTAGGTGCTGTACCTGTTTCCATGACTACCATGCAGACAGTTTGCACTAAGTATAGATTTTCTAAAATCGCCTTTTTCGTGGTTCCCGTTATTGGCGGTTTCCTGAGCAATATTAGTAATGCTATTATTATTACAAAGTTTATTGATATTGCCAAAGGAATGATGTAAGAAATATATTATGAATTACTTTCCCCTATGGCAGGGACTTTTCCTGTCTTAGGGGATTTTTGTTGCCCCATACTATAAGGTAGGACTAGGATTTTAAAAATAATATGTTATAATAAATATGTTAAAGATTGTTTTATTTTGGTTATTCACATTGTTGCAGGAGATATGCAAATGGAGCTACATGATGCCACAATGTTGCTGATTGCAATGTTATTAGTTTTGCTACTTCTTATGCTGGCTTTATGGCGAGAATACAAAAACACAAAAAACAATAAGCGACTGCTGGAAGATTTGCGCAAATCAAAAAAAGATATGGAAGCTAAGGCTCGTGGTTTACAGGCGGCTGTATACCATGGGGGTTTATTTTATTGGGAATATTATCCCCAAAAAGCCGTAGCTATTCAAAGCGATGTAGGTACCCGTGTTTTCGATGTACAACAAGTGATGGATAATTTTCCCGCCAGCTGGCTGATTGACGGTCGCATTTACCAGGATGATATTGCTGTCTTTATGGAAATGGACAAAAAGGTTAAAGAGGGTGCCACTGAGTGCGAATGCAATGTCAGGGAAAAAATTAATGGCCGTTATGAATGGCGGCAGTTAAAATATACTTCTGTAGAAAAAGATGGCAAGACCGGAGCTAATGTAAAAGTCTTTGGCACAGATATTTCTATTCAAAAAGAAGTTGAATTAGAAAAACTTTATAGCGAGCAAGTAAATTATCGTAAGATTTTGGGCTTAAAATCTCTACTGTATGCTAAACTTAATTTAACAAAAAATATTCCGGAAGGTGTTTTTACCCATTTGAATGTTACTTCTCCCAACATGCAGAATATTACGGATTATTATCCTACTGTAGATGCTTTTATGGATCATCTTCATTATCACATAATAAGAAATGGTAAACCAACTATTGAGTTTCAACAGGCCGGCAGCGCCGACTATTTATTACAAATGCTGGCTAATGGTCGTACTCACTATGAGACTGAATTTATTTATAACTTTCGTGATGGCTATTCCCGTTGGGTTAATGCCATCATGGATATATTACACAATCCATTAACGGGAGATGCGGAGTGTTTTATTTATTTTAATGATATTGAAGCTCAAAAGTTTATGGAGCAGCAGGATCAGGAGAGAATTGCCGAAGCTTTGAAAAAAGCCAAAAGAGCCAGCGCCTATAAAAGTCAATTCTTATCTAAAGTCAGTCATGAGATGCGGACGCCCTTAAATGCTATTTTAGGTTTTTGTCAGCTTGGCAAGAATGAGAAAAACATCTTTATCCTCCAAGATTATTTGAGTAAAATCGGATTTTCCGGGGATATGCTTCTGAATATGGTTAATAATATTTTGGATATGGATAAAGCCTCCGGAGAGAAAATAAAGCTGTATTTGAGCGAAGTTGATACTGGGGAATTCTTCAATAAAATTACCAGAACTGCAGAACCGGCTTTTTCGGAAAAACATATTAATTTTACCTTAGATGCTGAAAAATGTGAAAAACAAATTATTTTAATCGATGAGAAACGTTTTTCTCAGATAATTTTCAATCTGCTTAATAATGCAGCTAAATTTACCAAGTTGGATGGTCATGTAACGTTAAGGGTTGTTTCCAGTCCTGCAGAAGACGGCAAACTACCATTAATCGTAACTGTTAAAGATGACGGCATTGGTATGAGTGAAGATTTTCAGCAAAGATTATTTCAGCCCTTTGCTCAGGAAATTGAAAGCACAACTTCTTCCTATAATGGTGTTGGTCTAAGTCTAAGCTTGACAAAACAATTACTGACAGAAATGGGTGGCTCAATCAGTTGTCACAGTGAAAAAAATCAGGGTTCTGAATTTGTGATTAAAGTAAGATTTCCTATTATTACAGAAACAGAAAAGGAAAAGGAAAAAGAAATACAATCAAATAAAAGCAATAAGGAACTGGAAACGGCTATAGCCGGCACCAGATGTCTCATTGCCGAAGATATTAAGATTAATTATCTTATTGCAAAAAAACTTTTGGAAAATATGAAATGCCAAATTGAGTGGGTGAAAAACGGCAAGGAAGCAGTTGATGCTTTTATCAACATGGGGCCAAACTACTATGATTTTATTCTTATGGATGTTCGTATGCCTATAATGGATGGCCTTAGTGCTACAAAAGCTATTAGAAATTCCCAGCAAGCTGATGCCAAAACTATTCCTATTATAGCTATGACAGCCAATGCCTTAGATGTGGATGTGGAGGCTAGTAAAGCTGCAGGAATGAATGCGCATTTATCCAAGCCTATTGATGCAGATCTTATGTATCAGGACATTTATAATTGTCTGCAAAAAAACGCAAAATAAAACAAGGACTGTAACGCAATGACCAAAAGTCACTGTGTTACAGTCCCTTGTTTTATGTCTTAGAAGAACAGTTTGTCTACATCTACTTTTTTCTCCATCATGCCGGAAGAGACCAGAAAGTCTTGGGTACTCTTTAAGGAAGCTTTGGCTTCGGGAGTTACTTTCATACTAAAGTTATACAGAGGATACATTTCTTTTACAGCTTCAGGCTTTAAATCAGTAGCTTTAGCAGTCATTTCGATTGCTTCTTTTTGATTAGCAGCCAGGTATTTAATAGTCTCTTGCTGTACATTCAAGAAAATATCAACTAAGTCTTTATGAGCAGCGTAGAATTTATTGCTGGTTGCTGTAACGGTAAGTCCTGAAACAAGTCCTTCACCGTTAGTTATAATATGCAGGCCGCTTTTTTCTGCAGTATAGGCTAAAGGACCTGCCAACAGTGCTGCATCGGCACTGCCGGATTCCAAAGCACTACGGGCAGCAGGAAGTCCCATGGAAACAAATTTAACGTCTTTCATGGTCAAACCGCCTTTTTTCAAATAAGCGGCCAATAATTCATGAAGGATTGTACCTTTGGGACCGGCAATGGTTTTGCCTTTTAAATCTTGAGGCGAATTAATACCTTTTTTACCAAAGAGTTTGAAAGCTTTGGGAGCACTGGAATAGAGACTTAGAATTTTAATATCAGCGCCGTTGGAAGCGGCCAACAATACAGAGGATCCACCTACGCAATTTAAGAACTGAATATCTCCGGAAGCTAAAGCCGCGGTCTGGTCTGCTCCGGAAGTAATAGTAGAATATTCAAAAGGAATATTTTTTGCTTTAAAAGCATTTTCGAAGCTTCCTTTTTGTTTTTCCACAATACTGGGCACATTCAAAGGTGCCTGAACATAAGTGGCAACAATTTTCTTGACAGAAGGTGCCGCTGCCTGTTTTTTCTCAGGAGCTTTGGAAGCTCCGCCGCATCCTGATAAGAGTGCTCCTGTCATTAAGATTGCTGTAATTCCCAAACAAATTTTCCTGCTGATGTTTTTTTGCATGTGAATCTCCTTTTTTTATTTTATTTGTAAAGCAGCCAGTATCTGCCGCTTTAAATCAATGAACCGGGCCGTGAGAATATCACGTTGCCCTTGACAGGCAATGGTAATATCACTGGTGATATTGCCGTCCTTAAGAATTAAAATCCTATCAGCTAAAAGCAATGCTTCATCAATATTATGGGTAACAAAGATGATGCCCGTATGAGAAGCAGCTTTAATCTTTAAAACTTCTTTTTGCATAATCTGTCTGGTAAAATAATCCAAAGCTGCAAAAGGTTCATCCATTAAAATCAAATTGCTGTCCCGGGCCAGAGTCCTGGCCAAAGCTGTTCTTTGCTGCATACCACCGGACAATTCTCCCGGATAAGCATGAGCGAAATTCGTTAAGCCGACTGTTGTTAATAAAGCACGAATTTTCTCTTTGTCATAGTTGGGAGGCAGGCCGAAAGTAATGTTTTTTTCACAAGTGAGCCAGGGCATTAAGCGTGCTTCCTGAAACATCATACCGATATTAATATTGGCAGGATATTTTATTGTTCCAGCATCCGGTTCTTCTAAACCGGAGATCAAGCGTAAAAGCGTGGTTTTCCCGCAGCCGCTTTTCCCCAGAATTACAGTGATAGCACTGCAGTCTGTAGTACAGCTTATGCCTTTCAGTACAGGATAAGGATCATTATTAACCCTATAACTTTTTGTCAGATTATTGATTATTAAATCACTCATTTGCCTATCTCCTGACTATAAGGAACTAAGTGCTTAATGACCAGGGAAAAAACACCGTCAATAAGCAGTCCTAAAATGCCAATAAAGAGAATCCCTACAATTACTTTGTCGCTTCGTGACATAGCCTGACTATCCAATATCAAATAACCCAGGCCATTAGCCGCCGCTACCATTTCTGCTCCTATAATGGCCCGCAGGCTGTAACCTAAACCGATGCGCATACCAACTAAAATATGGGGCAAGGCGTAGGGAAGCATTATGGACTGCAGCTGTCTGCTTTTGCTAAAACCCAGAACTTGTCCAACCTCTAAAAGTTTCTTGTCACAGCCGGCTAAACCAGCATCAATATTCAGCAAAATAGGAAAGAAAGAGGCCATGACAATAACGATTATTTTAGGTGTCTCTCCTATGCCGAACCAAAGAATTAAGAGTGGAATTAAGCTAATAGGAGGAATATGCCGAAGCATATTAAACAAACCGTCTAAATTGGTTCTGATTCCGGGATGAAGGACAAAGAGAAAGCTAAAAAGAAAGGCTAGCAGAACGGAACAGCCAAAGCCGATACATATACGCCTGAAGCTTATGGCCAAAGCAGAGAGGAGTTCTCCTTTCACCAGCATATTAAGTGCTGCATCCCATACATGGCCCGGGGAAGGAAGTACGTAGGTGCTCCATAGTCCAAGCTTAGCGGCTAAGTACCAGACAAGAAAAATCACCACAAATATTAAGTTCCTAGAAAAGACATTAGACTTTTTCATGGTATTTTTAGGAAATAATACTTGAATATGCTGTCTTTGTGCTGATGCCCTTCAGTTTGCCTATTTTTCCGGAAATAGTGCTGATAATATCCTGGGGAGCATCTACAACTACACTGATAATATTTATGTTTTTCTTGTGATAGGGCAATCCCATACGACCAATAATATATTGATTGTGAGCATGAAGAATGTTATTAAGTTCCTGAACAGAATCAGTATTTTCCAGGATAATTCCTATTAATGCAACTCTGGTTTCCATAAAAACCTCCCATAGAAAAAGCCCCATCGAAAGATGGGGCTTAATATTACTAGTAAAATAGTAAATATCAACCGTTTCTTTCGTCTCAATAAAATTTCAACGTCAGACAAACAGCAAGTATTAAATTTTTAGTAACTTTGCTTAACTTTTCTTTAGCTTCTTCATCATAATAGGTGAGAAAACGGAAAGTAAGCTCAGAACAATAAGTCCAATGCAGATAGGGGTAGAAAAGAGAATGCTGATATCTCCGTTAGACAGAGCCAAAGAACGACGGAGACCCTTTTCCCCAATAGGTCCTAAAATCAAGGCCAAAACAACGGCAGCGGTGTTCAAATTAAGTTTCCGCATGAGATAACCAATGATACCGAAGATAAACATCAGGACAACATCAGTAAAACTGTTGTTGATGGCAAAGGAACCAACTACGCATAACACGAAGATACAAGGAATCAAAATAGCATCAGATAGTTTGGCAATCTTAGCAAATATTTTGGCTCCCAATAAGCCAAGTGCTAACATAAAAAATTGAATAATAACAAAGCCGCCAAAAAAGGTATAAGTCATAGGTGCGTACTTAGTAAACAGTTCAGGACCGGGCTGGAGGCCATGAATAATAAGACCGCCCATAAGTACGGCAGTAACGCTCTCACCCGGAATACCTAATGTTAAAGTAGGAATTAAGGAACCGCCGGTTACAGCATTATTGGCTGCTTCCGATCCGGCAATGCCTTCAATAGAACCGTTACCGAATTCTTCCGGATGTTTAGAAAAGCGTTTTGCTTCGTTATAGCCGATAAAGCAGGCAATAGAAGCACCGGCACCTGGCAAAATACCAATCAGATTACCGATAATCCAGGAACGAATAACAGTAGGAGTAATGCGCTTTAATTCACTTAATTTCAATAAAATTGAATCATCGAACTTTGCTGCATCAGCTCTTTTGACAATGGCTTTTTCCGCCAAAATAAAGA
>Ga0183095_10305_pt1 | contig 19188 bp, 17 predicted proteins | sample BioMet4_FD_130346 | JGI IMG/M metagenome (GOLD analysis project Ga0183095, IMG submission 130346) | Microbial communities from bioreactor (seeded with sewage sludge) at LBNL, California, USA - Biofuel metagenome 4 (v2) (version 3) | ecosystem: Engineered > Bioreactor > Anaerobic > Unclassified ...
ATGATCTTGAGATCCGGCCGCGAGGCCAGGATGCGCTTTGCGTCGTTCAGATAATGATTGCTGACGGCCTTCTCAATCGGCGCCGTGATCAGCGCCATGGGATAGATCAGGATCCACGGCGAGAACAGCCCCATTGCCAGCATGCCCCAGCGCGCCCAGGCGCTGAAGTTCATTCCCAGCGGGATCAGCCAGCACAGGTTCAGCAGGCACAGGACGATGACCTGCACCCATACCCGCCGCGTATACACCAGCGGCTTGACGTAGGTCGTGCGCCGCTCGCGCTCAAACAGGATCCAGGCGCAGGCGCCAGCCGCCGCAAACGAACAGGCCAGAGCCAGATTGTCCTTCTGCACAAAGCAGCCGAGCAGGCTGAGCAGCAGAACGCCGAGCACCGGATAATTCCTGCGGATGCTTGTCGGAAGATTCTCGCGGATCCAGGCGCTGTAGCGGCCGCATTCATAGCGGTTCTGCTGGAACATGTGCAGAGCGTGTCCGCTCGGCACCGGCAGCACGCACAGGATCACCACCGCATAGAGCCATTTGATCAGTATCATAGCGTCTGGTCCTCTTTCAGAAAGATATCCAGGCAGCGGTTGAAGCGGTCCGCCTGGTGATAATATGCCCAGTGATCGTCGCCTTCGAAAATCGCGAGGCCGGCGTCCGGCATCTTCTGTTCCATTTCTCTGCCCATCCATAAAGGCGCCGCGGTATCCTGGTCGCCCCAGACCAGCAGCACCGGGCACTTCACATTTCCCAGCACCGGCGTCACATCATCATTGACGACCTTGACGAAGGTCGGCTTCATGACTCCCTGGGCATTGCGGTAGTCTTCACTGCCGGCGCTGCTCTGCATCTGCTCCATCAGCTTCCTGCTGCCGCTGAGCTGGACCAGTTTCTTGCCGGCCTTGTACGTTCCGGTTCTGAGATACCATCCCAGATCCCGCTTCGGACGGATTCCCGCCGCTCCCGTCAGGCACATCTTGCGCACCTGGCCGGGATGATCGGCGCAGTAGCGGATCGCCACCCGGCATCCGAACGAATGCGCGATCAGGATCGGGTTCTCAATCTTCTCAGCCTGGATGAAGGCGGCGAGAAAGTTCTCATAGTCCGGCACGCCCCAGGCGCAGGGCGGCAGGCCGCTTTCTCCGAAACCCGGGAAATCCAGGTTCCAGACGCGAAAATGCGCATCCAGATGATCTGCGATCTTCTGCATCAGTTCCTTTTTCGATCCCCATCCGTGCAGCAGGATGACATCTCTGCCCTGTCCCGCCGCCGTATAAGCGGTCAATATGCCTGTGATTTCCATCTTCTCGCTCATGCCGTCTTATTCTACTTCCGTTTATCCGCTGGGAACAGCTTTATTTGCCGTTCTTCACGACCTTGCGGGTCTCCTTCTCAATCTCGCGGATCTCCTTCTGCTTCTCCTTGGTCTCCTTCTCCTGCTCCTTGCGGCGGGCGCGCATCTCCTTCTTGGAGATCGTACGCCAGATGCGGAAGCAGACGCCGTCCTTCAGATTCTCGGCATCGACCTTGTAGCCGTAGGTGGTCGCCACCCGGTAGACAATGGAAAGGCCCAGACCGAACTTGCCGTCTGTGCCCTTCTCATACGGCTTGAACAGTTTCTCCAGGCGGTCCTCACTGATCGGCTTGCCGTCATTGATGACGCACAGCTCGCCTTCATGCAGGGTGATCTGGATATAGGTCTTGGCATAGCGCAGGGCGTTGTCCACCAGATTCTCGACGACGATGCGCCACGGGTCCTCTTCCCCGTGGAACTTCACGCCCTCATCCAGGGTGCGGATGAAATGGATCTCCGGGCGGATGACCTTCAGGGAGAGAATGGCCTTCTCAATGACCGCGTTCATGTCCAGGGCGTCGCCTTCCGGACACTCGTCCAGCAGGTAGCCCATCTTGTTCAGCACGATCAGGCTGTGGACCTTCTTCTCCAGACGGTCCGCATGCTCGATGATGACATCAACGGATTTCTCCAGAGTTTCATACGGATAGACGCCGTCCTTGATGCTTTCGGCGTAGGACTTGATGGTCGCTATCGGCGTCTTCAGATCATGGGAGATGTTCTGGATCATTTCCTCCTTGACCCGCGTCTGCTTCTGCAGCTCATCCTCCATGTCGACCAGCGCCGTCGCCACTTCACCGATCTCATCGCGGCGGTCGATGTTCAGTTCCGCCGGCTCATCCTTCTTGATGCGTTCGATATAAGCCTTGATCATGTTCAGCGGATGGATCAGGCTGGCGACCCACATGGTCAGGATCAGGAACAGGATGCCGACCACGAGCACATTCATGTTGATGACGCTCTTGACCAGCGAGTTGCGGAACTCCTCGCGGTAAGTGTCGGTCATCAGCGAGACCAGATAGCGGCCGTCGGTCGTTTCCGTGATGGAATACAGATAAGAAGTGGACGGAACGCCGGCATCGGTCACCGTGACGGAATAATCCCGGGTGCCGCTGACGCCCGTGGCGATGTTGCCGCGGATGGAATCCTTGGTCTCCGCAGACAGCGCAGCGCTCGAATTGAGCATCAGGAAGCTGTTCTCCTCTTTGTCATACAGAGCCTGGGCGATGCCGCCGGCGGCGGTGTCGCCGAACTTGGGCTCAATGCCCGGATTCTCATCCAGATAGTAGATCATGGATTCCTGCGAATTGTGCAGCAGCTTGTACATCTCGTTCTCAGCGAAGGTGTCGATGCTTCCGGACAGGAACACGAAAAAGAACACGACAAAAGCCGAGACGACGAGGAATACGATTGCCAGAAGCTGCTGGGACAGTGACAGTTCCCGCAGCCACAGACGCAGGCGCTTCATATCAGCCCAGACGGTATCCGAACCCGTAGATGGTATGAATGCTCAGGTTCGGCATCTTCTTGCGCAGACGCCGCAGGGTATCGTCCACGACACGATCGCTGCCGTAGTAGTTCTCATCCCAAACCTGGGCCAGGATCTGCTCACGCAGAAACGCCGTGCCGCGGTTCTTGACGAACAGCATCAACAGATCGAATTCCTTGGTGGTCAGATCAATCTGCACGTCATGGTCGTACACGACCCGCTGGTTCTCATCGATCTCATAGCCGTCCACATTGATCCGCTCGACCTCGTCTTTGTAGGTGCGGCGGATGATGTTGTTGACGCGCAGGACCAGTTCCTTCGGCGAGAACGGCTTGGTGATATAGTCGTCACTGCCCTTCTCGAGGCCGATGATGCGGTCGAATTCCTTGTCGCGCGCGGACATGAAGATGACCGGCACATTTGGATCATGGTGCTTGATCTCCTCAATCAGGTCAAAGCCACTCTTGTCGTCCAGCATGATGTCCAGAATCCACAGATGGACGTCGTCGTCCGATGTATGCACGCTGGCTTCATCAAAGGTCAGATAGGAGCGTACTTCATAGCCTTCCTTCTCCAGATAGCGCTTGACCAGTTCATTCAGGTCTTTCTCGTCTTCCACAATATTGATGACTTTTTTCATGGCGGATTACCTCGGATTCATAGTATCACATAATTGCCGAATCACATAATTGGCATCGCCCGGGAAACCCACGTATAATGAGGTCCATGAGACCTTTCCGCATCCTGCTGAGCCTGGTTCTGCTGCTGGCCGGCTGCACATCCGGCGCCGTTTCTGCAAAGCCGGCGGGCAGTCCTTTGAAGCTGGCGGTGGCCACGGATCTGCATTATCTGGCCCCCTCCCTGGCCCACGGGCCGCTGTTTGACGAGATGCTGGAGAATTCCGACGGCAAGCTGACCGCCTACTGCAGCCAGCTGACCGGCGCCTTCATCGATCAGTGCATCCAGGAGAAGCCGGACGCCGTGATTCTCAGCGGCGACCTTTCCTTTTCCGGCGAGAAGAAAAGCCATCTGGAACTGGCCGCCATGCTGGAGCGCCTGCGCCAGGCCGGCATCCAGCCGCTGGTCATTCCCGGCAACCACGATATTGAAAGCCCCACCGCCTACAATTACTCCGGTGCGGATCTGACCTATGCCGCCGCCATCACGCCGGCGGATTTCCGCAGCATCTATGCCCGGGACGGCTATGACCAGGCACTCTATGAAGACAGTTCCTCGCTGAGCTATGTCTACCGGCTGTCGGCAGACTGCTGGATCCTGATGCTCGACACCGCCCGTTATGAGGAGAACAGCAGCATCATCGCCCAGGCCGGCGGCCGCATCCGCGAAGCCCAGATGGACTGGATCCGCATGGTTCTGGAGGAAGCGCAGAAACAGCATGTCCAGGTGCTCAGCGCCACCCACCACAACCTCATCACGATGACCTCCGATCCCTCCACCTATACGGTGGAGAACGCCGCCGCGCTGCGGCAGCTGTACGCGCATTACGATGTGCCGGTCAATTTCAGCGGCCATTCCCACGCCCAGTATTATTCCGCCAAGGAAACGGACGGCGTCCAGCTGACCGACATCATGACCAGCTCGATGGCCGTCTACCGCCATCAGTACGGCCTGGTCACCTTCACGCCGTTCGAGACTTTGGACTACCAGAGCGTGCCGGTCGACCTGCAGGCCTGGGCGAAGCGCCATCTGTCCTCGGATCCCTTCCTGCTGAACTTCCCGGAGACTTCCCGGGAATACTTCATGACCCATTCCGTTACCCGCCTGAAGGGCTATTTCGAAGGCCTCGGCCTGGACGAACAGACCCAGCAGGAGCTGCTGGAATTCAAGGGTCTGGAAAATGCCTATGTCTTCTCCGGAGAAGCCGCGGACTTTGCGGATGTCCTGCATGCCAGCGCGCTCTATCCATTGATCCGTGCCCTGCCCGATGAACAGAAAAGCATGTTCACGGACCGGCTGGCGCTCTACAGCCGCAACGCGCAGAAGATTGAAGTCAGCCTGAAGCAGTAAAAAAGGGAGGCTGCGCACAGCCTCCCCGTATTCCCGTCAGATTCCGTATTTGCGCTTGACGATCTCGACGACCTTGCCGACTTCCTCGGCGCAGATCGCATCCGTCTCCGCTTCCGCCATGACCCGGACCAGCGGCTCCGTGCCGCTCGCCCGCACCAGGATGCGGCCGTTGCCGTTCAGGTCCTTGTTGACCTGTTCCTCGGCGGCCAGCACTTCGGCGTCCTCCATGGCTTTTTTCTTGTCCGACACCTTGACGTTGATCAGCAGCTGCGGATAGATGCGCAGCCCTTCGCGCAGCTCCATGACGCCCTTGCCGGTCTTCTGCATGATGCTCAGAAGCTCCAGCGCGGTCAATAGGCCGTCGCCAGTGGTCAGATGCTTCTTGAAGATGATATGGCCGGACTGTTCGCCGCCGACCACGAAGTCCTTCTCGCACATGCGCTCGTAGACGTACTTGTCGCCGACCTGCGTGCTCTCAACCTTGATGCCTTCGCGCTCCATGGCCTTGAACAGGCCCAGGTTCGCCATGACCGTGGTCACGATGGAGCCGCCGTTGAGCTCGCCGCAGTCGCGCAGATACTTGCCGCTGATGTACAGGACGTAGTCGCCGTCGACCAGTTGGCCGTCCGGCGCCACCGCGATCAGGCGGTCGGCATCGCCGTCAAAGGCGAGGCCGAGATCGTATTGGCCGCTGCGCACTGTTTCCTGCAGCGCTTCCGGATGGGTCGAGCCGCAGTGCGTGTTGATGTTGATGCCGTCCGGCTCGTTGCTCTGCATGTGGCACTGGGCGCCCAGGCCTGCCAGCATCCGCTGCGCGGTGAAACTGCTGGAGCCGTTGGCGCAGTCGAGCGCCAGCCTGACGCCCGTCAGATCCAGCGGGAATTCCTTCTTCAGCCAGCCCAGATAATGCTCGATGCCTTCCGGATAGGCGACAACGCGGCCGATCTGTTCGGCCGTCTTGTAGGGAATTTCCGTCTTCCCGTCGATGTAATCTTCAATCAGGCCTTCGATGTCCGCGGACAGCTTGATGCCTTCCTTGGAGAAGATCTTGATGCCGTTGTCATAGAACGGATTGTGGCTGGCCGAGATCATCGCTCCGGCCGCGAAATCCTCATTGCGGGTCAGGTAGGCGATCATCGGCGTCGGGCAGAAACCCGCCAGATAGGCATCGCAGCCTTCGGCGCTGATGCCGGCTGCCAGAGCGTTCTCCAGCATGCCGGAAGAAAGCCGGGTGTCCTTGCCGATCAGAATCCGGCGGCGCCCCTCTTTGCTGTAGTAATAGCCGAGATAGCGTCCGACCTGGAATGCGCGGTTCGCATCCAGACCGCCGTTGTTGGCGTCAAATTTCTCGTTCGCCCGGCCGCGGATGCCGTCTGTTCCAAAATACCGTCCCATATTCGCTCCCTCTATTCTGTTCCTGTGCCGCTGTTTGTTTCCGTTGTATCGCTGTTGGTTTCTCCCAGCACATTCAGAGTATACGTGTTGCTGACCAGGGAATACTTGACCAGGCCGCCGGACGGCTGATCCACCTGCAGGGTGAAGTCCTGCAGTCCCGGCTTCGCACCTGTCATGTCCACATAGACGTAAATGCTGTCCGCCGTCACGGCATCGACATTCGCCTGGGTGCCGAAGACGGTCACCGACGTGGTCGTGATGTTGTCCGGCTGCGACGCCTTGTAGTTGTTCGTGTTGTTCTTGTAGTTGATCTTGACACCGTCAATCGTGGATGTGACGCCGTCGCCGACCTTCACGTCCATGGTGATCTGGTTGATGTTTGAGGAGTTCACGCCGGTCGGCAGCGTAATCGGCCGCAGGATCGTGGAATCCTTGGAGATCGTCGTCGCATCCAGCGTGACGACCACCTTGTCAATCTGTCCGAGCACGCTTTCCGTGCCGTAGATGGTCACGGTCTGCTGGTCGGTCGTGATGGAGTCAATGGCCTTGCCGTCCGGGCAGTCGCCGCTGACTTCGACTTCAATCGGCACCGTCTTGTTCGGCGATGTCACTGGCACGGTCACCTTGACCGTATTCGGAACGATATCCGCCGTGACCGGATTGCCGCTGGAGTCATATGCCACCAGCTTGGCATCCTGCGTGAAGTCCGCCGTCTGGCCGCTGACATCGATCAGGGCTTTGACGAAGGCGATGGAATCCAGTGTGTCCTTGGAGGCGCGCACGTTGACCTTGTTGTATTCAAACTGCGGAACACCCGGGGAATAGATGGCGTCCATCTTATCCTGGTTGATGAAGTCATAGGACAGATCGAACTGCCGCGTGGTCTTCTTCTTCAGGGTGATGATGACGTTGGAAGGATCAATCTTGACGGTGACATTGTCGCCAAAACCCTCCGCCGTCAGCTTGACCTCATGCTGGCCTTCCGTCATTCCTTCCAGATTGGCCACGATATAGCCCTTGGAATTGGCAGCGGAAGTGACGTTGCTGGCGTCGCCGCTGATCGTGATGTTCGCGGTGGCCGGCAGCCCCGACAACTCAAAGGTGTCGGTGTTGTACTTGGCGGTGACGGTCACATTGTTCTTGTCCTTGGAATTCTGCAGCGGCGTCGTCAAGGATGCGCTGTTGGAATTGAAGTTGACGATGACGTACATCAGCACCGCCAGCACCAGCGCCACGAGCTTGCCGTACTTGCGGTTGAACAGAACCTTGTCCGTGAAGGAGGAGAAGCCGCGGATGGCGCGGACGAATCCGTCCTCAATATGCTGATAGGTATTGGCGACCTTCTTGCTCTGCTTGGCGATGCGGTTCGCAAGTTCCGTCTTGCTGTCGTCCGCCTTGTTTTCACCGCCGCGGTCGGCCTGATCTCTGCCTTTGTTTTCCGACATCACTTGTTCCCTCCTTTCGTACCAGAGGGATTCTTTTTCTTCCCGTCCACGTCGCTCAGCTGATCGACCATTTCAAAGGTCTTGTCGAGCTCATCTTCATAGCCCATGATCTTGCTGATATCAATCTTGGACGTGTCAAACTCACGGCTCTCCTTCTTGAGGAGTTCCTGATCCAGAACCAGATTTCCCGTGTCTTCCGCGGGCTTCTGCACCGGCTTGGAACTGAGTTTGGCCTTCATGGCTTCTCTGGCAGCCCGGACTTCTTCCGGACTCATCACATGCACCGGCTCCACCGGCGTCTCTGCCTGGGCCTGTTCATGCGTCTCCGCTTCCTGGCGTGCCCGGCGGATCTTCTCCATGGCATCCGACGCCTCCATCTGGGCGCGGACGATCTCTTCCTGCTTCTTCTTCGCATCCGCGGCTGCAAGCGGCGTTTCCGCCGGCTTCACGGACGCATAGTCCGGGTGCACTTCCTGCTTCGGATAGCTGGGCACCGGACGGTCTTTCTTGTGTGGAAGCTTGATGCTGTTTTCCTCGCGCTCAAGCTCTTCCATCTTGCGGTCTTCCATTTCCTCGGCATCGAGGTTCTGGTACGGCTCATTCTGCTCCGCCGTGTTCATGTCATCTTCCAGCTGGTTGTGGATCTCCTCCACCGGCTCTTCCTTCGTGTCGCCGGCCGGCTTGACCGCCTCGGCCTTGATCTTGATCTCCTGGGTATCCTGCTTCTTGATCGCCAGCTTGCTGAGGACGGAGGTATCCTGTCTCTTCAGCGCTTCCGCTTCCTTCTTGACCTTCGCCTTGGCGTCATCAATGATGACCGGGCGCGTCGGTTCCACCGCGGCGCGGACTTCCGTCACTTCGCCGCAGATGACTCTCAGCAGATAATCGCGCAGCTGCTTGCGGTTGACCGTGAAGATCTTGCCGCCTTCGGTGATGCTGATGCCGCCGGTCTCTTCCGAGACGACGATGGTGACGGCGTCGGTGATCTCACTGATGCCGATGGCCGCTCTGTGGCGGGCGCCGTAGCGGGATGGCAGATCCAGATTCGTCGGCGGGAAATACGCGCTGGCGCAGGCGATCTTGTCGCCCTGGATGATGACCGCGCCGTCATGCAACGGCGTGGATGTCACAAAAATGGATGTCAGCAGCTCTGCTGTGACATCGGAATTGAGCCGGGTTCCGGTGGCGATGAAATCATCCAGCGGATGCGACTGCTCGATGCAGATCAAAGCGCCGGTCTGATCCTTTGACAGCAGCATCGTCGCCGTGACGATCTGGTCGACCAGCTTCTCCTTCTCATCGCCCGACAGGGTCGTGATGCGGGAGAAGACATTGGACTTGCCCATGCGTTCCAGCAGGCTGCGGATCTCCGGCTGGAAAATGATGATGATGGCCAGGAAGCCCCAGTTGATGAACATGTCCGTCAGATAGGCAAGCGTCTTCAGACCGAGGAACTTGGCGATGGCGTCAATGATGATGATCAGAAGAATGCCCTTGAAAATCTGAATCGTCCGGGAATTGTTGCGGACGATCTTGATCGCATAATATAGAACCAGCCACATGATGAAAATATCGAGGAACATGACCGTGATTGTCCGGATATTTTCGAGGGTCAGGTTAAAGTTATAGGACGACAATGGATATTCTCCCTTCGTGAATAAGATTATACCATACTTCATTTTTCAAAAACACCCGGGGTCCTGCCGGTCATCACACACTTTTCCCACAGTATGGCCGGCATGCACGCACGTTCAGGCGCCGGTGCTTTTCGCGGCCGCCGCCGCTTCTTCTTTCTGCCAGGCCGCGCGCTTGCGCAGCGCCTCCAGCTGCGGACCGCCGTCCGCCTGATCCGCCAGCCGTTCGGTCAGCAGGTCCCACAGCTCCGCGGAGATCTTTTCTTCCTCTGTATCGCGGACGCGCACGAAGAAATCATAGAAATAATCAAAGTACGGATGCGGCAGCGTTTCCTCGCATTCCGCCAGATACTCCAGCACCAGCCGCCGGCCAGCTTCACTGCCGTCAAACGGCTTCATGGAGAACCGCACCAGCACGTCCGGCAGCTGCCGGTTGAAGGCCCGGACCCGGTCCAGATCCGCCGCGTCTTTGACGCACAGTTCATTGCCGCCCAGCAGAAGCTTCAGGCTGCCCCGCTCCTCAATCATCAGGCGGCGCAGTTTCTGCCTGTGTTCACTGTCTTCCGGCTGTGCGCACTCCGCCATCCGCGCAAAGGCCAGACGGTCCATGGCCAGATGATAGCGCAGCCACTGCAGCCCGGCCGTATCCGGATCTTCCTCCTGCGCCAGCACTTCTTCCAGCAGGGCATCCAGGGCGCCGGATGCGCGTTCACAGCTGCGGCCGCAGGGATAGAACGGGCAGGCGGCGTGCATGGCTTTGTCATACGCATTGCCCCTTGTCCGCACAAAGCGGCTGCGCAGCTCCTTCACGGGCAGCTGCAGCTTCTGTCCTTCCGGGCAGCGGAACCAGACCGCTGCCAAGGCGTCTTCCGGCAGATGATGCGGATCCAGGCTGCCGTTGGCTCTGGCATCCCACCAGCGCATCTCCGGCCAGTCCGCCGTCCCGGCGGACACCGGCCGCGGATAATCCAGCGAAAGAATGCTGCCGGCATCCGCCTGCAGCTGCGCTTCATCCAAGTGAAAAGCCAGCAGCTGCGGACGGAGGGTTTCATCGTCCGTCTGGGAAGCCAGCGTATGCAGAGCTTCCGTGATGCCGCGGGCCGGATCTTCAAACAGGATCGAACATCCCTGATACGGCGCCAGCGGCGGCAGCTGCTGCGGACGCAGCCGGATCACACAGCAGCCAAGACCGTTCAGCACGCGGTTGATGCGCTCGTCTTCCTGCGGTTTCTCCCGGTGGCAGGATTCAAGATCCAGAAACAGGACCGTGGAATGCTCCGGAATCAGAAGCTCCACATGCACCGGTCCTTCCGGCGTGTCATCAAACCGCACATCACATCGCGCCTGCGGAAAAAACCGCTGTACGTAGTAGCGCAGCGCCAGATGGCCGGACCAGTTTTCGTCTGTGTTTTTCATCCGGTTCCATTATCCTCCCAAACCGGCGGCCAGGGAAAGCCCGGACGCCGGCCGGGCAATTGCGATATAATGAAAACCAGAGAATACTATGGCCCTGCTGATCGAACGAAAAAAAGAAGAGAAGCGCAGGCGGCTGCTGGACAGCGCCTATTCCTGTTTTCTTTCGGCCGGCATCAGCAGCACCAGCATCGCCGAGATCTGCACGCAGGCGGGCATCGCCAAAGGAACCTTCTATCTCTACTTCAAGGACAAGGAAGACATCGCCAAAGCCCTGAACCTGCGGCTCAGCTACGGCCTGCTGCGGGAATCCTATGACTATATGAGCGCCCACCGGAAGAAAGACTTCATCGAAAACGTCATTCTGATGGCAGACTACATCATCGAGCGCTTCACGAAGGATACGGACCTGCTCAAGCTGCTACGCCGGGATTTCACCTGGCCGGTCGCCAAGCAGGAGCTCATTGAATCCAAGGACGCCCTGATCATGGACATCCGCACACAGATGAGCGCCTATGCCAAGAAGAAAAACCGCACAATGAATTACGTGCTGATGCAGATCTTCGCGCTGACCGGCATGATTGCCACCGTCGCTTATTCCGCAATCATCGATTCCTATCCCTGCTCAATCAGTCTGATCAAGCCGGTACTGTTTGACACGATCCGCCGCACCCTGTCGGAAGAATAAGAAAACTGCGGTCAGTACAGACCGCAGTTTGCATAATACTGCTGGTAATCGTCATTCCATGACGCATAGTCCGCCTCCTCCCGGTGATCCTTCAGGGAGGTGTTTTTTGTCAGCCACTGCGCCAGGTAAGCGGTGACCTTGCGAGCGCCGGAACAGTTCAGATGTTCGCCCTTGTCGTCCATGAAGTCCGCAGCCGGATCAAAGCCGTAGGAAGCGCGGTCCAGGTTGAGGTCCAGGAATACGAGGTTGTGGTCCTCGGCCAGCTGTTCAATGGCGTTGTGGCGGGCCATCGACCAGGACAGTGCGCACGGGATGTCCACCAGCACGACCTGGATGTTGTTCTCGCTGCAGGTGTCCATGAAGGCTTCAAAGTCCGCTTCCACAGCGGTGCTGATCTCCTCACTGCTGCCATCCTGCAGCATCCACTCGCCGCGGGTGTAGCTGCCGATATTGTTCGACAGTGCCTGGCCCTTGCGGTAGTTGTGGTACGTGGCCCGGTTCTGCTCAAAGATCTCCTGAAAACTCAGTTTCTTCCAGCGGTTGTGGTACTTGAGCACCGGGAACATGCTCTTGGCGATGCCCATCAGGGTCGTGGAAACCGATTCCTTGCCGGAGAAGATCATGTCCGTCTCCAGGAAGATGACCTTCGGCTTCTGCTTCGACAGGACCTCATCCAGCATATCGTTGGCGCCGCTCATCGTCTCATTGGGCTCACCGGCGACAAACGAGGTAATGCCGGTGGAATCCCAGAGTTCCATCGGCGAGAAGCCGCGGTAAGCGCTGCTGTTGCCGAGCATGAACAGATCAATCGTGTCTTCCGTTTCCGAATAGAAGGCGCGCTGGTCCGGATACAGCATGCCGGCGGCATCTGTGTCATCCCGCGGCAGAAAAATCCAGGAAGTCAGCATCAGCAGGCAGAGGCACAGGACAAAGAAGCCTGCGCAGCGCAGTATCTTTTTCCAGGGCAGTGTGAGTTTCTTCTTCATGCCGTTTGCCTCCTTTCAGAACTTTCCGTAAATCGGATCCACCGGCAGATAGCCGGTGCCGTAAGCGCCGAGAATAATGACGCAGAACAGCAGGCCGAATTCCACCGCCCACTGCAGCGCCAGCGGCTTCTGCATCAGTCTCTGGCGGACGGAGCCCTTCTTCTGCAGATGCCCGGACAGCCAGACCAGGACCAGGCCGATGCCCAGGGCGATGTAGTCGCCGACATCCAGTCCGTCGTTCATCAGGGCCGCGCCGGACAGCAGCTGGCTGATATGGAAGTCGCTGAAGATCTTTCCCATCATGCCAAAGAAATCCGAAGCCGTATTGGCCCGGAACAGCAGCATGCCGGTGCAGACCAGCACAAAGGTCCGCGCCTGCTGGAAGAAGCCGAAGCCCTTCCCGGTGCGGTTCAGTTTCAGTTTTTCGCAGATCCGCCGGCTCAGCGGTTCGCACAGAAGGCCGGCGTTGATCAGCAGAAAATAATACAGCCCATACAGCACATACTTCCAGGCCGCCCCGTGCCACAGGCCGGTGACGAACCAGGTGACCAGCAGAGCCGCGCTTTCCGGCAGCAGGCCGCCCAGGAAGGCGTTCAGATGCTTCGTGCTCCATGCATGCAGCCGCATCATCGGCTTGGACAGTGAGAGCGGAATGAACACGTAGTCGCGCAGCCAGGAGCCCAGCGACATGTGCCAGCGCCGCCAGAATTCCGTGACCGTATGCGAACTGAACGGGCGGTCGAAGTTCTTCGGCAGACTGACGCCGAACAGTTCTGCGGAACCGCGGGCGATGTCGATGCAGCCGGAGAAGTCCGCATACAGCTGCAGCGTGTACAGCAGTCCGGCAAACGCAATCGTGGTTCCGGAATAGGACGTGTAGGAATTGAAGATGTTGCGTACATAGATGTCGGCGCGGTCGGCGATGACCTTTTTCTTCAGCATGCCCCAGGCGATCAGTTCGAGAGCCATGACTATGTGGTCATAGTCGATCCGGTGCCCGGCCCAGAGCGCATCCGCCGTCTCGCTGTAGCGGGCGATCGGCCCTTCGACGATCTGCGGAAAGAAAGCGAGAAACAACGTCAGCTTCGCCCAGTTGTGCTCCGCCGCGATCTTGCCGTGGTAGACGTCGGTCAGATAGCCGACGGCCTCCAGCGTGAAGAACGAGATGCCGATCGGTTGCACCAGCCAGGACAGCGTGCTGAGGCCGATCCGGCTGAACGCATCCACGGTTGATACGAAGAAGTTGTAGTACTTGATGAACAGCAGCAGGCCGATGCTGAAAATTACCGACGTGTTTAGAATCGTACGGCGGGCGGTGTTCATCGGCTGGCGGTAGGTCTTCTTCTGGTCTCTGGGCAGAGCCGGCAGCGCCGTCTCGTTCATGAGGCGGATGTCGCCGAGCACCAGGCCGGCGATGTAGACCACGGTGGAGACCGCCAGCAGCAGAAAGATCAGCGTGCCGCTGTAGAGCCAGTAGAACACAAAACTCGCGCCCAAAAGGACAGGTCCTCTCGCCTTGGCGGGCACGATGGAATAGACCAGAAATATGCTCAGCAGAAAACCGATCAGATAATCGACCGATGCATAATTCATAAAAACCCTTCCCTACTCATTCTCCTTGCGTTCGACCAGCGCCTGGATCGCCGCCGCGGACTTGAAGTTCTCCGGGGTGACGTCAACCGGCGTGATGCTGATGCCGAACGCCTGTTCCAGTTCAAAGACCAGGGTGATGATGTTCAGCGAATCCAGGATCTTGTGGCCGATGAGGTCCTCATCATGCGCATAATCCTGACCCGGCTTCACCTTGTTGAGTATTGCAAGTATCTCGTCCATAAATTCAGTCCTCTTTCCGTGCTTCTGCGGCCAGTTTGCCGCGGTCAATCTTGCCGTTGCGGTTCTGCGGCAGCGCCTTCTGATACAGGAAGCGGTCAGGCACCATGTATTCCGGCAGCCGCTTGGCCAGCGCCGCCTTCAGCTCTTCTTCCGTCTGCTTTTTTCCGTCATAAGCCAGCAGGATCTGCTGTTCCGGATCCAGCCAGATGGCTGCGCAGGCGTTGATGCCGGCGATGTTCTCCGCCGCCGTTTCAATCTCGCCCGGTTCAATGCGGTAGCCGTGCCGCTTGATCTGCAGATCGATGCGGCCGAGGTACTGGTAGATGCCGTCCGCGTCCTTCTTCACCAGATCACCGGTATGGTACAGGATCTCCGGATAATGAGGATTCAGCGGATTCTGCCGGAATGCTTTCGCCGTCTTTTCCGGATCATTCCAGTAGCCGGAAGCCAGGAACGGACCGCCAACGCATAATTCGCCGGCTTCGCCGTCGGCCGCTTCCCTGCCGTCTTCCTTAATCAGGAAACAGCGGCAGCCGCTGCAGGCAACGCCGATCGGCACCGGCTCCTCATCCTGCAAAGGCCGGTCCGCTTTCCAGTAGGTGCAGATGTCGGTCGTCTCCGTCGGTCCGAACAGGTTGGCGAAGGCGACATCCGGCAGCGCCTGCCGCCAGGCATTCAGCGTCTTGGCCGGCATTCTCTCGCCGGCGAACAACACCCGGCGCAGATGCTCCGGCCTGATATAGTCAAAAATCTTCCACTGCGCCATCAGGCCCATGGCCGTCGGCACCCAGTACAGCGTCGTCACCTGCTGCTCGTTGAGCAGCTTCATCAGCTGCATCGGGAACACAAACAGGGAGCGCGGCAGCAGATACAGTTTCGCGCCGGCTGCCAGCGTACCGTAGACATCGCTGACGGACATGGAAAAATATAACGGCGCCGCTCCGGCGAACACGTCATCGCTCTGAAGATCAAATGCATGGATCAGCCAGTCCGCATAGGCCAGCACGCTCTGATGGCTGACCACCACGCCCTTGGGCATGCCGGTCGATCCGGAGGTGAACAGCACATAGGCCGGATCGCTGGCCGCCATCTGCAGCCGAACCTTATCCAGCCCCGCGCGGTCAATGTCATGATTCTTGAGATCCTTCAGCAGGACCGCCCTGCCCGGCAGCATCCGTTCCGCGCATTCCAGATGCGCTTCATCGGTGATGATCACCGCCGGATCCAGGGAATTCAGAATGGCCTGCATGCGGGCTTCCGGCATCTCTTCATCAAGAATCGTATAGAAACCGCCGGCATCCGCCGCCGCGAAGGCCGCAACCAGGCAGTCCACGCTGCGGGGCAGCAGCACCGCCGCGCCGTGTCCGCAGAGGGAGCGGGAAAGCAGCGCGCTTGCAGCACGTTCCGTTTCCTCCAGGCATTCCCCTGCGCTCAGCTGGCGCTGGGAATCCGCGAACAGAATATGCGAAGCGTCATTGGCAGCATCATTTTCCAGAAGTTCCAGGACATTTTTCATCGGTCTGCGCCCTCTTCCAAATGGAAGATTGTAATGACACGTCTTCCAATTTACAAGCTTCTCTGTGTGACGTTTCAGTGAATCTTGCCGAAGCACCGCATGGCGACCGCAAGGTTTCGTCCGGCCGGCTCAGCGCCGGGCCAGCTCACTGTGGAAATACTCCGCCAGACTGCGGTTCGTGCAGAAGATATAGCAGCCCTTCATGCCGCGGGTCATCAGCGTTCGGTAGGTGTTGCGGATGATCCGGTCCGCCTGCCTGGCAGCCTCTTCCGGATCCTCCTTCATACGCTTCTGGATCCCTTTCAGAGACTGATCGGTTCTGGCCCGTTTGCGGTAATCGGTGACAACCCGGCCGTCCTCAAACCGCATGTCATCACCGATGAGGACACCGACATAGTCAAATTCAAGGCCCTGGCAGGTATGGATGCATCCGCACTGGTCCACAGAGTCCTTATCAATCGCCCAAGGTCCGGAAGCGCTCAGATTCCAGCTCATGTGAAAGTCATATTCCGCCAGATTGATGTCTGTAACCGAAGGATCATTCTTGCCGGCGCTGATCCAGTTCCAGCAATAGCCTGCTACTAGCCTGGCCTTGTTGGCGGTGTTCTTCTCCCGAATAGCCTGGCGCAATTCATTGGGATCGTCAAAAATCCGGAAATCATAGTCAAATTCAAATGTCCGGTTAGCCGTCTCGCGGATGCCCAGAATCTGGTCCAGCCAAGCCAGATATCCATCGGAACCATTGCAGCGGAACTGCGACTCCAGCTGCATCGTGCAGATTTCAGCTTTCTGCATCCGTGCGTATTTCTCGATCTCAGCGATCGAGCCAATGTCATTGAGCGTGACCCGCTGGTCCTCATCAATGAAAAAGACAGAGAAGCGGGCGGTGCGGATGATTTCCAGGATCTGGTTTACGCCCATATTGTGATAGATTCCCGATTTCTCATTCAGGCGGTGCGCTTCATCCGCAATCAGAACGTCCATTGAATTCTCCGGCGCCGTTGTGAACTGACCGGATCCCTTGAACAGGAAAGACGGGCTGTGGTCCAGACGGCTGCCGCGGAGCTTTGCAAAGTAAACCTCACGGGGCGCCTGGTTCTTTGTCACATACTGAGCGATCATTCCCATCGAGGTCAGCCGTACCAGCAGATTGACAGCCACCACAGTCTTGCCCGTACCGGGACCGCCAGAGACGATCAGGACCCGCTTCTGATGGTCCTGCCCACATTCCTTTGCCAGCGCAACCGCCTGTTCATAAACAATTTTCTGATCATCAATCATGACAAATTCCGGATTGCCCCTCAGCATGGACTCCAGCGTATCCTGCAACATCTTGCTGGGCCGGATTTTGCCCTCGGAGATGTCAAATAGCGCCCGGCCGCGGTCGCCTTTGATGATGTTGCGGTCAATGAACGCCCGCAGCTTCAGGGCATCGCCGTAGCCGAAGATCGGCGCTTCCTCGATATATTCCCGATAGATATCATCTTTGATGTCCGGATGCTCATCAATTTTGTAATTATGCAGATACGCGCACGGATACAGTTCAATCGGCTGTTTCTGTACCGTTTCGCTGAAATCCATCAGTACTCTGCAGTAGGAATCAGCCTGATAGCTTGGATGCGTAGTTTCACGCATCGCATGGCCGGTATAGGTCAACACGATGCCATCCTTGCCCGGCACCTTCGTGCAGGTCTCCCACTGTTTCAACTCGATGATGACCGCCGCTTCTCGATCCTGGCCATCCTGTCCGGAGATGATGAAATCCACGCGCTTGGAGGTCAGCGGAATGTTGAATTCAATGGCGATGCCGGCATCCGCAGGCACCTTGATGTCCTGCAGCACCTTGAACATGAACTCCATGGAATTACGCCAGGAGTTGATCTGGCTCTGGGAGGAATTGCCAAAATGCTTGCGGTATTCCCGGTAAATGTCTTCCGTAATGGTGTCACTAAGAACCGCATTCAGAAATTGTTCCTTTGTCGCTTCATACACGATCATGGTTTATCCCTCTTCCAGTTTTTAAGCAGCGCTCAGCACGGATCCTTTTTTCTTCGCTTTGCGCTTCTTGCCGTGCTTCCGAAAATCCGCCTCGATATTCTTGCGCTCTCGTTTCATCTTATCTGAAAGCGCAGCCAGTTTCTCATCAACTGTTTTCGGTTCATTCCTGCGATCCATCATTTCAAACACCCCTTCCAGGAAGATATCCAGATTCCATATCCGTATTATAAAGCCGCTGGTACTGAAAATTCCTCTTACCATTTTGTAATGTTGTTTTCTGTCCGCACCACGTCCATCTTCCAAGGATTTCTGCAGAACGGCCATGAAAAAACCCGCTTCGTGAGCGGGTTGTTCATCAAGTGGTGCCGCTTGGCAGAGTTGGACTGCCTGTTTATCCTTACCATGGATACGTATTACCGTTATACTAAAGCGGCGGCTACCTAATAATACCGAAATCCCTGCGGAAAATCAATCAGTTCATGCGCTTTCCCGCAGGGATTGCCGGATTTTGCCTTAATTGGATGCCGGCGAGGCGGTGACTTCCGCCTTGGACGCCGTGGCATCATCAAATTCCATGACCACTTTGAACTCCGGAGAGACCGCCGTGATCAGCGGCTGGAAGATCTCCCAGGTCTTCATCGTCGCATACTCGTCCGCCTGCGTGTAAAGATCCGCGCTGTCCAGACGCTTCAGCATCGCGTCTCTGACCGCCTTCTCCAGCTGGTTCTGCTGTTCCTGGGTCAGGGCCAGATCGCCGAACGCCAGCAGGCCTTTCTGGGTGTCCTCAAATTCGGTCTTGTCGAGATCCGGATTGATGTACTGCAGCACGGTATGCGGAATCTTCACGGTGACCGTCTTGGCATCCATGTCGACCGCAATGTGGTCCTTGTCGATATTCGCCATGTTGACGGTGTAGACGCCGGTGCCGTAGAAGGTCACATTCTTGACCTTGCTGAAGATGGCCAGGTTGCCGAGTCCCGCCTTGGTGATCGTGGTCGGAATCTCCAGCGGCTGTTCCATGACGATCAGCTCCTGGTGTTCGCTGGCTGCGCCCAGCACCGCATCCTGAAAATCCGCCGCCGTATAGCCGATCAGATTCTGGTCCAGGATCGCATCCGCGGACGCCTTGACGGAATCCACGGTTCCGAACACTTTCTGGCCCATGTTCCAGGCGATTGCACCGACCACAAGTCCGCCGGTGATGATGCCGATGATCAGTCCCTTGAAGAAACCGCCGCCATTCTTTTTGCCGCCCTTGTCTTTCAGCAGTTCTCCGGCCAGTCCGGCGCCGGCGCTGATCAGGGCATCCGCCTTGGCGCTGGCTTCCTTGTCGGATTTCTTCCGGGCCGCCTCCGCCGCCGCTGCCTCTTCCGCCGCTTTCTTCCGCGCGGCTTCCGCTTCCGCCT
>Ga0183095_10922_pt1 | contig 19158 bp, 16 predicted proteins | sample BioMet4_FD_130346 | JGI IMG/M metagenome (GOLD analysis project Ga0183095, IMG submission 130346) | Microbial communities from bioreactor (seeded with sewage sludge) at LBNL, California, USA - Biofuel metagenome 4 (v2) (version 3) | ecosystem: Engineered > Bioreactor > Anaerobic > Unclassified ...
CCCCAGCATCGGCCACGGGGTGTTCATCACCACTTCGGTGGTAAGGCAGGTTCGTACGGGCACTGCTATACCCATGTGCCAACTATGTGCATTAACTGAAAATTGTCCAGGCCCTGTGAGCGGTTACGTTTTTTTAGAACGAGCCTTAGCCAAACGGTGAGTCGCGAGCGAAGGCGTGGGATGGTCGAACGCGGGCATCCCCGACTCAGTATTTGCCGGCAGTGCCGCATCCTCGGGCTGGCCAGGTCGACTTGGTATCATCGACCAAAAGGCGAGTCGGCCATGAATCTGGACCTGATGTGGCGTATTGACGAGCAGTTTCTGGAGACGCCGTTTTATGGATCGCGCCAGATGCGGCTGCATTTGCGGCATCAGGGCATCACGGTTGGGCGTGGCCACGTGCGGCGGTTGATGCGCAAAATGGGGCTCATGGCGATTTACCAGAAGCCCAGGACCAGCCAGCCGCATCCAGCGCACAAGATATATCCGTATATGCTGCGCGGTCTTGCGATCAAGCGGCCGGATCAGGTGTGGTGCGCTGATATCACGTATATCCGCATGCGGCGTGGCTTCCTGTATCTGGTGGCAATCATGGACTGGTACAGCCGAGCGGTCCTGTCCTGGCGGCTGTCCAACACCTTGGATACCGACTTCTGCGTAGCTGCTTTGGAAGAGGCCATGAATAGTTACGGGGTGCCGGAAATCTTCAACACGGACCAAGGATCGCAGTTCACTGGCCAGGATTTCACACACACGCTCAAAGACGCCGGCGTCACCCTCTCCATGGATGGTAAAGGCCGGTGGATGGACAACATCTTCATCGAGCGTTTGTGGCGTTCTGTGAAATGGGAGTGCGTTTACCTGAGAAAATTCGAAACCGGCAGCCAAGCCCGACAAGCACTCGGAGACTGGTTTCACTTCTACAACGAGCTGCGACCGCATACGGCTTTTGACGGTCGCCATCCCATGGGCGTATATCGGGAAAGCAAAAAGGTCCCAACGGCGGCATGACCACAACAGGACTAGAGCTTAACTCCGCCGCTTACCTGTCCAACCAACCTGGACCACCTCACATTGCCTTGAGCTTGTCCAAGATTAGCTTGGATTTTTTGTCTCGCAAGGCCTTGATCTGTTCCGGATTGTGTGCCGTCCGCTCGTCTATTCTCGTCTATTCGAATTGACATAGGTAGATGATCGGAATATCAGAGGCATCCTGTTAGCCACAAGGCGAGGCAAATTCATTATCGATTTATAATGTGGAGTACGTATGAAATACGTAATTGATATGATTATTTATGCAATGCATCGTTATGCAAAAAATCCTTATAAAATAAAAAAAGATTTTTCTAAATTATTTAGTTTATACTCACGCTATGGAGCTTTGTACTGTCTAAGCCTTTGTCGAGCTGCTTCCATACCCAAAGACAAAACAGCTATGAGCCAGGGACTCGGTGCTATTGAAGCTAAAGATTTTGTTCCTCTGACGGATAAACCTTTTATTTCTGTAATTATCGTTAATTACAATGGACGAGAGCATCTGAAAGGACTAGCGAATTGTCTAGAGAGACAAACATACCGTAATTTTGAAATTATTTTTGTTGATAACGCCTCAACAGATAATTCCATCAGCGTCATGGCAGCAGTCTCTCCCCAGGCTAAGCTAATACAAACCACGGAAAATATCGGATTTGCAGAGGGAAATAATATAGGACTTGATCATGCCATTGGAGAACTAATAGCCATACTCAACAACGATACGGAGGTCGCACCGGACTGGCTCGAGCAGATGGTCGCCTGCATGCGTCGCCATCCGCGCTGTGCAGCGATCGCACCCAAGATTCTTTTTTGGAAGCCATTTTGCACCATGCATATCGAGTCATCTCACCTCTTCGCCCTCGACGTACAACAGACACAATCTGCCTTGCGGCACTACACCAAAGTGCTACTTGCTCGTCCAGCCAGGCCCTCCACGACTCAGGTTATCCGGCTTCCCGAGGGGGAATTCCCCGTCCGTCTTTTCTGCCGGATGGACAAGAAGCCGAACGCCTTGCCCGCATTTATAGTCAATGCCGTGCCCTGCCCAACCACGGATTTGGGCGACGGAACCTATGCAGTGTCAATTTCAAGGGAAGTGGCCGGAATGGCCTGTGATATCATTAACAATGCTGCGACGGTAATTGATCGGGCAGGACAGTGTGCCGATCGCGGAATTGGTCAGGAAGATCGGGGACAATTTGAGCGCGAGGAGGTCGTGGCAGCCTTGTGTGGCTGCGCGGCACTGGTACGCCGCGTGGCACTCGGACGACTGCCGCTGTTCTGCCCAGAGTTTTTCGCCTACTTTGAGGACACAGAACTTTCTACCCGTTTGACCAAGGCGGGTGCGGAAATTTGGTACTGCCCTCGTGCCATGGTGCGCCATAAACATGCGTCGACAAGTCGGGAATGGTCACCTTTTTTTCGCTACTATGTCGAGCGAAACAGAACTTTATTTGTTCTAATGCGCACCAAGAACTTGGTTCATAGAAATATTGTAAACCAAAAACTTGAACAATTGAAACAGCAGGAAAAAGAAGCACTGCTGGATGGTCAAGATAATGATTTTCGAGTTTTTGCTCAACGTATTCCGGAATTGCGGCGATCTCTTCCCATTCTCGCCAGCAGGATAGAATCTGGAACAATATTTCATCGAAAACACCATGGGATCAAGGTCGGTATTTTCAACAAATACTGGACAACGCTTGGAGGCGCCGAAATGCATGCTGCACTTATCGCCTTACACTTGCGTAATAAATGTATTGTTGATTTGATATCAGAAAGTGATTTTTCTATTCAAGATATACAACGTCGATTTTTACTTGACCTTCCCCATTGTCGTAAGCTTGTAATTGATAATTTTACGGAAGACGACACGCGATGCTATGATTTTTTCATCAATTCAACATTTCTTTCCTCTCTACCATCAGCGGCAAAAAAAAGTCTCTACATCGTCAATTTCCCCCAAAAACAGGTATCGAGTCCTTTTCTTGCCAGCTACGACATGTTCCTATCGAACTCCGCCTTTACTAAAGCTTGGACCATGCGTTACTGGTCGTCGGCTATCCCTATAACTACGTTTTACCCAGGTGTTCCAGAACCTCAGGAGAACACCCCGTCTTATCACCACAAAAAACGAATTATCCTGGGTGTCGGGCGTTTCTTTCGCGGCGGGCACAACAAAAAACAACGCGAGATGGTTGAGGTCTTTCGCGCTATTAAAAAATCATGTTCCCAGGCGACTGATTGGAAGCTTGTCCTGGCCGGTGGCGTGAACTACGCGTGCCCCGACGATGTGCGTTATTTCGAATCCGTTCGCCAGGCCGCCCGAGATGCCGACATCATCTTGTGCCCGAATATCGCACGGGACGATCTCATCACCTGGTATCGACAGGCAGCTATTTTTTGGCATTTTGCGGGCATGGATATCGACGAGGAACAGGCACCTGAACAAGTTGAGCATTTCGGCATCACAACCGTCGAAGCCATGATGCATGGCTGTGTGCCTATTGTTCCATGCAAGGGTGGGCAACCTGAAGTGGTGGGAACGACATTCACCACAAATATTTTTCTCACTCAGGAAGATGCACAGGGTATTACTACACGAATTCTCACACTCTATGAAAATAACAGCGCTGAATTTACACAACTTTGCCACGATGCGCATACCCAGGCTATAACCTTCAATGTCTCCCGACATCGAACGGCCTTCTTCAAGATTCTCGAACAATTGTCGCAGACGATGTTTCTACCGTCCCCTCCTGCGCAAAGTAATGACGGTCCTTCCGACATTGCGGGGGGGTAACCGTCAAAACAGCCCTGTCTTAGCAGTGATGGGATGGCCCCACCCCTCTAACCGGGGTAAGGATGAAGCACCCGCACCATCCTTGAAGGAGGCCATCCCATGAAAAGGATTACCATCATTGGTATTGACCTGGCAAAGAACACCTTTCAACTCCACGGCGTCGATGCCGAGGGGAGGGTCGTTTTGCGCAGGATGCTCAGACGCGACCAAGTCGCAACCTTCTTCGCCAACCTGCCGTCGTGCTTGGTCGGCATGGAGGCATGCGCCAGTTCGGCCTACTGGGCGCGGGTCATTGAGGAATGTGGCCACACGGCCCGCCGCATCCACGCCAAATTCATTAAACCCTACCTCATGGCGGACAAAAACGATGCCAACGACGCGGCAGCTATCTGCGAGGCGGTGAGTAGACCGCATATGCGTTTCGTGCCGAGCAGGACCCAGGAACAGGCGGACATCCAAGCCGTCCACCGGGTGCGCAGGTGTCTTGTCCAATCCAGAACGGCAACGATCAACCAGGCTCGGGGACTGCTCGCCGAGAATGGCATCGTCATCAGACAGGGGGCCTGCCATGTACGCAGTCACCTGCCGGCCATCGTGGGCGACCAGGACAACGGTCTTTCGGGCACCATGCGACGGCTTCTCGCCTCTATTTACGAAAACATCACCTCGCTCGATGCCAAAATCATCGAGCAGGACCAGGCACTGCAAGAAATTGCCAAGGCGCACGAGGCCTGCAAAAGGCTCATGAAGGTTCCGGGAATCGGCATCCTTACTGCGACCATTCTGCTGACTATGGCTGGGTCTGTCACTGATTTCAAGAACGGGCGAGAGTTCGCGGCCTATCTCGGCTTGGTTCCTCGGCAATACTCCACTGGGGGAAAGCAGCGTCTCCTTGGAATCACCAAACGTGGTGACAGTTATGCCCGCACGCTGCTCATTCATGGGGCACGAGCGGTGCTGCGGGCCATGAAGGCTGGCCGTGCGCCCCTTGGGGACGGTATAAGAGCAAACTGGCAGGCTCGACTTATAGACAGACGAGGGTACAACAGGACGAGCGTCGCCCTGGCAAATAAAATGGCCCGAACCGCCTGGAGCATGCTTTCTCAGGGGACGGAGTACCGGATGGTGGCGTAGGACCTTGCCTTTCATGCTGCTTGCATCCGAGACATTTGTGGAGGTGTCACTGCAAGCGACACGCTAGGCACTCTTTCGGACGAAGAAACCCGTCGAGGATGCCAAGAGAAGAGTGAAGGAACAAGAAGGTCGGACCAGCTTCCGGAGACCCTGCTTTCAACGGTGGCCTTCAAGGCCGAAACAGCGATGAGGACCGGAAGCGCGGATATTCCATCAGGGCGCTGTCTCTGTGGCAAGACGCCGGATATACGTTTGCATCCAACCAATTCTTGAACCAAAGCTTTCTCTTGACTCCGGGGTGGGGCCATATACGTTGAAAAAGTCCGTGATCTGACCGAAGATCGCCACATCGGACGGTTGGGGGTGAGGCATGGGGCTTGGTCGTCAGGGTGAGCATCAGGGGAAGTTGTTTCTGGCCTTTGACGAGATTCCCCGCTCCCGGGGGCATGCGTTCTATGATCGCCTCCAGCAGCTTCTGCGGCAGTTCCGGTTCGACGCGTTTGTCGAGAAGTTGTGTCAGCCGTACTAATAACCGCTCACAGGGTCTGGACAATTTTTAGTTGATGCACATAGTTGGCATATGGGGATATGCAGTGCCGGTGCGAACCTGCCTTACCACCGAAGTGGTGATGAACACTCCGTGGCCGATGCTGGGTTACGTTCATGTTCTGCACGGTGAAATCCAGGCGCTCAGGGAACGCATCGATGGCCGCCGGAGGCATCCATTTCAACGAATTGTGCAGCAGCCTCAAGAAAGTCAAGGTTACACCTCACATTATGCAACATATATGCCGGATACGTCCTAAAAAGAACTTGACTTTGGGTAAAACTGGGGTATTTTTTTCAAATTCAGAATTAGTCATGAAATTCTAATGGGGAGTTTTCCGCGCAAACGCCCCAAAAAACAAACTCTCATCGAGGTATCTCGGTGAGAGTTTGTTTTGTTCGGTCTTTCAGGGTGTTCCGTGGGTAGATGACCGGTTATAATCATTGCTGTCCGGCTAAGCTGCGAAGTCTAACAGGCTAAGGTTAGACGGATTTTCGTTATTTGATGCTTGTGGATTCAGGAGTTCTTCCAGGGAGCGGGTTCCGAGCAGGTTGATGGTGATGAGTGGAATATCTGCTGCACAGAAAGGCCAATTTTACTCAAGAACTTCTGGTAGGCCAGCAGCAGATACACCGTCAGGGCAGTGTAACTCTGGATAAAGACGGCGTTTTCCGTGTTGCCGACAAAGCTTTTGATGCGCAGGTTCTGTTTGATTTCGCGGAAGAAGATCTCAATGCGCCAGCGTTCCTTGTAAATGTCGGCGATGGTACGGGCGGACAGGCGGAAGTGATTCGTCAAGAATTCATAATGCTTGCCTGTTTCTGCGTCACGATAGCCGACGCGGCGCAGGCGTAGGGTTTTGCCCCTGCTGGTCACCTCAATGACGTGGTCGGAGGTGACCCCGGTCCCGCGATTGACCGGACGCCTGTCAATGAGCCTGTAAACGGCGTTGTCCTTGAGACGCGTGACGAAAAAGATGCTCTTTTCGCCCAAAAGCTGGAACCAGGAGTAACTGATATAGCCCTTGTCGAAGGTCACGATGGAGCCTTTGGGCAGTGAAAGGCTTTTCGCCATGCGGTTTTCGTGGGTTTTGGCCTTGCTTATGTCCGCAAAGACTGGGACATAGCCATCGTGGTCAACCTCGGTGTTCACCTTGACCCCGGCCTTGTTTTTGCGAAATGCCGCCCACGGGAACAGAGACAGACACAGGCTGATGACTGTCGCGTCCATGCTGTAGAGCTTGGTAGATTTCCACAGCCAGTTCCCTGGAAAGGCTGTCCAGCCAGGGACTCACCACGAAATATCCCCGGAACGACTTCCCGTTTTTTGGTCACGGTCCAACGCTGTTCCGGAGCCAAGGGCCCGACCAGTGTTGAACGGGAGGTCGCAGCTTCACTCGAAACATAAAATTTTTTGAAAAAATAAAGGTCCTTCCGGGTTTTCCGTGGGTCCCCGGCTTCAGGCCTGTTTGGGATAGAGGTCCAAGCCGCCGCAGAAGAAGTAGATGGCGGTCTTGAAGTGCTCCCGATTCCGGTACCCGCACGCCCAGCGCTTGATGGCCATGATCTTGCTGTTGATCCCTTCGGCCGCGCCGTTGGTGATCCGATGCCGGCAAAAGGTCAGGATGTTGTCCAGGTGGCGAGAGAGCATATCCCCGACCTTGCGCATTGGAGTCAGGTCTGACTTCCTCACCCAGGTCAGCCAGCGTTTCATGAACCGCCTGGCCCAGCCGACGCTGAGATAATTCCACAACCCGGACAGGCTTTCCTTCATGGCCCAGGCCTTGGCCACCTTCAGGTTCGTGGCCTTCAGGGCTTCCAAGGTCGGTCGGTGCTTGTCCGGCAGGTTCTCTTCCCGGTAAAGCCAGATGTACTTGGTGCCCTTGAGGCGTTCGTCTTCCTGGCGGAGCAGTTCTCGATGTTCTTGCCGGCGGACCTTGTCCACGGCCTGCCCCACGTGCTGCATGATGAGACCGATGCACGGTAAACTTGAATATTGTAAATTTAAGCGGTTGAGATATAGTTTCTCCATCCAAAACGATGGAGGCGACCATGAGCGAACGTACTTCCAAGAAGCCCGGTATTGCCGACTATGTTGCCGCTCGCCGCAAACACAAGGACTGCTTTTTGGACGAGATCGATCGCCTCATCGACTGGAAACCGCTCGAAAAAGTCCTGCGGCAAAAGCTCAAGCGGGTGGTCAATGCCGTTGGCAACCCGGCCTACCCGCCGCTTCTCATGTTCAAGATTCTCCTGCTCCAGCGGTGGTACAACCTCAGCGACATGGCGGTGGAAGAGGCCTTGTGCGATCGCCTGTCTTTTGTCCGGTTCACGGGCCTTTCCCTGGACCACGACGAGGTGCCGGACTCCAGCACGATCTGTCGTTTCCGTCAGAGCTTGGTGGAGCACAATATCCTCAAGCGCCTGCTGGACAAACTCAACCATCAGTTGGAACGCCAGGGTTTTCTGGTTCGCGAAGGGACCATTGTCGATGCCAGCGTCGTTTCTTCCGCACGTCGTCCGATCAAGGTCCTCGACGTGCTGCCCGAGGACCGCGAGGAAGATTCCGATGACGCGCCGGATGTGACCATCAGCTACTCTGACGATGCCGACGCGGCTTGGCTGCGCAAGGGCAACCGGGCGTATTACGGTTACAAAATCCACGCCGCCACGGACAGTCGGGACGGTTTTGTGCTCGGCGGGCATGCCACGCCGGCCAATCGATCCGATACGGAGGAATTCGTCACCGTGCTGGATGAAGTCGGTGCGAGAGCTGGCGAGAGCATCTACGCGGACAAGGGGTACAGCAGTCAGTTGAACAGGTACGTGCTCCAGGTCCGGGGGCTCTCGGACGGCATCATGCACAAGGCCGCACGGAATCGGGAACTCACGCTTGTCGAAAGAGCCGCCAATCGCCAGGTCAGCAGCGTTCGATCCAAGGTGGAGCGCGCCTTCGGCACCCTCAAGCGCGGCTACGGCTTTTTTCGAGCTCGTTACCTCGGTTTGGCCAAGGTCGAACTGGAGTTTCTGCTCAATGCCATGGCTTTCAATCTGAAAAAAGCGGTCCTCAGGGGCGCCTGCTGAGCATACATGCCCTCTTTGACTGGAAAATGCCCCCAATGGGGCGGAAAACGTCTTGGACCTGGAAAATAATCGTAACCGCTCACAGGGTCAGCTTTTGGCCTCATGAATCCAGGCGGTTTCGGGACTGGTGCCAGCGAAGAAGGCAGTCATGGCATCGACGAGAACCGGAAATATTCTCTTTCCTCGAAGTCGGCAGGTCTGGCGCAGGGAGAGGATTCGTTCCGCAAAACGTCCGCCGTTCTCGCTGACGGTGCCAAAGCTGGCTTTTCGCCACAGCACAGCAAAGCGCAGGAGGCGTTCGGCGTGATTGTTCGTCGGGGCAACACCGGCTTCCTTGAGAAAGAGCCACAGATGATCCATTTCGTCGATGAGGCGACGGGTCAGTTTGCCGGCGTCGTCAGTCCGGTCGCTGTATGTGGATACCAGGCGAATGAAACGCGCATAGAACATGTTCCATTCGCCGACTGTGGGCGGTGCTTTGGCCATGTGGCACAACCGCTGCAATTCCTTATGGATCCAGGTGCCACATTTGGCGATCTCGGGATCTTTTCGCTCCGCAAGCCCTTTGGCGTGGCGGATCAGATGCGCCAGACAGGTTTGACGCAGCCCCACCCATTTCGTGTAAACGGCGTAGCCGTCGCTGACCAGAATGCCTTGCCAATCCTGGATCAATGCCTGGAAAGCCTTCTTCGACCGATGCCGGTGAATCATGAAATAAGCCGCCAAGCTATTCCCCATGACCCACAGCCATTGCAGCGTTCCCTTGCAATACCAAGCTGTTTCGTCCACGTGATTGACGGGAGAACTTCGGACACTCGCGCCGACGGTTTGGTAATGCGGGGTGATGGCGCGGGAAACCCGGTCGAGGATTTTCTGGATGGCGCCTTGGCTGACATGCAGGCCCAGCACCGAAAAGAGAAAGTCCTGGGTGGTTCGTCGAGAGTCGGCTTGGGTGCCGACCATGACGGCAATAATGGAGGAGAGTCTCGGGCCGTAGCCCGTGCGGTGCTGCGGGGGGATGAGCGCCTTGAGCAATTTGCCGCAGTGGCGGCACCGACCTCGATGCAGGATGAAGTGTGTCACTTCCAGCTTGATCTCAGGCAGTTCAACGACTTGGTGGACGTAGTAAGGCTCCACGTCCGTGAGGCTGTTGCAGCCGCAGCTACACTTGCCGGGATAGAGTTCCGTGATCTGGGTTGGACTGAGAGCTTGCTGTCGGAACCCCTTGCGCTTTTTTCTGTCTTTTCGATTGGAGTTCTGCGCTCCCTTGCCCTTGGCGAACGGATTATCGCTGGAGGGTGGCTTGTTGGAATTCGTGGAGTCGGCGCTGAGTTTGGCTTCGAGCACCTCGATGCGTTCCCTGAGAGCCTGAATTTCACCGTGCAAAACATGCACGTACCCCAGCATCGGCCACGGGGTGTTCATCACCACTTCGGTGGTAAGACAGGTTCGTACGGGCACTGCTATCCCCATGTGCCAACTATGTGCATTAATTGAAAATTGTCCAGACCCTGTGAGCGGTTACAAATAATCAGCCATGACTGCCGTCTCGCGAACCCGAAAAACAGGGCGAGCAGCGACCTAAGAGAATTACGCAGCAGTCTCATGATGTGAAAACGGTCCTGGACGATCTTGTGCGCCGCATCGGGCACGTGTTTGATTGTAGCCTTGAAGTACGGCTCCCACATGTCCATGGCCACGGCCCGGATACGTTCGAGTTGCTGCGCCGTAAACTGCCGGTAATAGTCCTCGAGACTCTCGGTTTTACGATCCTGGGCCACAAATTCCACCGTTCCGCCGAGCAGGTCGCAGACCACAGTCATGTAGTCGTGGCCTTTGCGGAAGGCCTTCTCATCAATGCCAAGATAGCGTGCGGGGGTGATCTTCTTCCTGGTTTGCCCTCGCCGGACGGCTCGATCCATGACGTTCCAGGCCTCATCCCAGCTGATCCGCATGAGCCGGCAGGTGCCGGACACGGTGGCGCACTCGCGTAACACGTCAATGATCAAGCGCTCCATGAGCAAGGTGAAGCGCCCTTTGGCCTCGGCCCAAGGCACTTTGACCTGAAGCACACCGTGCTCGGGACAGTCCACGCGCGGAACTCGGGCATGGAGGAAGGTCTTGAACTGACAGGTGTCGAGGTGGCGCCAGACTCGAGGCTCGGCATGATCCCGACAAGTCAGTTCGCGGCCACAGGTCGGACAAAGCCACCGGACACCGGCAGCGTGATCGACATAAACATCCACCCGGCCTCCTGCCGTGTCCAACTCGACGTCGGCAACAAACCACGGGTCGCTCAGCCCCAGAATCCGAGAATACAGGTCCGTGTCCTTCATGGTCACCCTCCCGGGCGGACCATATCCGGTCACCTACCCACGGAAAAGTCGGAAGGACCAAAATAAATTTGTTACCTATGGTTTTTTTGCCCTTGACTTCGCTAAAACCGTAGGATTATACGAACAGTAGTAAGCTATGATCCATTGGTTCCCTAGGAGGGGTAGAATTGCTCCTCTTGTTATGGATATAAGGCGCGGTTTTCATTAATTCTATGAATTTAAGGAGTGGTTATGGCTATTTCTGAGAGCGATGTGCAAAAAGCCTATTTGGCCTATTTTGGTCGTCCTGCTGATCCTGCAGGACTTGCGTATTGGGAAACGCAGAGCACTTCCACTATGTATGCCTCCTTCGCTTCAAGCTCTGAATACGAATCGATGTATTCTGGTATGACGAATACGCAGGTCGTGGCGGCTGTCTACCAGAACATTTTTGGACGTGAGGCCGATACAGCTGGTCTTTTGTATTGGACGAACCAGCTTACTTCCGGCGCGGTGACCATGTCGAGCATCACCGTGACTATGATAAACAGTGCCTTGGGCGCTGACGTTACTACCATCAATAACCGGATTACGTACGCAGAGGCCTACACCGCAGCCTTGGATACCACGGCGGAAATCGTGGCCTACGCCGGGTCTGCGGCCGCAACCGCCGCCCGGACCGCCCTTGCCCCCGTGACGACGGCGGAGTCTTTGACGGTTGCCCTGTCCTCGTTGTCCACCAGTGTGCAAACGATGACGACGGCTGGGCAAACGGGCACGACGTACACGCTGACGACCGGTGTGGACAGCATCATGGGCACGAGCGGGGATGATACTTTCAATGCCGCACTGTCCGGTTCTTTTAACTATAATACCATCAACTCCCTTGATAGCTTAGATGGCGGTGCTGGTAACGACACACTCAATGTTGCCATGAATGGGGGGACTGCTACGCCGCAGAAGATAGCTAATATTGAAACGATTAATTTTACGAGTGCGGGCGCTTTATTTTCTCGGGCTGCGCTTAATTTGCTGAATGCTCCGCAGGTTACGGCGCTTAATGTGTATGGATCGTCTGCGGCTTCTGTGCTTACGAATATTGTTGCTGGCACTGCATTGTCTGTTGTGGACCAGGATGCTAATGTTGCTTTTGCATATGCAGTAAAAGATGCTTCGGCGACGGCAAATGTGACCGTTGAAGACTTCGGTACCACTCCAGGAGTCACCTCTCTGACGGTTAATAACGTTGGAAAAATTGCAATTGATGCAACGGGAACAAACGATATATTTGATTTGTCGGCGGATACAGCCACGGCGCTTACCTTTTCTGGGACTGCGCAGGCCGTTACTGCGAACATTTCGACTCTAAAGAATACGGTGTCCTCGGTCGATGCCTCTTATTTGACTGGTGACTTTACTTTTTCTGCCGCCAATTCCAGCGTGGCGACGAGCACGGTGGTTACGGTCATTGGTGGCTCCGGCAATGATACGCTGGATTTGACAGGCTATGCCACAAACACCCTTGCGGTGGATGGCGGTGCCGGCAATGATTTGATCTCGGTTACCGGTGGAAAATTCCAGGCTGACAAGGATACACTGGTCGGTGGCGATGGCACGGATACACTGGCTGTGAAAGCCGCCGACATCACGGCGCTTGATGCTGCCAAAACCACGCTGAAAAACGTCAGTGAGTTTGAAGGCGTTAAAATTACGGATGCTTTGTCCAGCGATTTAACCTTGTCGATGATTCAGGCCGGCCTTTCGGCGGTCACATTGGCGAGTGGAACCGGCAAGGCCGATACGGTGACCTTTGATTCCGGGGTCGCCGGTACGGTCTATCTCGGAGATTCTACCTCCTCTACCTCTACGTTGGGTGGAGCCCTTACGGTGAAGAGCGCCGGAGCGGGCACGACGGATGCCATCACGATTGTCAATAAAAGCACGACGACTAATGCCTTCAATGGTCAGAGCATCACGGCCACGGGTGTTGAAACTCTGACTCTGAGCAGCGATTTAAATGATACGGTAGGTGCCATCACCCTGACGCCGACTTCAGGCTTGAGCACGCTTGACCTGACCGGAAGTGCTTCTTTCACAGTCAATGGCGCCATCACGGCGACGACCATTGACGCGTCTGGATTGACCGGAACCAACGGGTTAATCATGAACGCCACCCCGACGAGTGGCGTGACTAGCATCCTTGGTTCGAGCGGCAATGACACATTGCGCAGCCAAGCCGCTGTGTCGGCCACGATCGACGGTGGTGCCGGTGATGACCTCATTTTTGGTAGCTCCAAGGCTGATTCCCTGGTCGGCGGCGCCGGCAATGATTTCATTATCGGTAACGGTGGGAATGACACCATCCTTGGCGGCGACGGCAATGATACCATCCGTGTGAGCGCTGGTAAGGATATCGTGAACGTGGATGGCGGTGCGGGCGATGATGTCGTCACTGTGTTGAATGGGCTGACCACTGGTGATGTTATTACCGGTGGTGATGGCACGGATACGCTCATCATCGGGGACACGACGGTTGCCGCCTCTGCTGCGCTCGGTGTGACCGGTTTTGAAGAGTTAAATCTGGCCTCTGGAGGTCAGACGATTGATCTGAACAACTTCATTAACAACAAGACGTTCACCCAAATCGATTATGGCACCGGCATCAATGTTATCACAAATGCCGGGGCTGGTATCACGACCCTCAAGCTCGCTTCGGCGACCTCCGATAGCTTCAGCCGCTTGGTGGACACCGCGAGTGATGCCATTACCATCACTCCCACTGGAATCCCGGACGTTACCGTCGGGACCCTGGCTATCAATGGTGAAGAAACGGCCACCATTGCCACAAGCACGGACGCTACGGCCATGGGGAGCACGTTTACCCTGAACAATGTCCAGGCGAAGTCTCTTACGAGCCTCACCGCGACTGGCGTTGAAAATGTTGCGATGTCCCTTACCGGCGCCACCAATTTGGCCACCATTGATGCCAGCGCGCTGACCGGGACCTTCAATGTGAATGCCTCGTGCTCCACGGTGAATGGTACCTTCACCGGCAGCGCCACGGCGGCCAACACGATCACCGGCGGCTCCGGCAACGATGTCATCACCGGTGGCGACGCAGAGGACTCCTTGTTCGGTGGCGCCGGCAACGACACCATCCTGGGTGGCAAGGGTGTGGATATCTTGTCCGGTGGCGCTGGCAATGACTCCATTGTGGGTGGCGCCGGTAACGATACCCTCTTGGGTGGATACGGCAACGATATCCTCATCGGCGGAACGGGCAACGACATCCTCAGCGGTGACGCGGGCAATGATACCATTGATCTGTCTACCGGTATGAATGATACCGTCATTTACGCCACGGCGGTCTCAAATGGTGTCGATGCAATATCCGGATTTACTGCAGGTACGGGAACTGGTGCTGACACGTTGGATCTGTCTGTAGATGGTGCTGCACAGGCAGGATTGATTAAGGGTGATATGTCCGTTGGGGTCGGGGCCACTCTGAATGGCGTGGCCGTTGTGTATGAGAGCGATGGCTTGCAAAACAGTTTGACGGAGAAGAACTTCTCGACGACTACGTCGGGGACTGATGTGATTCAAGTTTCGGCTGGGATAACCTACGTTGCTTACACAAGTTCGGCTTCGCTTAGTGCTACGTCGTTTGAGCTTTATCAATACGATAGCACTACTGATACTGTGACTGATCTTGGTTCTGTGTCGCTGACTGGTGGCACTACGCTCGACAGTCTTGCTGCGTCCAACTTCAAGCTTGCCTAAGTCCTCAACGCTTACGGGCAAGATCTGACACGTGCCCCCGTCCTTGTAGAGGGCGGGGGCACGTGTTTTTCTTATAATCTATCGATAAAAACAAAAAAGGGAGTTTTTTGTGTATAGGAATCTTCAAATGCTTTCTTTTGAAAAACACGCATCTTTGCAGCTTAAGCAATGTAGCAGTTTTTCTTTTGCATCGCATTTGACATCGATTCATCTGGCCTTTGGAGAAATTATCGAATCCGCTAAATATTATCCTATCGTTTTTACTGATTCAGAAATTCCGATGTTAATGGGCATCGTTGGTGTGGGTGGGAATAATTCTTTTATCGATCACCAAGGAAAATGGCTTGTCCCGTATGTCCCAGCGATTATCCGTACCTATCCATTTGCCTTGTTACCTACGAATACACAAAATCAGTATTCAGTTGCCATTGATGTCGATGCACCGCATTTTCTTGAAGAGGAGGGCCAGTTTCTCTTTGATGCGGAGGGAAAAACTGCGCCGTGGGTAGATCAGCTTATCAAGTACCTCCTCAATATGCAGCGGGAGTATCAGGTTTCTCAAGCCGTTGGCACAAGTTTGAAAAAAGCCGGACTTATTGCGCAACGATGTGTTGAAATTACTTTAAAAAACGGTAAAAGAAAAGGCTTTCAGGGATTTCTTTGTGTTGATGAAACAGCGGTTAACGCTCTGCCAGAAGAACGAAAAAAGGATATGGAATCGAATGGTGAAATGACGCTGCTAAAAGCGCATCGGGATTCGTTGATTCATTTTGATAAATTTTTTGAGTAACATATTTTTTACTATCAAGCTGTTTACCTGAGGACTCATACGCGCGGTGAATATCAACGTGCGCAAAAGGGCTTGGACCGAGTCAATTTCGGTCTGTCAGTAAAATTTTGTATGATTTCGGTAGAGTAAGACAGGGTTTATGGTAGCCGCCATCCACTATCATCCAGAAGCGTATACGATATCTGGTCCTAAACTTATGGGACGCAATGCTGCTGGTGCATCCTTTCTACGTGGGTTCTGTTGTTACAGCCAGACAACGGCCTTTTGGGCTTTTGTCCAACGCCCTGAATACGCCCAAGGATTCGCTAGAGCCGTTCACGCTGCCGGACGTCTGGAACCGGTCATGGTGGTGGATCCGCCACATATCGGCGTGTTGGCTCAGCCTGGTACCCTCTATACGCCCGGTCCTGGGCTTGGTGAACAGGCTTGGCAGCGTAGCACCTTTGGCCACGGAGCCTGGAGCCTGTGTGGCGTGACTCATACCACGGCTTCGGCCAGGGCTATGGATGCCCTGGCCGACTTACTCACCGCCCCGGTCCAGCCCTGGGATGCCTTGATTTGCACTTCCAAAGCGGTTCGGGACAACGTGCAGCGAATTTTGCAAGCTCAGATCGAATATTTGGTCCAACGCCTTGGAGCGAGGCGTTTTATCTTGCCGCAGTTACCCGTTATTCCCTTGGGTATCCATACACAGGATTTTAATTTTACCCCAGCGCAGCGCGCCGTAGCAAGAGCCGCTGTCGGTGCCGATGACCGGACATTGGTTGTCTTGTTCGAAGGCCGCCTGTCCTTTCACGCCAAAGCACATCCTTTGGCCATGTATCAGGCCCTGGAATACGCTGCCCAGACACTGTCTGGGCAGCGGGTGCTGTTAGTGGAATGCGGTTGGCATGCCAACGAGTCCATCGCCGCGGCCTATGCAGAAGCGGCGTCCGCAGCCTGTCCAACGGTGCGTGTTTTGACCTTAGATGGTCGCAAGGCTCAGGCTAGGCAGACCGCCTGGGCTTGCGCGGATATCTTTTGTTCTCTTTCCGACAATATCCAAGAGACATTCGGCTTGGTCCCTATCGAGGCAATGGCTGCCGGACTTCCTGTGGTGGTTTCGGATTGGGATGGTTACAAGGACACGGTGCGTGACGGTGTGGACGGCATACGCATACCGACATTCATGCCAGGAACGGGTATGGGGAAGGATCTGGCCCTGCGGCATGCTCTCGGTATTGACACGTACGACTTATACTGTGGGTATACGTGTGCCTTCGTGGCGGTGGATGTACGCGCTATAGCCCAAGCTTTTATCCGGTTGTTGAACGATCCGCAACTGCGGAAACAGATGGGGGAAGCCGGACGAAAACGTTCACAAATATATGACTGGGCTGTTATTATTCCACAATATGAAGCTTTGTGGGAAAAATTATCAGACATGCGAAAGTGTCATGCCTCATCTAAACCGCTACCTACCAATCCGTGGCCGGCTAGACTAGATCCTTTTTACACATTTTCGGCCTATGCAACGCAACAGTTGACGTTAATGACAATATTTTGTCTTGTTAATGATTATAGAGTATCTAAAATTCGATTAGAGTGCTATAGTAAATTGAAGATGGTTAAATTTGCTTCACAGGTTATGCCTATGGATGAGGAATTCCTAGCTGTATTAGGTAGACTTGCAGCTGGACCACAAACGGCTAAATCACTTATCGCTGAATTTTCACCAGAAAGGCGTTCGTATGTCTTTCGAGGGCTGACCTGGCTATTAAAACTTGGCATTGTGACGGTGAAGTAAGTATGCACCTACTTTTTATTCATCAAAATTTCCCCGGGCAGTTCAAATCGCTTGCACCTGCCCTAGCTGCCGATTCGAACAATCTCATTGTGGCTATGACCATGCACAATACTACCGTGCGCGAGTGGCAAGGCGTTAAGCTAGTGCATTATAGTGCAACCAGAGGAAGTACGCCGGGTATTCATCCCTGGCTTATTGATTTTGAAACCAAGGTAATTCGGGCAGAAGCCTGTTTTCGAGCCGCCCTGAAGCTAAGAGACCAAGGATTTACACCCGATGTGATCATCGCGCACCCCGGATGGGGGGAAAGCCTTTTTTTAAAGGATGTTTGGCCTCAGGTGCAACTCGGCCTTTACTGTGAATTCTATTATCGTCTCGCCGGAGCAGACATGAATTTCGATCCTGAATTTTCTTGTACTGATCCTGGTGAAATTTGTCGGCTTAAAGTTAAAAATATTAATAATATTATGCAGTTGGAAAGAATGGAGGCGGGAATTTCACCGACGTTCTGGCAGGCCAGTACGTTTCCCGAGCCATTTCGTTCAAAGATTACCGTGGTCCATGACGGCATCGATACCCGGGTGATCACCCCGAATGCGCACGTTAGCTTGACTTTGAATAAAACACTTCCCCTCACGCGGGACAATGAGGTCATAACTTTTGTTAACCGCCACCTGGAACCGTATCGAGGTTATCATATTTTCATGCGGGCACTACCGAAGATACTTAAAAATCGTCCCAAAGCCCATGTTCTTCTTGTAGGTGGTGATGGGGTGAGCTATGGAATGAAGCCGACTGGTGGCTCTAAATGGCGCGACATCTTCGTCAATGAAGTCCGCCCATATATTGCCGATACCGACTGGACGCGAGTTCATTTTCTTGGTAATGTTCCCTATAATATCTTCATATCAGTGTTGCAGCTTTCCACTGTTCACGTATATCTGACCTATCCATTTGTTCTCTCCTGGAGCCTGCTTGAAGCCATGAGTGCTGGGTGTGCTGTTGTGGCAAGTGACACTCCCCCTTTGCGTGAAGCCATTTTTCAGGATGAAACAGGTCGGCTCGTGAATTTTTTTGATATTGACGGGTTGGCAGAGACTGTGTGTATTTTATTAGATGACCCTGCGTCCAGGAAACGTTTGGGGACAAATGCGCGAGAATTTGCCTATTCACATTATGATTTGAAAACAATATGTCTCCCAAGCCAATTAAAATGGATTAGTAGTTTGGCTGTCTCTGGTTGGAGTAGTAAATAAGTTGAATAAAATTGATGTAATTTCGAAATACGGTATAGTTAAAGATGGAATTTTTTTGTTCAGCACTTGAATCAAGCGATGGAAAATTCTATTTATATTAGGGCCTGTTTCTAAAAAATATCTCGACACCATGGCTGGTTAGGGCATCTTTTCGGGATGAGCCGCCACAACATCTCCGACTGGAGTTGACCCGATTTCGTGGACAGATAATCCTTTGGGAAGGAGAGGTTCACGATGTCGAAACGCACGCCTTATCCCCCAGAATTCCGTAGCCGGATGATCGATCTGGTTCGCTCGGGGCGCAGCCCTGAGGATCTGGCCAAGGAATTCGAGCCCTCCGGTCAGACGATCCGCAACTGGGTGCAGCAAGCAGATCGCGACGATGGTCTCCGCCATGATGGACTGACCTCCCAGGAATGGGATGAGCTTCGAAAATTGCGCCGAGAATGTCTACCAGCATGGAATATTGACCCCCTTGAGGGCAAAATCAGCGTCGAAAATTGTAACCGCTCACAGGGTCAGCTTTTGGCCTCATGAATCCAGGCGGTTTCGGGACTGGTGCCAGCGAAGAAGGCAGTCATGGCATCGACGAGAACCGGAAATATTCTCTTTCCTCGAAGTCGGCAGGT
>Ga0183095_10635_pt1 | contig 19156 bp, 20 predicted proteins | sample BioMet4_FD_130346 | JGI IMG/M metagenome (GOLD analysis project Ga0183095, IMG submission 130346) | Microbial communities from bioreactor (seeded with sewage sludge) at LBNL, California, USA - Biofuel metagenome 4 (v2) (version 3) | ecosystem: Engineered > Bioreactor > Anaerobic > Unclassified ...
GGTATTATGGTCAATTCCGGCATTCTCGACGGTCTGACCGTTGAAGAAGCCAAGAAGAAGATAACTGAATTTTTAACGGAGAAAGGCATCGGCCATTCCAAAGTTAATTTTTTTTTACGCGATTGGGTGTTTTCACGTCAGCGCTATTGGGGCGAACCGATCCCGATTGTTTACTGTGAAAAGTGTGGCTATGTGCCGCTGCCCGAAAGCGAGCTTCCGCTTCGCCTTCCAAATGTAAAATCCTATGAGCCTACTGATACGGGAGAATCACCGCTTGCCCATATGACCGACTGGGTTGAAACCACCTGCCCTCATTGCGGTGGCAAAGCCAGACGTGAAACCGACACCATGCCACAGTGGGCCGGTTCCTCGTGGTATTTCCTGCGTTACATTGATCCCCATAACCACGATGCGCTTGCCGGGGAAGATGCAATGAAGTACTGGCTACCTGTCGATTGGTACAATGGAGGCATGGAACACACCACGCTTCACCTGCTTTACAGCCGTTTTTGGCATAAATTCCTGTTCGATATCGGCGCGGTACCTACGCCCGAACCATACGCCAAGCGTACAAGCCATGGTATGATTTTAGGTGAAAATGGGGAAAAAATGAGCAAGTCCCGCGGCAACGTGGTTAATCCGGATGAAATTGTCGGTGAGTACGGCGCTGATACAATGCGCCTTTACGAAATGTTTATCGGCGACTTTGAAAAAGCCGCTCCATGGAGCTCCGCCAGCATCAAGGGCTGTCGCCGTTTTGTTGAACGCTACTGGAATTTACAGTTCATGCTCAGCAATGAAAAAGGAATTCGCAAAGAACTTGAAACCGCCTTTCATAAAACCATTAAAAAGGTTGGGGATGACATTGAATCCCTTAAATTCAACACAGCCATCGCAACCCTAATGGCTCTGATGAACGACATTTACGAAGTTGGCTCCATCACGCTTGATGAGCTTAAGGTGTTCACCATCCTCATCAATTCCTTTGCGCCTCATGTGACGGAAGAAATGTGGGAAGTAATGAAATATGGCAATGGCATGGCTTGTGAGCAGAAATGGCCGGAGTACGACGAAGCAAAATGTGTCGAGGACACAGTCGAAATTGTTGCTCAGGTGAATGGCAAGGTGCGCGCTCATTTGAGCGTCTCCGCAGACATTACTAAGGAAGCGGCAATTGCCGCCGCCAAGGCCGACGAGAAAATCGTCGCCGAGCTTACCGGCAAAACCATTGTAAAGGAAATCTATGTTCCCGGCAAACTGGTCAACATTGTAGCGAAGTAATCCTTAAAATAAACATAAATCATGCGGCATCAGTTGGAAAGCTGATGCCGCTTTTCTGTGCACATAACTTGTATAATATTATAAATAATTCCATATAATTACAAAATTGTTATTTGTGTTGACAAACATTTAGATTGAGCATAAGTTGTAAATGTAATATAAGAATATTTATTTAGCATTATTATTGTTGCTATTCTATCAAATAAAAATATTTAAACATCTGTCACAAAATCCCATTCGAAAACGTTATAGAGGTGAAAAGCAAAAACAATAATTGTATTGTATATATAAAACAATAAATCATTGTTGGATTTATACAATGTGCTAATTTAAAAAATAATAGAAAAACCTGTAACAAAACGCAACCGAAATCAGTTATATAAGTAGAAGAAAAAATTTGAATTTCATGTGCACATACTGAAATAAAATTTTTGAGGAAAGGGGCGAGTCCAATGGACTTGTGGATTGGAAATTATAATTAGGGTTATACAGGACATTTGCTGTTCAGTCTTTCTATACTCCACGCAGGAAGTGCTGCAGTAGGAGGAGGGCCAGTGAAAGATCAGCACGATTGGCCAGCAATCAATGAGGGTTATGATAATTCAGGAAGCATAGAATGGTAAACAAAAAGGGGTTTTTGTATGAATCATAAGTGGTCATTATTAGGCGTGTTTTTATTAGTGGTCTCACTCATTTGCATCATCCTGAAGCTTCTTATATCCTATTTGTTTCCTTACTCTCGGTTGATTTTGTGGTTTATCATTATTCCTGTAATTTTAATATGTCTGGTTATTTTTATAATTAGGAACCGTAAAACTTTATTGGATAAACGGGCGCTTTGTTGTTGCGTACTTACTCTTGCTGCGGTGGTGTTTGCACTTTTGCCAATAGACAGGCAGCTTGAGCTGGCAAGATTTCAGGTTAGCAAAGGTTTCTATAATGCTGCGGCACAGGAAGTTCAAAAAGAGATTTCTTCTTTTGAAGACACCGATTCTGCTCGATACTACTTGAAATACCCCTACACGTGGCTGTTTCCTTCTGATAGCTGCGTACGTTATTATAAGAGTGGAAATTCAGTAGCAATTGCATTTCCTGCGTCGTTTTCGCTTTCTATCACACGAAGCTTTGTGTATTATTCTGATGAGAAAGCCAGAGAATTTACGAAAAATTGGCAAAAGGCAGAAGAACTTGACGGTTCACAATGGGCGTACGTTTTTACTTGGGGAAATGGCGACATGACGCCTAAAGACCCAAATTTATAAAGAACGTACTCTGTGTGGGCAGCTTTACCAGTTTAATCGAAATACTCTGACAAATCTGGAGTGGAAAAGCGGAAAAAAATAAGTTGACACGTTATCGGTTGACTTATCTTGACAATCGCGTAGTATACTTTTGGTTAAAATATTCTCACAATGTGAAATCTGCGAAAGATCATCTTTACCAAAACTGGACATTTCTTTATCAAGAGAGCAGGTTTTATATTTAATTAATAACAGGAAGAATTTTATATGAAGCTATTTGAAATATTTAATTATTGCATAGTAATATCAATGTTTCTACTTGTTTCAATAATTGCAATAAAGTTAATTCGGAATAGAGTATCAAAACCTGTTGAAATTTCTGCGACTGTGATGGATAAGCGCAAAAGCGATTACACTAAATATACTCCAGTCCCCGAACAAGCAACAGATTATATACTTGTCTTTAAAAGCGGAAACAAAAAATTAAGCTTTGCCACATCTGTGTGGAATTATGATTCTGTTAAAAAAGGACAACATGGTATTTTAAAGTACCAAGGTAGCCACATGATAAGTTTTAAATAAAATATTTTGAAATACTGTAACAAGTAGCCATTCAAAAATGTTATAAGTATAAGAAGTTAAAAAACAACTGTATCAATTTCGGCATGGATATTTTTCGTTCATAAAATAAAGGAGGAATTATGACAAAACGGAAATGGTATGCTTCTATTTTTATAATTTTCGTACTAATATGTACTCTTACAGGATGCGGGCAAAAAAATGATTGGATAAAGGTACCGGAAGATGCGCTGACAAAGCTCTTTACTGTTTCAGATTATTCTTTAATGCATATCAATGATAGAGACGAATACGAAAAAGCGCTTGAGAATACATATGAAGTGTATTTTACATCAGAAGCATTTAGCAGCTTTGTAGCAGATAGATTAGCGAGAAGGTATGTTAGTTTGGCTGAAAAAGAGGGAGTTTTGATTTCAGTAAAAGATATAGAATTGACCAAAACAAAAGAGGAAAACAATCATATTTCCTGCGATTTTGAAATTAACTTGGTGCTGAAACACACAAAATCCGGAAAAGAAACCTCCGCATCACAAAGAGGGCAACTCACGGTAACGTCTAAAGATAAAAAATCACAAATCAGCCGATTGTATATTGTACCCGATAATTTATTTAAATAAATTTTTATCAACTTAATTTTTTGATAACATCAAAGTTAAAAAAGCACCATAAACAAAGGGCGGCGCCGATTAAAACCGGCGCCGCCCTTTGTGCTATTTAAAAAACAGGTAATAAATTGTAAGAATTTGAAGTGTAATGATGACCGGAATCCCGAGCATGAATTTTTTATGTCGTGTTTTATGGTGTATCGCGTACATGGTCAGCAGCATAAACGGGGAGCCGCCAAGAACTGAAATCAAGAGCAGCACATTTTCCGGAACGCGCCAAAGATGCTTCTTTGCGTTGTGCTTGTCAATTACTGTTGTGAGAACGGCGATAAAATTAATAATAATTAAGTAACCAATCCAATATATATAAGTAGGCATGTCTTACTCCTTTCTCCTTTCTCTATAACAGACTTGTACCGCAGTTTGGGCAGTATCGGCAGTTAGGGGCAACTGAACTTTTGCAGTTGGGACAGATCTTTTTGCTTGCACCTTGTACAATAAACAACGTATCCGGGTTAATTTCGGCTGCATAATCCCGCTCCAAACGCTGTCCTTCGTCTTTTCTGACCTCATAAACCGTGCCGCAGTTCGGGCAGGAAACAAAGTACCGTTTGCCAAAGCGAAACAACGGAATAAAAAACAGTGTGAACTGCTGAAAGGTACAAGTAACCGCAGCCATCACTTCATGGCCTGCACAGCACGAAAAAAATCCGCATTTGCGTACGCCAAGGTCATTTGCGCCATTCGTTATTCCAAAAATCAAAAACATCAATTCACCCCCGATTGTTTCTTTTAGATGTATCCTACACTATAAAAATGTTTCTGTCAAATAAAATTCAATCCCAATAAAAAATAGAAAAGAAGCACTAAATACACGGGTGGAAGTATCCGATTCGGAAAGGAATGATATTGATGGTAATCAAACTTTTTAGCAGACACAGCATCTTAGCATGCGCCTTGTTGCTGGCTGTTGCCATTGCGATTACGATGGCCATTAACTTTGGTCATCAACCTAAAAATGCTTTGAGCAATGTGGCTTCCCAGACGAATATAACCGCATCTAATAAAATTTCATCCAATGCTCCTGTAGTAAGTGCAGCCGCTTCATCGTTACCAACAGTGGCCTCTGCCGTTGCAGCCAATACCGTTTCCGGTGATGAAATGCGGGCGGTCTGGGTGCCGTTTATGAGCCTCGACATGAGCAATGAAAGCGATAAAAGTGAAAAATCATTCCAAAAGAAGTTTGACACCATTGTTTCCGGTGCTAAAAAATGTGGAATGAATACGCTGATTGTGCACGTACGTCCGTTTGGAGACGCGCTTTACAAGTCCGCTTATTTTCCGTGGAGCCATATCGTAGGGGGAACACAAGGAGTCAATCCGGGCTATGACCCGTTAGCTTACATGGTAACTGCTACACATAAAGCAGGTATGAAGATTCACGCGTGGGTCAATCCGTTACGTATTCAGATAGCGGGTACGCCGTCTATCCTGGCAGAGGGGAATCTCTACAATACATGGAGGCATGATACCACAAAACCCGGATGGGTTGTGGACAGCGGAAACGGAAAATACTTTAATCCCGCGAATACGCAGGTACGTAAGCTTATTGCCGACGGCGCAAAGGAAATTGCTCAGAATTATGATGTGGACGGTATTCAGTTTGACGATTACTTTTATCCGACACAGGACGCTGCCTTTGACAAAATCGCGTATGATAGTTACAGTGCGGCCGCAGTAAAAAATGGAACGCCCCTCAGTCTGATTGAATGGCGGCGCGGTAATGTGAATGCGCTTGTGTCGCTTGTTTACAGTGAAATAAAATCAGTAAAGCCAAAGATATCGTTTGGTATTGCGCCGCAGGGAAATGTACAGAATGACCTGAATATGGGAGCAGATGTCGGCTCCTGGTGCAGTGCACAGGGATATGTAGACTACATCTGTCCTCAGCTTTATGTCAACTTCGATAATCCGGTTCTGCCGTTTGACACCGCCGCGCAAAGCTGGCGCAAGCTGGTTACAAACACCAATGTGAAGCTGTATCTCGGGCTTGCCGTTTATAAAAGCGGTTCCGACGCCGACAGCGGTACTTGGAAAAAATCGAGCAATATCTTGGCAAAGCAGGTCGAATTAGGGCGTAAAACATCGTGCGATGGATTTATGTTTTACTCTTGGGACTACTTGAACACCGACCAGACGAAGGAAGAAGTTCAAAATGTCATGAAAATATTAAACTAAACAGCATAAAGTCATTGATACAAATTTTTTTGCTATGAGGATTGCAAAAATTAATATAAAAAATAAAAAGCCAAAACCATTGATAAATGTTAGGTTTATCAATGGTTTTGGCTTTCTGCATATCACTTTATTGCTATAGTGTCCGTAGGCACCATCTTGTTCGGTTTTAAATCATCGTCATGCTCATAGGGGCAATAGAATTGATAATCCGCTTTCTTGTCATTTTTAACACGATAGAGCGCGGTGTCTGCCTGATGAAGAAGGGTGACTGCATCAGCTCCGTCGAAAGGATATATACTGATTCCAAAACTGCAGGTGACGGAAAGCTGTAGCTTGCCAATAATGAACGGAGTACTGAATTGAGCCATTATTTTATTTGCAACAGAGATGATGTTGTCTCGAGAATTAACATTATAAATTAATAGGGCAAACTCATCACCGGAAAGCCGAGCCACCATATCTGACTTTCGGATGGAAGCCTTTAATCGTTCGGCCGCTATTTGGAGTAAAGCATCCCCAACCGAATGGCCATAAGAATCATTTACAATTTTAAAATTATCGATATCTAAAAAAATAACGGCGGCACCATTGAAACTATTATGTTGAATTCTAATCATTTTTGTCAGATGATTCATAAAATTAGTGCGGTTCGGCAAGCCGGTCAGTGCATCGTGTACTGCTAACTTTCGGGCTTCCAGTTCTGCCTGCCGTATTTCCTCGTTTTCAATCTCAAGGCTTTTTATAAAGCTTTTCATCTGATGTACCGTATGATACTGACTGGTAATATCGTTCACTTGAATCAATATCAGACAGTGGTCTTCAAAAACAATCTGCTCAATCTGCAAATTTTGAATTGTCGGTAATATGTATGAATCAGAAGAAAAATGATGAAAGAAAGAACCATGTAAGGCTCCTGAAAGAAACCTTCCCTCACCTGTTTCGATGACTGTTTCAATAACTTTTTTGTATTTTGTTTCTTGAAACCGGGGGCACACTTCGGAAAACGCTTTTCCAAAAACAGATTTAGAATCAAATTGCGTTTTATTTTCCATCCAGTGGTTCCACAAAAGGATTTCCTGTTTTTGATTCAAAAGAATAAGTCCCATAGATAATTTATCCAAAATATCGATAGGCAAGCTAATCATTCAATTCACCCAATATATTGTCAATTTTAGTAAGAAGCATATTTAAGGAATTCATACCAAGCACCATTAGAATAACACCGTCCAATTTTGCTTTTTCTAAGGTAAAAGCGGTATAAAACATTAGAATGTGAACGCTGTTTTTCAGGTACAACTGCTGTTCTGCCTCGGATACAAAAACAACTTCAACATCAGGCAGCGTAAAATCCAATTTTACTCCAAGCAAGTTGCCGAATTCACCAATGACACAATTTAAAATAACATTGCTTATTTCCTTCAGAACATCAAAATCCGTATCAGCCAATTGCGAAGAATCTGGCTGCAAATCATCGGAATCAATTTCTCCTAAGCAGGCATCCACAAGAAGCTTAGCTTTGCTTGCAGGGAAAATTAATAAGGCACGTCCTGAAAAATCACGGCCAAATTTCATGGAGGATGAAATGATATGGCCATAGCTGAAGAGTCCATCGGTCGGCCACGAAAACTTATCATCATTTTGCATATTTAATATTTCAATTTCAGGAACGCGGAGCAAAATCCGTTGGTTAGCCATTTCAGAAAGCATATTAGCAGCTTTTCCGACAAACACGTTGATATATTCTTTTAATAAGTCTTTCTGCGAGTCATTTATCATTTTCATACCCTCTTATCAGGTTAACTAAAACATTTAAACTATCAGGAGTCAGAGGTTTATTGATTAAAGATATAATGCCCAATGCGACCAACTCATCTTTTGTGCGGCTTTGAATATCCGCAGATATTACGATTGCGTTGACATCATACCCGTTATCTTTTAATTTTTGAATAAGCTCCTGCCCAGTCATGACTGGCATCAGCAAATCCGTAATCAATAAGTCCGGTTTTTGCTCTACAAATTGATCATAGGCCTCCTGCCCATTAGAACAAGGAATAAATTCAGCTGTCTCAAAATGTGTTTGTAATGTTTTGAGAAGAACTTTACGAATAAATGCAGAATCGTCTGCCAGAAGTATTTTCATATTAGCTCCTCGAATAATTTATTAATTATAACATATACAATTAGTATATCATAAATTGGATAAATTTACAATAATTTTAGATTATATTTAGAAAATTGACTATTGTATTTGTGAATTATTATTGTATATATGGATGAATGGCTACATGAATGATGAATACAAATCAACCTGCTGCAGAATAATAACAAAAAAATGGACCGGAGACGACTTTAAAAGTCCGGCAAGAAAGAACTAATGCGTAACAATCACCGGAAAAGTTGCAAGATGGGTTGCAAATGAACTTATTGAAGACGGACAAATCGAAGTAAAATAACCGCAGACGAGGTTATTACAAACACAAGAGGCGGATGGTTTTAAAAGAGATTCACAGATAAGATAAAAGCAGTCACAGCTTTTTTGGGGGTAGTGCCTGCTTTTATCTTATTTGTTTATTTGATTAGAAAAAACTTGGCTCATGCCTATATTCCAATCAATGGAAGTTTAAGAAATAAGCCTGCGCGGACTACATTTATATATTTGCGATTGTTAATTGGAATAGATTTCTATGTTGAAATTGAAGATGTTTGAGAATATAATCATTTCAGGTAAAGAAATTTGTTCAAAGTGATTTTGTGCAATCAGTAAATGATTTAATGCGGCTTTCTGTAAGTCCAATACTGGGAAGGATCGAATTCGTAATGACAGAAATTATTAAAAATATGATTATGAATATCAGCTTGTTGGCTTTGATCGCATATTTGCTGACCCGCGCTAAACTTGTAAAAGATTTCATTATTGATGATCAAAGGCCTTTGTACGTTAAGCTGATTATGTCCGTGATGTTTGGCCTGATTGGAATTCTGTCAACCTATACAGGAACTCCTGTTCAGGGAGCTATCGTCAACACCCGTGTAATTGGGGTGGTAGCCGGTGGCATTCTTGGGGGACCCATTGTGGGACTGGGTGCAGGAGTGATCGCAGGTCTTCATCGTTATTTAATGGATGTTAATGGATTTACATCCATTGCCTGCGGTGTTTCCACCTTGGCGGAGGGAATTATTGGAGGACTATTTTCCAAATACATTAAACGAGCCCGAAATGATTGCGTTATGGTTGGTACCGTAACCCTTTTAGCTGAAATCGCGCAGATGGGAATTATCCTACTGATTGCACGTCCGTTTGACAAAGCTTGGCCACTCGTACAAACGATTTCACTGCCAATGATTCTATTCAATTCGTTGGGTGTGATGATTTTCGTAGGTATAATGGATTCTGTGTTTATTGAGCAGGATAAGGCTTCGGGAGATCGGGTACGTTTGGTAATAGATATCGCTGACAAATGTCTGCCGTATTTGCGAAAAGGAATCTATGACCGCCGTAATTTGGGGCAGGCGGCCACAATTATCTTGGAACAGTCCGATGCGGCGGGTGTAATTATTACCGACCAAAATTGCGTACTTGCATGTGCTGAGGCACCGTACCATACGGTGGAGGAAGGCGGTGCTCTTCCGTTGGCGGCGGTTAAAACGATTGAATCCGGCCAAGTTTGCATTGCCGAAGACGCATCACCTAATGATACTTTTTTCAAAAGTTTACAACACCTGACGGCTGTTTGTGCTCCGCTGACGCAGAAGGACGGTGAGGTAATTGGTACGTTGGTAATATTAATACGTAAATTCAAATTAACACGGGAGGTGGAATGCGAATTTGTAAGTGGTTTAGCCAAACTCTTTTCGACCCAGTTAGAGCTTTCCCAGTTTGATAATCAAAAAAAGATGTTGGAGAAAGCAAAATTTTCAGCGCTTCAAAGTCAAATTAATCCGCATTTTCTATTTAACTCTCTTTCAACCATAACCTTTTTTTGCCGCGAAAAACCGGAAAGAGCAAGGGAACTGCTCATTGTTTTAAGTAATTATTTTCGAAATACACTGCAAACAGGAAACTATATGATACGAATTTCAGACGAATTTGAGCATATCAATGCTTATTTGGAACTGGAAAAGGCCAGATTTGATGAAAAGCTCAAAATAGAGGAGGATATTCCGGGAGGGCTAGATTGTATGGTGCCCAGCTTTATTTTACAGCCTTTGGTTGAAAATGCTGTGAATCACGGTGCCATGCACCATGCTGGCGTGGGAATTGTTAGAATTATTGCCTGTAACCAAGTGAATGAAACGCAGATAACTGTGTGTGACAATGGACCGGGTATCCCTGAAAATATCATTCAAAAATTGTACAGCGATTGCATGGATTCCACTTCTGTTGGACTTACGAATGTACATAAGCGGTTAAAAAGCATCTATGGTGAAGAATATGGCCTTCAAATTAAATCCTCTGCAAACGGTACGGAGGTTTGTGTAAGAATTCCTAACAACGCAGCATCAATAGGGGGTGATTGCTTTGAAACTGGCAGTAATTGACGATGAACGGCCGAGCCGCAGCGAGCTCAAACACATCATATTAAAGATTCTTCCCGACGCGCAGATTGATGAAGCGGACAGCGGTCAGAAGGCGTTGGAACTTGCAGCGGAAAGCTCCTATGATGCCATGTTCGTAGATGTTCATTTAGGTGATATGCATGGCGTTTCGCTTTCTCTTATGCTCAAAAAATTACAGCCGAATGTGCAAATCATATTTGCTACAGCATATGATGAATATGCTGTCAAGGCATTTGATATGGATGCGGTTGATTATATTATGAAACCTTTTGACCCCAAACGGGTGTCTCATGCGCTCAGTAAGCTGACGGTTTCCCGCCATGCTGCGGATACAGGCAGGCCAGGGGAAACAGTGCCTGAAGTGAACAACAAACTTTCCGTTTCCTTCGACAAACAAGTGGTGCTATTGGATATTGCAGATATCGCCTATATTGAAACAGACAGCCGAAGCTGCGTACTACATACGATAGCAGGAAATTATACCTCTGCACAATCTTTGAGCTATTTTGAAAAACGATTGCTGCAATCTCAGTTTTTTCGCATTCATAAAAGCTATTTAGTTAATTTGCAGTATGTGACAGAAATTTCCCCCTGGTTCAACGGAATGTTCAACGTTAAACTCAAAAAATTTGAAAATGAAAATTTGCCCGTCAGTCGAAAACAAATAAAATTACTGAAAGAAATTTTTAATATCTAAGTTGGACTTGGAAAAAAATCAAATCGTTAAGACGGTAAGATAAAGGTACATGGCAAGTTTAGCAAACATGCACTTTATACATTAGTTTTAACCGTTCATACTTAAAAACAGACGCTTTGCACATATTTTAATATAATTATCTCCATTTTGTGTTAGTCTTATCATAACATAAAAGAGGAGGTTTGGTTGTATGGTTACTTTTATACTCTGCATCATTCTACTAATTGTCGGGTATCTGACCTACGGCAAAGTCGTAGAAAAGATATTCGCCCCGGATGACCGCCCAACCCCTGCAATCGCTATGCAGGATGGCGTCGATTATGTTCCGATGAACGACAAAAAAATATTTCTGATCCAATTGCTGAACATTGCCGGGTTAGGCCCGATTACCGGCGCTCTGATGGGTGCCTTGTGGGGCCCTGTCGTCTATTTATGGATTGTATTAGGTTCTATTTTTGCAGGCGGAGTTCATGATTATATGACCGGTATGCTCTCATTGCGAAATTCTGGCGGCAGTATTTCGGAAATAGTGGGTAAATATTTAGGCTCTACCATGAAACAGGTAATGCGCGTTTTTTCCGTTATTCTTCTTTTAATGGTGGGCACTGTGTTTGCGGTGGGTCCATCGGCATTACTTGCAATGCTGACTCCAAAGGCTTTGGATAAAAATTTTTGGTTAATTGTTGTACTGATTTACTACTTCCTCGCTACTCTGCTTCCTATTGATAAACTAATTGGAAGAATTTATCCGTTCTTTGGTGTGTGTCTGATTATCATGGCAGTAGGCGTTGGTGCAGGCTTAGTCTTTGAAGGCTATCATATGCCGGAAATGACGCTGGCAAACCTTCACCCGGCTGGAAAGCCAATTTGGCCGTTTATGTTCATCACCGTTGCGTGTGGGGCAATTTCCGGTTTCCACGCAACCCAGTCGCCATTGATGGCTCGTTGCTTGACCACCGAGAAAAAAGGGCGTCAGACTTTCTACGGCGCAATGATTGCAGAAGGTGTCATTGCTCTGGTATGGGCCGCCGCAGGAGTTAGCTTTTATCAGACCACCGGGGGATTGGCTGCTGTGCTAAACAATGTCAATGTCGGTCCAAACGGAGCGGTTTACCAAATTTGCATGAAAGTTCTCGGCCCGGTTGGTGGAGTTCTGGCAATGATCGGTGTAATTGCCTGCCCGATTACGTCGGGTGACACTGCGTTCCGCAGTGCAAGGCTTACCATTGCAGACTGGTTTAAAATTGATCAAAAAGCCATAAAGCCTCGTCTGTTGCTTACCCTCCCGGTACTGGGGTTTGGTGCTGTTGTCGGCGGATTCGTCGATTATGCAGTCGTGTGGAGATACTTCTCATGGAGTAATCAAACACTTGCTATGATGGCATTGTGGGCAGCATCTGTTTACCTGTGGCAGGAAAAGAAAGCCTACATAATTACTGTAATACCAGCTGTGTTTATGTCTGCTGTCAGTGCTACCTACTTTCTGATGGCACCGGAATGCCTTGGTGCATTCGGCATAACAGCGACGGTTGCTTATCCTGTCGGTGCGTTCATCGCAATTGTTTTCCTGGGGCTTTTTATGAGAGTAACTGTATTAAAGAAAAAGGTTGCGCTGCCGCTTGCACAGTGATTTCAATATGCAGGTAATATTTCTTCTGATATAATGTAAAGGAGCCCCCAATCGTAGGAAACTACAATGGGGGCAAAATTAATGTGTAAAGCATACTTGCAATCATATTCCACGTCCATGATAAACCCATGGACCGCATCGATATCTTTGGACATTCTGATTTCACCTTCTAATGGCGAATAGAGCTTTATATCCAACTGCTTCAGCTTATGGAGAAAATCCAGCGTTTGAGCCGAGTCTCTCCCGAGACGAGTCAGTTGTTTTACCAGCAAGGTGTCCATTTTCCCTTGCTCGGCGGCATGTTGGACTTCAATAAGGCCGGGACGATCAGATTTCAGGCCGTTTCCCAAATCTTCGGAACAGCCAACAACGGTGAGACCCAACTGTTCCGCATAATCATAAAGTTCCTTCTGCTGACCTTTCAGCATACCATGGGCATCCTCCGGTGCGTCAATTCTGCAGTACAGCCATGCTCTTTTTTTCTGTTCCATTTATATTTTACCTCCGTTCTTTGTTAATGTGGTTTGATCTCACAAGGACGCGGCAGGGCGCATTTGTCCTGCCGCGTAGTTTCTAAGATCAAAAAATCTGCTTATTCTTCATTTCAATGCTTCTATTCGTCACTGCTTCCCGAAGCTAGGGCGGCAACATAAATGGTTTGCTGGTTAAGCAAACGCCATAGGAATTTCACCTCTCCCAGGATCTCTGCGAGCCGTCCCCATTGCTTGAGTCTGTGGCTGGACGGAAGTAGCGTTAGCACTGTCCGTTTCATTGCGAAACAGCCCACCACAGGCTGTTTTATAACCGGGCCTTGCCGCTCGTCGCCTTCGATGCCATCGGTTCGACGGATGTCTGTCACCCATCCGCAGGTAGTCTTGGCGTGCCCGTCATTGTCGCTGCCGCTCATTACGGCCGGACAGATCATGTATTTATGCTGCCGGATATGAAATTTTCAAGGAGCGACGAGGGAATAGAAAAAACCCCCTCACTTATTTCCACGTTGAGCGAGGGGGTTGAGCGGAAATATTTTTACTTTTCCATAAGTTTTTTTAACTTCCTCAGGATTTTTTTCTTCCGGTCATGAATGGTTCGCTGCGGAACGCCGGTTTCTCCAGATACCCTGCGCTCACTTTTGCCTTTAAAAAACAGATCGGTGATCAGCCGCTGTTCATCTTGAGTAAGCATTTTTAGGCAAGTCAGCATTTTTTCGATCATCACGGTCTTAATCGCGACATCGTCCACACTCTCGCCAGCGGCTGCGAACTGTTTGTTTTCCTCCAGGAGCCGTTCGTAGGAGTCCTCCCGGCTGGGGAGATATGTAACGGTACCGCTGACAGAATTGATTCGGCAATGCTCAACTTTGATGTCATACTGCAGGTACTCCATCTGCCGGTCGCTCTTTTCCAAAACCTCAATGATTTCTTTGCTCACACTGGGATACATCTCCTGGTAATTTGTCTTTTTCTGATACTTTGCCATAGGGCTTGTCCTCCATTTCGTGATTGTTGAAATCCGGAAATGAAGAACAAGCGGCGGAGCTCGGCAGTGTGGTATAGCTGCAAACAGCAAAACAGGAGTACACCTGTGAACATAGTTGCCCACAGGTATGCTCCTGCAAATTATTTCATATTTTACCTGCTCTGATAGTTCGTGCTGCTGCCCGCGCTGTTCCCTTAAAAAGCACAGGCTTTTTTTGACGAGCTACCGGTTAGAAAAGCGATGTGTAGCGGATTGTAGTCCGCTTCATCACGCTCGGCCGCTATTGAAGAGCGGCCGCCTGAAGCTCAAGGCATGTCGAATGCGCATAGAAAAACCCTCCAGACTGGTGAGCTTGGAGGGTTAAGATATCGCTTATTCAAGCATGGAAAACAGACCCGCCAAACTCACGTTTTTTTTGTTGGGCGGGTAGCGCCTTTCTTTTTTCCTATTTATGAAAAGACCTGCCGCAAATAAGGGCAGGTCTAGTACGCAATCCTTTACGGCAGCCAGGCTGTCATCGCGCTCTCGCACCTTAGACCCTCGGCTTTGGTACACTAAAAGTGCAGATGCTTTCGCCTCCCCCGGCATTGAGCGTTTGCGCTCATTTCTTTATGATGAGGGAGTAAGCGGCCCGACGTCCCTCGGCTTGGATCTCAGCATCCGTGACGCAAACTGTCGGCCATCCCTCGTTGTAAACATTCGCTTAAGCAGGTTGAAACGTAAAAAGCTTTCGTGTAACGAGCCAAAATGAATCACAATGGGCATAGGTGGAGCGCCGTTACAAAACTACTATTCAGGAAGTGATTTGAATGATCAGTGTTGGAATCGATGTTTCCAAAGGAAAAAGTATGGTATGCATTATGAAGCCCTATGGCGAGGTGGTCGCTTCTCCCTACGAAATTTATCACACCGAACCGGAGGTAACCAAGCTATCACAGCGCCTGCTTGCATTGGAAGGCGAGGTCAGGGTGGTTATGGAGGCTACCGGGGCCTATCATTTGCCCTTGTTGTGTTCTCTGAAGCAAGCCGGCATTTTTGTCGCGGTTGTCAACCCTCTCGTAATGAAAAAATATGCTTCTGCCGCCATCCGAAAGGGGAAAACGGACAAGCTGGACTCCATCAAAATTGCGAACTACGGCTTGGACAATTGGTTTCACCTTGAGGATTACCGGCCTCCGGAGGAGATTTACGCTGACCTGAAGCTTTTAGGCCGCCAGTATCAACATTACATGACCCTGAGTGTTATGAGCTTAAATTCGCTAACACACTTGCTGGATGGTGTTATGCCGGGAATAAAGGCCCTTCTCCGGACAACGAATGGAGATCGCAAGAAAAGTAAACTGTGTGACTTCGTGGAGGAATTCTGGCATTTTAGCGCGGTCACGAAGATGAACGAACAGCGATTTATCAATACGTACTGCCGTTGGGCAAAGAAAAAGGGATACCATCCAGACGAGCGTAAGGCGCATGAAATCTACGCCGTAGCTCAGAACGGTATCCCCACGCTTCCCGCTACCCCGCTTACGAAAACATTGGTGCTGGAAGCTGTCCGAGTCCTATGTGAACTAGATAAGACTCTGGAATCCATTCTATCACAGATGCAGCGATTGGCAAGCAGCTTGCCGGAATACCCGGTCGTAATGGCCATGAAGGGTGTGGGCGCTACGCTTGGCCCCAGACTGATCGCGGAAATTGGCAACGTGCGCAGATTCCACAGTGGCAGCGCCCTGGTTGCGTATGCTGGAATTGACGCGCCGCCTTTCGAATCGGGTGCCTTTGTCGGCGTTCAACGCAGTATCTCCAAACGTGGCTCACCGATATTGCGTATGATAGGATACGAGATCATGAAAGCGCTGAAAACTACCAAGCCCACTGAGGACGCCGCCGTTTATGAGTTCATGCTGAAAAAAGAAGCCGAAGGCAAGCACAAAAAGTCTGCTAAAATCGCGGGGCTGAACAAATTCCTTCGTATCTATTACGCCAGAGTGATGGAGGTCTATTCAGAATAAAAGCTCTCTGCGCGAGTCTGGCCAAGCGGCCTTTTACGCTTGGCCAATTTTGTCATGCTCATTTTTACTATCATAAAAACATCAATTTTTCTGTATTTTCTCCTTGACTTTGCTTAGCAGGTTTGCGTCCCTGCCTTTCGGCAGGTTTGCCCTTAACATAATGCGGAAAAATTTGTACTTTTGTTTGAAAAATATATAGTAGTGAGAAATGAAACGGGCCTATGGGTGCTGGCGCGATGACCAGAAAAGGCTTTGGCTTCCTGCTCCGGCGCGGGGAATTCCGCCAAAGGTGCCGGTTTGGGACTTGGTATGGCCTGCCGTAGAAATTTGGTTGTGTCTTCTAGCGACTTTTCGTCAGTACAGAAATGACAGCGGGCAATCGCAGGGGGATTCTTCAGCAGCAGAAGAACGCGCTGAAAGACCGGTTTGCGGACATTGGCAGGCAGATGGGAGGTTTGTAAGGCAAACAGATAACCGGGGACGCTCCGGTCATTTCTGTTTTGAGACGAGGTGAAACGGTGTCAAGACCAGGAAAATGGCGAACTGGCTGCTGCCTTCCCGAGAGCAGCCAGTTCGCCCCAGCGTGTTATTTCAGTTTTATCACTTCCATTACTGTCATCACGACGCCTAAGCACATAAAACAGACGCCCACTACTTTTTGCAGGGCTTTTTCGTTTACACGGTTGGCATATCTCGAGCCCAGTATGCCGCCGATCACCGCGCCGATAGATAAAAAGCATCCTAAGATCAGATCGATGTTTCCCCGGTATGCATAGCCTATCGTTGACGACAATGCGGTCATTGCCATGATAAGCGTTGACGTACCGATTGCCTTGTGGAGAGGATACGACATAATCACGATTAATGCCAAAAGAATCATAACGCCGCCGCCGGCTCCGAAAAGACCGCTGAGAATGCCGATCCCGATTCCTATGATGATGGAGGAAACAATCTGCTGCCATCCTTTCGTAAATTTTGCCTTTGGTTCCTTTTCCTCGCCTTTCTTCTTATAGCTTTTAATAAGCAGGCCGATCCCTGCGATGACCAGAATAATTCCGAACATCGCGGACAAGGGACCCTCTTTGATTTGACTGGAAAACAGCGCTCCCAACTGTGCTCCGGCGATTGATGAGACCGCCATCCAGAGGCCGGATTTGATTTCGATATTGCCATTTTTGAAATAGGTGTAGGAAACGGTTATTGATGCGATCACATCAACAAAAAGACTTGTTCCAATGGCGGAATGCGCGCTGACATGAAAAAACATCGTCAATACGGGAACGATGACCATAACTCCGCTGGCGCCGATCAGACTTGTGATCCCCCCTGTAACAACACCGATAGCAACGGCCAATAAGTAGAACATGACATTCATTTTAGCTACCTCAACATGCTTATGATTTGGTAATAGTCTTGATTTTCAAAAGATATTCCAAGAAGCTGATATTATCGTCATCCTTGTCCGGATGAAATTCAATCATTGCGACGATTGAGACCAATAGGGACTCAGTCAGCCTCATCGTAATGTTCTCTGGTAAAGATTCAATAATCTCCATATCCAAATTGGATATTATTTCGCAGACGCTTGCAAACAGTTTTTCTTTCAATTCTGAAAAACATCTGTTTGCCTTTAACTCTTCTACGGAATTATCCAAAAGAACTTTGCCCAACCCGTTCCTTTCTTTGATGTCGTAATAAAGAGTATAAATCAATTTGTGTAGCTTTTCATCTGTGTTGCAGTCGGATATACTGATCTCGTTCAATTTATCAAAAGTCTCTGCCCAGCTTTCGCTTAAAACACTTAAATAGAGCTGTTGCTTATTTTCATAATAATGATAAAGAGTCCCCACCGCGATGCCGGACTTTTCGAAAATCATTTTCATGTCGACATTGAGATATCCATATGTGATAAACAGATTCATTGCACAGTTTTGAAGTATCTTGTCAACATCCTTAATAATTTTAGGCATGACAGCTCCTCCTTTCTTTTTTGTGAATCGTGGTTCATAAAAAATTATATACTTATACGGTAAAAATGTAAAGAGGTAAAATCCAAGTTACCGGGAGCGCCATGTGAAATCCGGGTAAAACAAAAATAAGCAGATTATAGAAAGGCAATTTGGAATCCGACAAACGAAGGTTGTACAACGTTTATGTCGAATCTCAAATATTTTTTGAGAATCAAAGAAAAATCCGAGATGATGTCACAAATCCGCATATACATGTACCTATGGAATTGGGGAACTGGCCCCTCACTTATTTCCACGTTGAGCGAGGGGCCAGCAGAAAAATTTTTAATTTTCCATGAGCTTTTTCAATTTCGCCAAGATTTTTATCTTTCGGTCGTGAATGGTCCGCTGTGGAACGCCAGTTTCTCTGGACACCTGATGCTCGCTTTTATTATCAAAAAACAGAGCGGTAATCAACTTCTGTTTCTCCGGGTTGAGACGCTTGAGGCAGGTTAGCATTTTTTCGATCATCACGGCCTTAATCGCGGCATCGTCTACATCTTCTTCAGCGGAGGGAAACTGCTTGTTTTCCTCCAGAAGCCGTTCGTAGGAATCCTCCCGGCTGGGGAGATAAGTAATAGTTCTGCTGGCAGGATTGATCCGGCATCGCTCGACTTTGATGTCATACTGCAGGTATTCCATCTGACGGTCGCTTTTTTCTAAAATCTCAATAATTTCTTTGCTCACGCCGGGATACTTCTCCCGGTAATTTGTCTTTTTCTGATACTTCGCCATAGGGCTTGTCCTCCATTTCGTGATTGTTGAGATCCGGAAATGAAGAACAAGCGGCGGGGACCGGCAGCGTGGTATAGCTGCAAACAACAAAACAGG
>Ga0183095_11395_pt1 | contig 19065 bp, 11 predicted proteins | sample BioMet4_FD_130346 | JGI IMG/M metagenome (GOLD analysis project Ga0183095, IMG submission 130346) | Microbial communities from bioreactor (seeded with sewage sludge) at LBNL, California, USA - Biofuel metagenome 4 (v2) (version 3) | ecosystem: Engineered > Bioreactor > Anaerobic > Unclassified ...
CTTGCGATCCATAGGCTGCCCATCTCCCAATACCCGCCCATCGCACCGCCTTCCATCCGTGTGGGCTGCCTCTACCCCGGTGCCTCGGCTGAAACCGTCGAGAACAGCGTCACGCAGATTATCGAGCAGCAGATGACCGGTTTGGACAAACTGCTGTACATGTCGGGCAGCAGCGATTCGTCGGGGATCTCCGCAACCACGCTCACGTTCGCGCCGGGAACCGATCCTGATATCGCGTGGACCAAGGTGCAGAACAAGCTCCAGCTCGCCATGGCGAAACTCCCCGACGTCGTGCAGCGGCGCGGCGTCAACGTCCGCAAATCCACGAACAACTACCTGCTGATCGTCGGGCTGATCTCCGAAGACGGCTCCATGCGGGACATTGACCTGCGCGACTATGCGCTCACCACCGTCCAGCAGGTGCTGGCGCGCGTACCGGGCGTTGGCGAAGTCGAGGGGATCGGCGGCGAATACGCCATGCGCGTCTGGTTCAATCCCGACAAACTGACCAGCTACAGTCTGACGATCAACGACATCAAGACGGCGCTTCAGACTTACAACGTCGAAATCTCGGGAGGTCAGTTTGGCGGCACGCCGGCTCCGACCACACAAGGTCTGAACGCCGCCATCATTGTCCACAGCCTGTTGCGGACCCCCGAAGAGTTCGCCGACATTCCCGTGCGGATCAATCCGGACGGGTCCATCATCCGCATCAAAGACGTCGCGCGAACGGAGCTCGGAAGCGACCTGAGCGACACCATCACGACCTACAACGGCATGCCCGCAGCCGCGCTCGCGATCCGCCAGGAACCCGGAGCCAACGCGCTGGAAACGGCCGCCGCTATCAAGGCAAAGATGGAGGAGCTCAGCCGTTACTTCCCGCCCGGCGTGAAGGTCCTTTACCCGTACGACACCACACCGTTCACCCGCGTGGCCATCGAAGAGGTGGTCAAGACGCTCTTTGAGGCGGTCGGGCTTGTGTTCCTCGTCATGTTTTTGTTCATGGGAACTCTGCGGGCGACGCTGATTCCCACCATAGCCGTTCCGGTGGTGTTGCTGGGGACATTCGCCGTACTCGCGATCGCGGGCTTTTCCATTAACATGCTGACCATGTTCGCCATGGTCTTGGCCATCGGGCTCCTGGTGGATGACGCCATCGTGGTGGTCGAGAACGTCGAACGCATCATGAGCGAAGAGGGCCTCCCGCCCAAAGCGGCCACCGCGAAATCCATGGATCAGATCACACCCGCCCTGGTCGGCATCGGCCTCGTTCTTGCCGCGGTCTTCGGTCCCATGGCATTCTTCTCCGGATCGACGGGCGTGATCTACCGCCAGTTCTCCATCACCATGGTCTCCGCCATGCTGCTTTCCGTCGTGGTGGCGTTGATTCTGACGCCCGTGCTCTGCGCATCCATTTTGCGACCGGTCGCCAAAGGACACGAGTCGGCCGAAAGCGGAATCCGGTTTCTGCGGCCCTTCTTCAAACTTTTCGACCTCGGCTTTTTCAGCGTGCGAGACTTTTATTTGAAAGTGGTCGGAAATGCCCTCGCCCACAAGACCGGCTATATCGTTCTGTTTGTCCTCATCGTGGTGGCGATGGTGCATCTCTTCAACCGGTTGCCTAAAAGTTATCTGCCGGACGAGGATCAGGGCCTTTTGGCGGTTCAGGCCATGCTGCCGTCCGGAGCAACGCTGGCGCAATCCGAAGCCATCATGACGCAAGTCCGCAACTATTTCATGACCCAAGAAAAAGAGGCCGTGGAGTCCTGCATGACCACCGCAGGGCAGAACCAGTCGGGCCGCGGACAAAACATCGGCATGGCCTACATCAAGCTCAAGGACTGGAAACTCCGCGCAAAACCGGAACTGAAGGCCGACGCCATCACCAGCCGGGCGACCCGCTATTTCTCAAAAATCCGCACGGCCCTCATCTACGTTTTCGCGCCTCCCCCGGTGATCGAGCTGGGGAGCGCGAAAGGCGTTGATTTCCAGCTGCAGGATCGCCGCGGCCTGGGGCACCAGGGCCTCATTGCGGCCCGCAACCAGCTTCTTGAAATCGCCTCCAAGGACCCCCGGCTGAACCGCGTGCGCATCAACGGGCTTGAAGACGTGCCCGAATACCGCATCGACGTCGACCTTGAGAAAGCCGGCACGCTGGGCGTTCCGCTGGACACCATTCACGATACGATTTCCATCGCGTTTGGCGGCGCCTACATCAATGACTTCATCAAAGACGGACGCATCAAGCACGTAGACCTGCAAGCCGACGCCCCCTACCGTATGCAGCCGGAAGATTTGGGACGGCTTTACGTGCGCAACGCCGACGGGCAAATGGTTCCTTATTCAACGTTCGCCGACGGGCACTGGATTTACGGCGCACCCAAACTGGAACGCTACAACGCCTTCCCGTCCGTCAACATTCAGGCCGAGCCCGCACGCGGCCGGAGCTCCGGCGAGGCCATGCAGGCCATGGAGGACGCCGCCGCCAAACTGCCGCACCAGCTCGGCTACGACTGGACCGGGCTTTCCTATCAGGAGCGCCAGGCCGGCACGCAGACCGTTCCGCTCTACGCGTTTTCCGTGCTGGTGATCTTCCTGTGCCTCGCGGCCCTCTACGAGAGCTGGACCGTGCCCGTGGCGATTCTGCTCGTTCTGCCGCTCGGGATTATCGGTGGCGTGTTGGCCTCCGGCTGGCGCGGACTGCACAACGACGTGTACTTCCAGATCGGCCTGCTCACCACAATGGGGCTGACCGTCAAGAACGCCATTCTCATTGTCCAATTCGCCAAAGCCCGCTTCGAGCAGGGCATGGATCTGATCGAAGCGACGATGGAAGGAACCAAGCTCCGGTTCCGCCCGATTATCATGACCTCCATGGCGTTCGGGTTCGGCGTGCTGCCGATGGCCTTGACGCAGGGTGCGGGCGCGGGCGCGCAGCACGCGATCGGCACAGGCGTTCTGGGAGGCATGATTACGGCCACGTTCCTTGTTATTCTCTTCGCCCCGCTCTTTTTCGTGCTGATCCAAAGGTCGTTCGGCAAACGCGACAAACTTTCTTCGACCGACGACACGCCGGATCCAACGGCCGGCAACCATTAAGCAAACGCGCCCCGCAACAACATCCCGTAGCAGTCAAGTCTGCGTGCATTTTCTCACACTTTGCGAAGTGTGGATAAAGCAGAAATGCGCGGGAAAACCGTCTTCCGCAATCAGACGCGGTCAGGCACCACGAAGGGTGCCCGGTAGTCACGCGTCAGCATTGCGTTCGCTTCGGCGTCGTGCGGAAACGTCAGGGTTTCGGGATCGAACGTCAGCGTCCGCCCCAGCCGATACGCGATGTTCCCGAGGTGGACCACCGCGCAGGAGTAAAACCCCTCCTGAATGCTCGCGTTGAACGTCTCGGGGTGCGGGTCGCGCACGCCGTTGATAAAGTTTGCGTAGTGGTTGCCCAAGCCGGACCCTTTCGGGCCGGGTTCGCGCTTCTCGCCCATAAACGTCCGCCACTCGTTCACGTCCTTGGCCATATAGCCCTTGGAGCCGAAAAACAGGTCGCCCGTCACATTGCCGCCGCTGGTGGCCTTATAGCTGTTGCCCTGCGATGCGCCCCGCATCCACATCGCGTCCTCCGAGTTGCCGATCCAGTGGCGCACTTCGAATTGCAGGATCTTCTTTTTGTCGCCGCCGCCCTGCGGATTGGGGAACTCGAACATCGCCATCAGCACGTTGGGCGTCTGCTGCGCGTCGTCGAACATGAAGTGCCCGCCGATCGCCGAAATCTTGGTCGGCAGCGTCACGCCCAGCCCCCAACGCGCGATATCCATCTCATGTACGCCCTGATTGCCCATGTCGCCGCAACCGTACTCCCAGTTCCAGTGCCAGTTGTAATGGAAACGGTTCTTGTTGAAGGGCCGCTTCGGCGCGGGCCCCAGCCAAAGATCGTAATCAACGCCCGGGGGCACCGGTTCGTCGGCATAACGTCCGATCGTATTGCGCCACTTGTAGCAGATTCCTTTGGCCATGTAGACTTCGCCCAAGCCGCCGTCGTGCAGAAACTTTGCCATGCTCTGCGCGCACGGATTGCTGCGCTGCTCGGCCCCATCCTGAACCAGCACTTTGTACTTCTTGGAGGCTTCCACCAGCTTGCGCCCTTCGAACACGTTGTGGCAGCACGGCTTCTCCACCGACACGTGCTTGCCTGCCTGAATCGCCCAAATCGACGCCAGCGCGTGCCAATGGTTCGGCGTCACGATCGACACGGCGTCGATCTCCTTGTCCTCATACAGCTTGCGCAAATCGGTGTAGGTTTTGGGTGCTTTGAGCCCTTTGTCCGCAAAGTGCTTTTTGATCACGGGACCGAACTGGTTGGAGTCCGCGTCGCACAGCGCCGCGACTTCCACATTGGGCAGCGCGTTGTAGGCGGCAATGTGGTTCTGCCCCATGCCGTGAATGCCGATCACCGCCACGCGCACGCGATCATTCGCGCCCGCCCACGCCCGGCCCGCCCCCCACATGATCGCCGCCCCCGTCCCCGCCAGAAAATGCCGCCTGGTCATACCCGACCTCCCCTTGACGCGCGCCATACGAGCCCGCAGTCTGAGGCGATTGTAGCATTCCATCCGCGTCTTTCGCAAGGCGTCCCGATCCGCCAGAAAAAACAGTCGCGCCCTCTGTCTTTTTCCTGATGACCGCGATCACGGGATTGTGCCGATCTTGAGAACGTGTTATCGTGTTTACGCAATTGCGGGCCAATTGCTTGCCATGTCGGCAGGCGAAGCATGAATGATGACAAGCGGGGACTTTCCGTATGCTCAAAACCGCACAACCGTCCAAATCGAGCCTTTCGCTCACTTCGTTTTTTAGTGCGGACGACATTCTCATCCGTCAGGAGGAGGTCTCCCGCAATCAGATGATCCGCCAGCTGCTCACGCACATGGCCAACGGCCACGGGCTCTCGGAGATCGACACCTATTACAACGCCATCATCGAGCGCGAGAACACCAGCGACACGATCGTCTCCACCGGCATCGCGATCCCGCACGCCCGGATCGAGACGCTCCAGCGTCCCTATGTCGGCGTCGCGACTTCGGAGCACGGCGTCACATTTTCCGAAAGCGAGCCTCCGGTTCACCTTGTCCTTCTGGTGCTGATTCCGCGCGACCAGCCGGGCCTGTACCTGCAGATCCTCCGGGCGCTGGCCAACATTCTCCGCGACAAGGACGCCTCGCGCACCGTTTCGCAGCTGAAGACCGCCGACGAAGTGATGCGCTTTTTCGAGCGCGGCGGCATGCAGCTCCCGGACTACGTGTGCGCGGCCGACATCATGCGCGACGACTTCATCGCGCTGCGCGACGGCGACAGCCTGAAGAGCGCCATCGACTGCTTCATCACCCAGCGGCTCAGCGAGGTGCCCGTCGTGGACCACGACGGCGACATGATCGGCGTCGTGAGCGCCGGCACCCTTTTGAGAGTCTGCCTGCCCGACTATCTGCTGTGGATGAGCGACCTCTCGCCGATCATCAACTTCGAGCCGTTCACCAGCATTCTTCGCAACGAGCAGAACACGTGGAACTCGGACATTTTGAAAACCGAGTACGCGGCGGTCCAAATGAAGGCCCCGGCCATCTCTGTCGCCGCCGAGCTAACGCGTCGAAACGCGTCAAAATGCTATGTGCTCAACGGCCAGAAGCTGATGGGCATCATTGATCTGCCGATTTTCTTGAAAAAAATCTTCCGGGAGTGAGCTATGTACACCGAACCGATTGTCGAGACAAAGCCGCTGGACACCCTCGGCAGACTCTGCCTGCTGGCGGGCATTACGGCCTTCGCGGGCTGGGTGACGAAATACTTCGGTATCGCAACAACGCCCCTTTCCCAAGTGGCCGTTTGCACGTTCGTTGCCGTCATTTGCACCGCGCTGCTTTTTTGGAGTTACCGCGTAGCCGTCGCCTTCCTCGGTGCCTCGCTCCTGATCGGAACGCACACCATGACGCTCCAAAGCCTGCTGCGCTCCACGGAGCTTGAAATCATTCTTTTCCTTATCGGCATGATGATCGTCGTCGGCGCACTCAAAGACCTCGGCCTTCTCACGTGGATCATCCAGTGCATCATCAACCGCGAGCGCATGACCGGCCTCACGTTCACGGTGGTTCTGTGCATGCTCTCGGCTTTTCTTTCGGCGTTCATCGGCGAAGTCTCCTCCATCGTGGTTGTGCTCGCCCTCGTGTTCCAGGTCTGCGACACGCTTAAAATCCGCGCGACACCGTTTGTATTGATCGCCGTGTTCTGCACCAACATTGGCTCGGCGGCAACCATGCTCGGCAACCCGGTCGGCGTTTTCATCGGCCACAAGGCGGGCTTTACGTTCGGCCAGTTTCTCATCGGTGCCGCTCCGATCACGGCAATAGCCTTTGCCGTTACCGTTGCCGTGCTGCTGTTCTGGTATCGCAAGAGCATTGCAAACATGACACAGAAGATGGAGGAGCACCGCAAACTCCATCGGGGACTCGGCCCCATGATTCGCATCCCCCACCGCCGGGGGCTCTCCGTTCTGATCATCACCTTCCTGATCGCCGCGTTTCACCACCAGATCGAGACCGCCTTGGGTCTCATCGGCGCGGACAACATCAACGCTGTTCTCATAATCACGCCTCTGATCATCGCAGGTATTCTGATGATTTACCGCCCGCATCGCGCGCAATACTATGTCGAACACGAGGTCGACTGGTGGACACTGCTGTTTTTCATGTTCCTTTTCGCGATCGCCGCCGGACTCCAGGAACAGAATGTCACGCAAAAGATCGCAGACCGACTCGCCGCCTACGCGACCGGAAGCTCCAAGGCGCTCCTGCCGTTCGTTGTCGGCATCACCGCCCTCGGCTCGGCCTTCGTCGACAACATCGTGTGCGCCGCGGCTTTCAAACCGGTGGTTCAGTCGCTCGTCGAGCACGCCTCCGAATATTCCCTCCTCTGGTGGGCGCTGCTGTTCGGAGCCTGCTTCGGAGGCAACATCACCGTCGTCGGCTCTACCGCCAACATCGTGGCCGTCGGACTGCTCGAACGCCGCGGTCACTCCCAGATCCCCTTCCTCGAATGGTTCAAGATCGGGTTGACCATCGGCGTCCTGACCTCCCTGATCGCCTGGGGGGCGCTGTCCGTCCTGCCCATGCCAAAACCTTTGAACGAACATCCGGCAAGCGAGGTCAATGCCAAGGTTCAGACCGGGCTCCAGACTTCGACCCAGCCTGCTCCATGACGCACACGCCTCGATGAATGCCTCTCAATTAACCCAAAAGTCGCTCACCCAATGGGGCGGCGAAGCTGTTTATTCCCAAGCCGTACAGCTGGTCCGCCGCGGGGCCGTTCTGAAAGCCGACATGAAAGGCGATTGGATCACCGGCGTCATCGCGCGTGAATCCGCCTCCGAGATCCATACCAAGCTCCGGCTCATCGACCACAACCGCATCGAAAGCCATTGCCCGTGCTTTACCAACCAGCACAGCGGGCAGGTCTGCCCCCATGTGGTCGCCCTCGGCATCGCGCTCATGCTGCGGCACACCGACCCCTTGCGCGAACAGAAATACCAGGAAGACCAGCGCCGCGCGCGCCGCATCGAGGCCGTCGACGAAAGCGCCTACCTCCCGCGCTCCCCGCACGGCACACCCGCCCGCCTCGTGCTGACGTTGCCGCCCGCCTGGCCCGAAGACTTCTGGAAAGGCCGCATCACACTGAGCCTGCTGTTGCTCACCGCCGACCAGATAATCCCGCCCGAAGCTGTTCCACGCAACGCCTGCTTCGCCCTCTCGAAGGAGGATGACAATCTGCTCTCCGTCCTGGAGGACATCTGCGAGGGACCGCCAGCCAGCCGCTTCGACGTCTCCGCCACCGATTTCCTCAACGTGCTCGACGTGGCCGCGCACACGCGCCTGACCGTCGCCGGACAGGGCGAGGTCGTCGTCGAGCGCATTCCCATGCAGACAAGCCTGCGCGTGGACCTCGACCACGAGTCGGGCGAGCTGCTGATCTTTCCCGTCACCGAGCTGCCGTTCAAGCGCCCGGGCGAGATCCCGCTCTACCTGGTAAGCAACCGGCGCGGACGCGTTTTCGCCAACGGGCACATCTGGCCGATGAAGAACGTGCTGCCCGTCCCCTACCACGCCATCTACCGTTCAGAGGAAATCGTCCCCCGCGAACGGGTCATCAATTTCCTGCGCCGCGACCTGCCCAACCTCCGGACACTCATTCCCGTGGAGATGGAGCTGACCCCCGACCTGTTCGTCGCGCAGCCCGGAAAGCCCGTCATCCACCTCGAGCTGCAGGGCAGCAAGGCCTCGCTCCGCGCCTCGCTGAAGGCGGTCTACGGCGAGCACGCCTTCTGCGCGGGCGCGCCCGACGCGCAGGGCGAGTTCGCCCAGCCCGACCCCGACGACATCCTCCGCTACAACACCCGCAACCTCGACGCCGAGCTCTCCGCCGTCGGCGCGCTCCGCCGCTACGGTTTTGAAGAAGACCGCTCCGGCACCTCCGCCGCGGCCACCTACACGCTGGTCGGCACGCGCGAGGTCCTCAACTTCCTCGGCAGCGGGTATCCCGCGCTCGGCCGCAGCGGTTGGAAGATCGCCTTCACCGGCCGCCTCGCGGAGATCGTGGACGACCTCCCCGTCGTCACACCTGTGGTCCAGATCGCCGAGAAAAACGCGGGCTGGTTCGACGTCGGCTTCACCTTCGACCTCCCCGGCCGCGGCGCGCTCCCGCCCGCCGAGATCCAGCGCGCGCTCAACCGCGGCGACGCCTACCTCGATTACGGCGGCCAGACGCTGCTCATCGACCGTGAGGCCGTCGACTCGATGCGCACCATCTTCAACGACTGCCAGAGCCGCGAAAGCAGCGCCCCCGGCCACTTCCTCATGCCGTCCGTTTACGCGCCCTTCGTGCAGTCCTCGCTCAACGCGCTCGACGGCATCGACGTCGAAGACCCGCCCGACTGGCGCGAAAAAGCCGCCGAACGCAACCGCGCGGCCAACTCGCGCCTCCGCCCCATCCCGCTCGGACCGCTTGAAAACACGCTGCGCCCCTATCAGAAGGAAGGCGTGTACTGGCTGCGTTTCCTCGAAGAGTCCGGACTCAACGGACTGCTTGCCGACGAGATGGGCCTCGGCAAAACGCTCCAAACGCTCGCGTGGCTCACGCTGCCGCGCACCGACGCGCAGGCCCGCGGCAAGCCCGCGCTCGTGATCTGTCCCACCAGCCTCGTTGAAAACTGGAGCCGCGAGGCCGAAACCTTCGCCCCCGGTCTGCGCCGCCTCGTGATCTCCGGCCCCGACCGCGCCGAACTCTTCGCGCAAATCCCCGACAGCGACCTCGTCATCACCTCCTACGCGCTCCTGCGCCGCGACCTCGAGTCCTACCGCGCTTTTCAATTTTCCGTCGCCGTGCTCGACGAAGCCCAGCACATCAAGAACCGCTCGACGCAGAACGCGGTCGCCGCCAAACAGATCAACGCCGTCGGCAAGCTCGTACTCACCGGCACCCCCGTCGAGAACAGCGTCGCCGACCTCTGGTCGATCATGGACTTCCTGATGCCGCAGTACCTCGGCGAATACGACGACTTCCGCGTCCGCTACGAACTTCCGATCGCCGCCGGAGACCGCGACGGCGAACTCGCGCAGGCCAAGCTGCGCCGCAAGATGCACCCGTTCCTCTTGCGCCGCCTAAAGAAGGACGTGGCCAAAGACCTGCCCGACAAGATCGTCAAAGTCTCCTTCTGTCCGCTCTCGATCGACCAGCAACGCGTCTACAACGATCTGCTCGCCGAGTCGCGCCGCACCATCGGCGACCTCGTCAAGGCCAAAGGCTTCGACCGCGCCCGTTTCGAGATCCTCGCGATCCTCATGCGCCTGCGCCAAGTCTGCTGCCACCTCGACCTGCTCAAAGAGCACCACCGCCCCGGCACCTACGAGGCTCCCTCCGCCAAGATGGACGCCTTTCTGGAACTGCTCGACGAAGCCATGGACGGCGGCCACCGCATTTTGGTCTTCAGCCAGTTCGTCTCCATGCTCAAGCTCTTGCGCGCCGAGTTCGATCAGCGAGGACTTTCGTACTGCTACCTCGACGGCTCCACGCAGGACCGTCTGGAGCAATGCCAGCGCTTCAACCTCAACCCCGCCATCCCCGTCTTCCTCATCAGCCTCAAGGCGGGCGGCACGGGCCTGAACCTGACGGGCGCCGACATGGTGGTCCATTTCGACCCGTGGTGGAATCCGGCGGTGGAGGATCAGGCCACCGACCGCGCCCACCGCATCGGCCAGAAGCGTACCGTGTACAGCATCAAGCTCATCGCCGAACACACCGTCGAAGAAAAGGTGCTCGCCATGCAGCAGAAAAAACAGGCCGTCATCAACGCCACTGTCGGCACCACCGACGAGTCCGTCATGCAGAAGCTCTCCTTCGACGACATCCGCGACCTGATCGGGCTGTAGAAGCCTCCGGACAGGCACCTTTGCGTTGTTTTTATTTGCGCAACCTGCAGGACTCTTCCCTGGGGTTTACGGCGACAGATTTCTCCCACGACGGCACAGACGACGAAGTTTGATCGGCCATCTCCAACGCCCAAAGCTTGTCGATGACATCGTGAGGATTCGTCTGAAGGGCAACTGCCCACGCTATAAATTGCACCACATCGAGCATTTGTTCGCCACGTTCGACGCGCACAACTTTCGAGTGATGACAATCCAATCTCGCGGCCATGTCGCGAACCGACAAACCTTTTTTCTCGCGAAGCGACCGCAACCAGTCGCATAACGCCTGATTTTGTTTGGTGTAAATGCCCTTTTTCATTAAAGAGCACTATAGGATAGAGGACCTTTTGGTGAGAAAATAGCACCACAATAATGGATTATTTACTTTAAATCACCTTATTCTGTTAAATATTTTGGTGCTATAATCTCACCATTTATCTTTTGTTTTGATTAGGAAGCGTATAGGAGCGACTGACCCTGATGAGCACACTTACGATGCACTCGCCCGACCTCACCGCCGCCAACATCGACCGGCTGGCCGCGCTCTTTCCCAACTGCGTCACCGAAAGCGCGGACGACAAGGGACAGCTCCGCCGCGCCGTTGATTTCGACTTGTTACGCCAAGAACTCTCCGGCGCAGTCGTCGAAGGTCCGGTCGAGCGCTACACCCTCAACTGGCCCGGCAAACGCGAGGCTATCGTCGCGGCCAACACCCCCGTCAACAAGACCCTGCGCCCGTGCGAAGCCGAGAGCGTCGACTTCGACACCACCAAAAATCTCTACATCGAAGGCGACAATCTGGAGGTCTTGAAGCTCCTGCAGGAGACCTATCTCGGCAAGGTCAAGATGATCTACATCGACCCGCCGTATAATACCGGCAACGACTTCATCTACTTCGATCACTTCACGATGGGCAAAGAAAACTATGAGCTCGGCATTGGATATCGTGATGACGATGGGAATATTCAATTTAGGCAAAACAATGAAACTAACCCACGTTTTCACTCGGATTGGCTGTCCATGATGTATCCGAGGCTCAAGCTTGCGAGAGACTTGCTAAGCGACGATGGCGTTATATTCATAAGCATTGATGACCACGAAATCACACAACTTCGAAAAATCTGTGACGAAGTTTTTGGTGAAAAGAATTTCATTGCGACAATTGTTTGGGAGGGCGCAAACAAAAACGATGCTCAACAAATTGGCATCGCACATGAGTACGTCCTTACATTTGCGCGCAACAAAATCTTGGTTAGCAAGGATTGGCATATCAAAAAAGAGGGAACTGAACCTGTCCTGAAAGAAGTCGCATGCCTGCGAGATAAGTTTGGAACAGATTATGATTCTGCATCAAAGCACCTTGCCGAATGGTTCAAATCAATGAAGGCAACGCCATCTTTCGGCCTTCGCCGATTTCACAAAATCGATGCTATTGGTGCATACAAGGAGGACGATCCAACTGCTCCTGGTGGCAGAAGGTTCAATCTTATCCATCCGAAATTGGGAACGGTTATACCCCTTCGTGCAAATCGCGGATGGGGGTTTGATCAGGGAACCTTTAATCAGATGGTTAAAGATAATCGAATCGTCTTTGTTTCTGACACAAGCATTATGGTAAAGCGGTATTTGCATGAAGTCGATTATATCACCCCCCCGAGTGTTATGTATCAGCCAGCCCGCTCAGCATCTGAGCGATTAGAAGGTCTTATGGATCAGGATGCCTTTGATTACCCTAAAGACGAAACCATTCTGATGAAGCTCATTGAAATGTCGGTGCCGCTCAATCCCTCTGAACCAACAGCGACATCACCAATCATCCTCGACTTTTTCTCCGGCTCCGCAACCACTGCCCATGCCGTCATGCAGCTCAACGCCGCGGACGGCGGCAACCGGCGCTTCATCATGGTGCAACTCCCGGAAGCGTGCGACGAAAAATCAGAGGCGTTCAAGGCGGGCTACAAGAATATCTGCGAGATCGGCAAGGAGCGCATCCGCCGGGCGGGACGGAAGATCAAGGAGGCGAACGCAACCAACGCGCCGAACCTCGACGTGGGCTTCCGCGTCTTTAAAGTGGACAGCTCGAACATGAAGGACGTGTACTATACGCCGGACGCGACAGAGCAGTCGAAGTTGGACCTCTTCGCCGACGCGATCAAGGAAGACCGAACCGCCGAAGATTTGCTCTTCCAAGTCTTTTTGGACTGCGGGCTCGACCTTGCGCTCCCAATCGCGAAGGAGATGGTCGAAGGGCGGACGGTCTTCGTCGTGGATCAAAATGTGCTGGTCGCCTGTTTCGCGGCGGACATTCCCGAATCGCTGATTCGCGCGCTGGCCAAGCGCCAGCCGCTCAAGGCGGTTTTCCTCGACCGCTCCTTCGCCAAAGACAGCACCAAACTGAACGTCACGCAGATCTTCAAGCAACTCTCGCCCGGAACCGAGGTGAAGACCCTGTGATGCTGCGCCGCACACGCAGATTTGATCCGATATCTCGTCTGAGGTATCATTCAGTCATGAGTTACGATCCGGCCATTCACCACCGCCGGTCAATCCGGTTGCGAACGCACGATTACGCGTCCGGCGGCGCATATTACGTCACGATTTGCACCGAGGAGCGGCGGCGGCTGTTCGGGGTGATCGTAAACAGCCGCATGGCTCTGAACAACGCCGGGCGAATGGCGTCCCGTTGGTACGACGAATTGCCGCATAAATTCCCCGATGTACAAACCGATGCCTTCGTGGTCATGCCCGACCATGTCCATTTTGTGGTGCGGACGGGGTGCGCCGAAATGCGTGCCGAAACGCCCGTAGGGGCGAACCTGTGTGTTCGCCCCCAATGTGCGGGCGAACACACAGGTTCGCCCCTACGGGCCATCGTTGCGTGGTTCAAAACCATGACCACCAACGAATACATCCGGGGCGTCAAACAATCCGGCTGGGCGCCATTCCCCGGCAAATTGTGGCAACGCAATTATTACGAACACATCGTGCGAAACGACGCCGATCTCGCCCGCATTCGCGCCTACATCCGAGACAATCCGGCGAATGCCGATGTTCTGCGTTTCGGCGAACCGCGTTTCATGATCGGCAACCGGGATTTACTCGCCATCCCCAAAACCGCCTACTTGGCCTCCCGCCGTCGTACGGGCGAACCTATGTGTTCGCCCTCTCCTGCGCACGAACCGACGCATTCGCCCCTCGCCGTTTTTCCCTCGCCTCCTGAATGCGTCATCTCCGGTTTCCTGAGCCCTATGGAGCGCGACGTGTTTAATGCGTGCCTCGCAAACGGTACGCCCATGATCCACGTTCTGGCGTGCGGATTGCCGAAAACCTTCCCGCCGCGCGTGCAACACGCGCTTGATGCGGGACGGTTGTTAATGATGACACCCTTTGACGAAACCGTTACGCGAATCAACGCGGTCCGCGCCGCGTGGTGCAACCAATACCTGCTCCATGCGGCCAACGCCGTGGTCATCGGCGCTCTCAATCCGGACGGCATGCTCGCGTGCCTCTTGACAGACATGCCGGCTGACAAACCCATTCAAATGCCTCAAGGTGGGAGGTGAAGGCCCTGTGAGTTTTCCGCAGAAAGGTCTATCGGAGCCGATCCCGATGCTGTTTCGGTTCACGGCGGCAATCGAGCACGGCGCGAACGATGACGGTGTCGGAGCGGATGGTGTAGTAGATGGCGAACGGAAAAGGAAAGGCGAGCATTCGGAAACAGTGATAAACACGCACATGAACACCGCCGACGGATTCCAGCAGGCGCAACTTGCCGGTGACCGTCTCCATGAAACGCTCGGCCACCCGGATATCCTGCCGGGCATAGAACGCATAGCCTTCGCGGATATCGGCGACAGCCAGCTCGGAGACGACTACCCGCATAGTCCGTCCCGCCGGAACTGGTCCATCACCTCGTCGAGCGGAGCGTATTTGACCTGTCCGTCCTGCTCAAGGCGTTCGCGCACAGCGAGCACCTCGCCATGCCATGCGGGGGAGGGATCGAAACGACGGTCGGGCGTCAGGCTGTCGACCAGTTTGTCGTACAGCGCCAGTTTTTCCTCGAACGTGAGCCGTTCAATTTCAAGAGTCTCCGCCATAATTCCTCCTAACGTGTCTTTATTCTAGCAGATTCCGGTCTTTGACACCAAACAGCGAAATCAGCCTTCCTATGAAACTGAAATTTAAGAACCAAGCTTACCAAACCAACGCCGTGAACGCGGTGGTGGCTTGCTTCTCGGGACAGCCGAAGGCCCCGTCCGCGACCTACAAAATCGATCCCGGCAAGCAGCCGAGCACGGTCGAGTTCACGGGTTTCGGCAACACGAAGCTGGCGCTCTCCTCAATCGACCTCCTCACAAACATCCAGTCGGTCCAGCAGCGCCAGAACATCCCAGTCTCGCCGGGATTGGTCACAACCTCCATCTGCGACGTGAACTTGGATGTGGAGATGGAGACTGGTACCGGCAAGACCTACTGCTACATCAAAACCCTGTTTGAGCTCCACGCGGCCTACGGCTGGTCGAAATTCATCGTCGTGGTTCCGTCGGTTGCGATCCGCGAGGGTGTCGCCAAGTCGTTTGAGATCACGGCCGAGCACTTCTTTGAGCAGTACGGTCGGCAGGTGCGGTATTTCATTTACAACTCCAAGCAGCTTCATCAACTGGAGCAGTTTTCCTCCGACAGCGGCATCAACGTCATGATCATCAATGTCCAAGCGTTCAACGCCCGCGGACAGGACGCACGCCGGATTTATGAGGAACTGGACGATTTCCAGTCCCGCAAGCCCATCGATGTGATCCGCCGCAACCGCCCGATTATGATTATGGACGAACCGCAGAAGATGGAAGGCGCTGCGACCACCGAATCCTTGAAACGCTTCGATCCGCTCTTCATCCTGCGCTACTCGGCCACGCACCGCAAGGAGCACAACAAGGTCTACCGTCTCGACGCCCTTGACGCCTACAACCAGAAGCTCGTCAAGAAAATCTCCGTCCGCGGAATCACCACCAAAGGCCTTTCCGGAACCAACGCCTATCTTTATTTGGAGAGCTTTGAGGTCGCGAAGAACAGACCGCCGTTGGCCCGTCTGGAATTCGAGATCCGGCAGACGGGCGGCATCGCCCGCAAACTCCAGCGGCTCGACAACGGCTCCAACCTTTACGCGTTGTCAAACCGTCTCGACCAGTATCAGCACCACGTCATCAGCAATATTGATGCCGCCACCAACAAAGTGACGTTTACAAACGGACTGGAGCTTGAGCCCGGCCAAGCCGTCGGCGATGTTTCCGAATCGGCGCTGCGCCGCATCCAGATCCGCGAAACTATTGTCGCCCATGTCCGCAAGGAAAACGTCCTTTACGGACAGGGCATTAAAGTTCTTTCGCTTTTCTTCATCGATCAAGTCGCCAAATATCGGCTTTACGACGACGACGGCAACGAGCAGCCGGGCGAATACGCCACAATCTTCAAGGAAGAATACCTGAACGTCATCAATAATCTCCCGAGTCTGATCGACACACCGTCGATGGACTACATGAATTACGTGAAAGGCATCTCTGTCGACAAAACGCACAGCGGTTATTTCTCCATCGACAAGAAAACGAAACATCTGACCAATCCCGAAGTGGGCAAAAAATCGGATGAGACGGACGATGCGGATGCGTATGACCTCATCCTGAAGGACAAGGAACGTCTGCTCTCTTTTGAAGAGCCGGTCCGTTTTATCTTCTCTCACTCCGCCCTGCGCGAAGGCTGGGACAATCCCAACATCTTCAACATCTGCACGCTCAAACACAGCGACAGCACCATCGCAAAACGGCAGGAGGTGGGACGAGGCATGCGTCTCTGCGTCAACAAGGACGGCGACCGCATGGACGCGCCAGCGACGGTTCATCAGATCAACGTCCTGACGGTGATCGCCAGCGAGAGCTACAAGGATTTCGCCGACGGTCTCCAACGCGAGCTGGTCGAAGCGCTCTCCTCGCGCCCGCGAAAAGCCGACTCCGCTTACTTCGACGGCAAAATTCTGGTCACACCCGACGAGCAACGCGTGCCGGTTACGGCGGCCATGGCCAAGGCGCTTCAGCATTATCTCATCAGAAACGACTACACCGATCTGGACGACAAGATCACACCGAAGTACCACGAAGCGCGTCAGCAGGGAACCCTGCCTGCGTTTCCGCCGGAACTGGAGCCCTATCGCGACCAAGTGATTCAGCTTGTCGACAGCGTCTTTACCGAAGCCAATCTGCCGTCCGTCGACGATGACCGCAAGACGCCCGTCAACAATCTCAACAAGAACTTCGAGAAGAAAGAGTGGCAGGCGCTCTGGCAAAGGATCAACCGCAAAGCCGTTTATGCGGTCGATTTTGATTCGGCCGAACTCATTGCGAAATGTGTCAAGGTCTTTAACTCCACAGACGGCTTCAAAGTCCAGAAGTTCACCTATACCGTCCAGCAGGCCGAGCAGAAAGGCGAACTCGATTACAGCGATCTTGTTCAGAAAACCGGTTTTTCTGTCAGCGAACACCGCACCGATCATCTTGTTCAGGCCGTTCACTCGGCCGTGAAATATGACCTGATCGGCAAACTTGCCGCCGACACCGCGCTCACGCGCAAGACCGTCGCGGCGATTCTCAAGGGCATGTCCTCGGCCATCTTTCGCGAGTTCCGAGACAACCCCGAAGACTTCATCCGCAAGGTCGGTCTTGCCATCAACGAGCAGAAGGCCACCATGGTCATTGAGCATCTCACCTACGAGCCTCTGCAGGAAACCTACGGCACCGATATTTTCACCGTCGGCAACCGTACCGACCAAAGCAAAGTATTGGAAGTCTGCAAACACATTTACGATTACGTCTACGCCGACTCCGCCAACGAACTTACCTTCGCAAAAGCCCTCGACACCAGTACCGAAGTGGTCGTCTACGGCAAACTGCCCGGCGGCTTCACGATTCCCACACCCGTCGGCGACTACAACCCCGACTGGGCCATCAGCTTCAAGCAGGGCAATGTGAAACACGTCTACTTCGTGGCCGAAACCAAGGGGAGTCTTTCTTCTCTCCAGCTCCGCGAAATCGAAAAAGCCAAGATCGATTGCGCCCGCAAATTTTTCAAGAAGATCACCTCCTCGGAGGTTGTCTACAACGCGGTAGACTCGTATGGGAAACTAATGGATTTGGTCATGGCGTAACGAGAGAAGCACGCTTCCCAGGCGGCATGGCAGACGGTCCGCGAACCGACAGGCTCAACGATAAGCCCGAACCACAAAGGAAAACGACTGTCACATTCCATCTTCGTCCCCATCATGCTATGCTTACGGCATGACGAACAAGAACATCGCACTGCTGATCGATTGCGAAAACACCAGCCGCGAGGCGGTGGAGCCGGTGCTCAACGAACTGGCCAAATACGGGGTCGTCAACATCCGTCGCGCGTATGGTGACTGGGACCGCCCGGAGCTTAAGAATTGGAAAGAGCACTCGCTGCTCTTCGCGCTCAAACCCGTCCAACAATTCGGCTACACCAAGGGCAAGAACGCCACCGATTCCGCGATTGTCATCGATGCGATGGACATCCTCTACACCGACAAGGTCGACTCCTTTGCAATCATGAGCAGCGACAGCGATTTCACGCCGCTGGTCATCCGCCTGTTGGAAAGCGGCAAGGAAGTGTTCGGCTTTGGTCAGAAGAAAACGCCCATTCCCTTTGTAAAGGCATGTTCCCAGTTCATTTTCACCGAAGACCTCATCTCGTCCATGCGGGAGGAAGACGTCGCCGAGTCTGCCGCCGCCGGGACCAAGCACACGCAGGAAGCAGCGAAGCCTGTTGTCGTCGAACCCGCAAAAACCGTCCGAAAAACCAAAAACGAGTTGCGCGGCGATACGGGGCTGGTCCGTATGCTTCGGCTGGCGTGCGAGAACACGGCCGACGACGACGGCTGGTCGGCCATGGGCAAGGTTTCCCAATACATCGCCAATCAAAAATCCTATTCGCCCGTGAATTACGGGTTCGGGCGTTGGAGCGACCTCATCGAGACCACCGAACTTTTCGACGTTGAACGACGAAACGGCACCGCGATGTATATCCGCGACAACCGCACGAAAACCAAAAAGACCTAACCAATGAGCAAAGATGCCTTGGGGGCGCGACGTGCGGGAATTGTTTTCCGCCTTGTTTCGACGGAGAGAGAAAGCTTGTGAACCTCATTTGGAATTTTATGGCGAACACAAACATCGTTGTCATTTGTTTGGCACTGTGGGGGTCGCTTTCCGTCCAAGCCGACAACCGGCAGATGATTGAGATCCAGCCGCGTGATTTTATCTCGGCCAACATGCTGTCGGACAAAGAGCAGGAAGAGATCCGGAAATCGAATTACGCGCGCGGGTTCGGCGAAGTGGAGTATGCGTTTGAGACGCCGGCGGAGGGCTGGCGGGAACTGTGGCTCGAAGGCAGCGACGCGCCGTTCGACTTGATTCTCGACGGCGAAACCGTCATTCACGCGAAAATTGAAAGCGGGGTTTGGAAGCCGGACGGCCACCTGCAAAAAATG
>Ga0183095_11396_pt1 | contig 19028 bp, 10 predicted proteins | sample BioMet4_FD_130346 | JGI IMG/M metagenome (GOLD analysis project Ga0183095, IMG submission 130346) | Microbial communities from bioreactor (seeded with sewage sludge) at LBNL, California, USA - Biofuel metagenome 4 (v2) (version 3) | ecosystem: Engineered > Bioreactor > Anaerobic > Unclassified ...
CGTCTGATCTTATAGCCTTTGTAGGCGTAATACATTATGAAAATATAGCAAGGCAAGCAGATCCAATAGGCATTTTGGTTGCCAACTGCATCTTTCAGGAAACCAAAGATCAAAGGAATCAAGGCTCCGCCTCCGAGGGAAGCCACCAGCAATGAGGAACCGACTTTCGTGAATTTGCCCAAATCCACGATGGCAAGAGGCCAGATGGCAGGGTACATCACAGAGCAAGCAAAACCCAAGAAAGCCACGCACCATACCGACACCGCAGGAGGGGTAAGGACAATACTCAAAGAGCCTGCTACCGCAATCCAGCAGAAAAGCCTCAATGCGCCTGACTGGGACAGATATTTAGGGATAGTAATGATACCTACAATATATCCAAGGGCCATACCAATGCTCGGCCAGATGGCATACGATTCCGGTCTGGCAAGTTTGAGATAAGTGGCATAATCCACTGCCGAAGAAAGGGCCAATGTCTCCACTCCTACATAGAAGAACAGGGCAATTGCACCCAAGATGAGATGAGGAAACTGCCAGATGGAAGTTTTCCCCATTGCATAAGGGCAATCCGCCTCATTCTCTTCGTCCTCGCCCACAGCCTTAACTTCCTCCAAAGGAGAAAAATACATTACAATACCCAGGACAATGATGATGGCGATGATTATAAGGAAAGGTAGCGTCACATCCGAAAGGGCCGCATCGCTGATATTCTTGCCAATGATCGCGGCAAGGAAAAGAGGAGCGACAGGCCAAGCCAAGGCATTGCATATTCCCATAATGCTGATCCTTTTGGCTGCACTTTCAATAGGTCCGAGAATGGTCACATAAGGATTGATTGCGGCCTGAAGCACTGTATTGCCCACCCCGCTGATAAAGGAGGCCAACAGGAACAACCATAGGCTTTCCATTTTGCCAGAAAGAATCATCACGGCAAATCCGATGGCGAAAATCAGGAAGGCCAAAGACATTGTTTTCTTATAACCTACGCGGGTAAGTATCTTCGCTGCAGGATAACTGAAGAAAATGAAGGCACAGAATGTGGCTGCGATGATCAAGTACGATTCACCTGAAGATACGTTCAAAGTGGACTGGACCAGAGGCACCAAATAACTGTTGATGCCCATTGCGAATCCGACCACGAAAAACATCATCCCGACATATATTAGGGGAATGATATTTTTGTTCTCTTTCAATATTGCTATCATGTCAGAATTGTCCTGTGTGATATTTAATCAAACCTTCCATTGGGGCCTGGAGAATTACACCCATTTCCATACCGAAATCCCTTGCAACGGATTCCAAAATGTCACGGAAATAATACCCGATTGAGCCAACGCAGTTAAACTTATATTTCCTATAATCAGGATAATGACTTACAATATCCTGGAAGAAAGCCCTGAAAGCATCCTCAACTAAATCATTGAAATAAGGATATTTGGGCATATTTTCCTTGATGAAAGGGGCAAACTGTGCGCAATATCTGTTAGGGAAAGGTTGGGTATAAATCTGGTCTATAAGTTCATCCCCGTTCTTTCCTAATTTTTTAGCCACGATTTCACTTACTTCTTTGGGCATATCTCCACGTATGAAATCGCATATCATACGTTTCCCTAGATAGGCTCCGCTGCCTTCATCTCCCAAAATAAAGCCGAGAGAATCGATGTTAAGCGTCTGATTCTCACCATCATAAAGACAAGTGTTGGTACCTGTTCCCAAGATGGCAGCAAATCCACTCTGATGTCCGAGAAGAGCTCTGGCCGAAGCCAAGGTGTCCATTGCGATATTGGCAGTAGTCGCATTCTTGAAAACAGCTTGCAAGGCCTTACGCATCAGGGGATACTGGAGTTCTGTCACACCTGCGCCATAGAAATCAATCTCGGTAACCTCATCAGTAGGGAATCCTTCTGGTAAGTTTTTCTTTACATCTGCACTGATGTCCTCTTTGGAAATATAATTAGGATTATAACCCTGGCTCCTGAATTTAATCACTCTGGAGCCATCTTGAGAGACGCAAGCCCAATCGGTCTTGGTCGATCCGCTATCTGCAATAAGTATCATATTCATTAGAATGGTAATGCTTTGTAACGTCCATTGAAAGTAGCCATATGGGTCCAATTGTGAGTACCGAAGGTGTTGGAATTGTTTGATGGATCGCAGATATGCCATTTCCCATCAACAAATATTTCCACGAAGACGTGCCCTATGACGCTCTTGGAGAACTGACACTGGCCGTGCATATATCTGGCAGGAATACCTGCTGCACGAGTCATTGCAATAAGGCCGTGAGAGAGGTCGCAGCAGTTGCCAGCTTTGTCTTGGATAACCTTGACAGAACCTTTCACAGTATTAGTATAATCAACCCATTCCCATTTATCTCTGGTATAATTGAACAAAGCCTCAGCCTTGGCACGTGTAGAAGTAGCAGTACCGATAGCTTCTTTCATTGCTGCAAGCACAACAGGGCTGTCTATTTCGCAATTGCTTTCCTTGTGGAGGAAATCGGACTGCCAACTTGAAACCTTTGCTGGCAATGTGCTTGTCTTCACAAAGGCATTGAAAACGCGGGCGAAAATGACAGCTGCATTGTTACAAGTCATCATATTATCGTGCTCCGTACCATCGGATTCAACATATTTGGAAGGGAAGGTGCAATAGTTAGGATAGCCTGTATTTTTAAGGGCGTAGGAATAGATGGTCTTGGCAAGCCACTGAACATCGGAAATGGAAATAGAATCAGGATCAAAGGTATCCTTCGTGTCACTGGTAGAATAACTTAGTTTCGGTATTTCTATATCGGCATCCTGCCAAGTTTCGGGATTATCCTGCATCTTGGCAAGTATCAGGCAAGCGGCGCTTACATATTGTCCTTTGGAATATTTTATGCCCTGAACATTTATCGTAGTTGGCAGTTCATCCGTACTTGCGAATTCATCGTAAGCCTTGGACAAGGCAACAACGAAATCTCCATTGTAAGATTTGGAAACAAATTCCTTAGTGGTCGGCTCCTTTGGATCCGGGTCATCCTTGCTATTGGAAGAGCAGCACACAAACAGTGCGCAGCAAGCAATTAGTGGTAAATAAAATCTTTTCATTTTGTGTCATTAAATGTTGATTGGAAAGCAAGGGAGCGATCAGGCTCCCCTGCCCTTATAAAGAATTATTTCGTACCGTAAAGATCATAGTCAAGTTTGACATCCTTCATTGCAGTATAAACATTGGTTGTAATGTTATTATCTACAATGTATTTGTAGAACCTTACAGAGATCAAGAACATACGCATTGCTGAGATGTTGCCTTTGTAAGTACCATAATGCAAAACTGATTCGTCATCAGGATTGAATGTCTGGAAATTCCCAAGATGTTTGAGTGCGGCAGCCCTGGTAAGGAACCAAGGAACTACATTCTGAAGAAATTCCAATGTGCAAGGATTGGTATCCGAGAAATTGATGACGCAAGGTGCATCGTCTTTCTCATAGAATGGATATGTACCCCATTTTGCCCAAGTGTCAATGGTTGGAATGGTCTCGCTCATTGGCTGACCGTCTCCAAGAGAATGCACGAGCACGTTTCTAGTGACCTGAGATACACCTGAACCTTCCTTGGTGATGACATCGAGAATACCCTTGAGGGCGATTTCCCAGCACTGTGCAGCATCATAAGTCACACCGTCCACAGTAATAGTGTGGTATGGCTGATATTTAGCCTTATACATAGGAACATCTTTGTACCCACCACTTGTAGGAATTGGAATGAAATGTACATCGATCCAAGCATTCTTATTGGCAGTGCAATGGCTTCCATCAGCATCGACTGTATCGACAGTGGCCTTCCATACGTCCAGATATGAAACAACCTGCTTTGCGAACTCCATAAGGGTGTTCTTAGGAGCAGTTGTAGACTCATCTCCGAATTCCTCTGAACGGAAGATCTGATCCGCAGAAATCCCAGTAGCATCTGCAAGTTTGTTATCAAGCATATACTTGAAGAAGAATGCATAAGTGAGAAGGGCTCTTTGTGCGCAGAATGTTCCGTAATATCCAGCAAGCTGAGAACTAGCATATCCGCACATATTGGAAATGAGGCCCTTGCGGGTAATACCATAATTGACGTGACGCTGAGCGAAGTTGTCAAGGATGTCAAGTTTCACCTGACAAGCGACACCATCGGCGGTCTTAGGATCACCCATTCTCAAATGTCCTCCATTGCCAGTAACGACATTACCAACTGCGGTGCTACCGCTTTCGTTGAATGGAGTAGTATTCCAAACATAACTGTGGGTTGCAGGAACCATATCAGTTATCTTAGTCTGAGTGGTAGTCTTCTCGAATTTGCCTGCGCCAGATACTCCAGTTGCATTTCCATCATAACCGCGGAGAAGCAAGTATGCACGCTCTGCTGTTTCAAGCATATCGGCAGTGGTGAAAGTCTGTCCTGCCACTGTAATGGTGGTAGTAGAAGGGACATAATGAGCATCCTTGACATCATTTGCAGCATCACCGGCAGCTTCTCCTGTGAGGAAGTTGATAGTGGCTGTGTTCTTCTGCCAGATATCCAGAATCTTAACATATTCCTTTGCAAATGCCTCGATTGTAGCCTGTGGCTTCTCGGCTTGGCTGACTTTGATAGTTGCTTTGGTCTTACCTGCAGTGATGATCACTGAATCTGTACGGGCAGCACCAGTGTTAGGATCGGCAGTGATGGTGATCTTGGTAACAGTGGCACTTCCTGAAGCAGGATTGATCTTAAGCCAACTTGCAGCAGTAGTAGCTGTCCAAGCAACTGTAGGGGTGAATTCAACTTCTTTGTCCCCACCAGCGGTTTCGAAACTTACATTGTTTGAAATAAGGGTAACACCCGGCTGCTCTACACCATAGAGATCATAGTCGAGGGCTACATCTTTCATTGCCGAATATACATTGGTAGTGATCTTGTTGTCCAAGATGTATTTGTAGAATCTGGCAGCAATCAAGAATACACGCATTGGGGAAATATTGCCTTTGTATGCGCCGTAGACAAGAGACTTGTCAGGATCGTCAGCATTGAAAGTCTGGAAGTTTCCAATATGGGTAAGTTGAGATGCCCTGGTAAGGAACCAAGGAATTACATTCTGGAGGAATCCGAGAGTACAAGGATTGGCTGGTGAGAAATTGATGGCACAAGGGTCGTCGGCTTTCTCATAGAATGGATATGTTCCCCAAGCAGCCCAAGTATCAACGGTTGGGATAGGCTCGCTCATTGCTTTGCCGTCGCCAAGGGTGTGTACGAGGACATTGCGTTTCTCCTGCATCACGCTGGAACCTTCCTTGGTGACAAGGTCGAGAATACCCTTGAGGGCGATTTCCCAGCACTGTGCTGCATCATAAGTGACACCTGCTACAGTGATTGTGTGATAAGGCTGATATTTGTCGGAATACATAGTTCCATCAGAATAGCCACCGCTGTAAGGAATAGGAATGAAATGCACATTGGTCCAAGCGCTCTTATTTGAAGTGCAGTGGCTACCATCGGCATCCACGTCACCTGTCGTGTTTTTCCAAACATCGAGGTAAGAAACGAATTCCTTAGCGAAGCCAAGCAATGTAGCGGCTGCGGAAAGATATTCAGTTGAAACAGTTGCAGGAATCTTACCTGTTGAAACATATTCTGCAATGGCACGGGCCATACTTACTGTTGCACGGTTGGTAGAGAAAGCGATGCTTTCGGTGCCTCTTGTGAACAAAGTCTGGTTAGGAACCTGGCCATCTTCTGTCATTCTTGTAATCATACGGGTAGCGACATTGTTCAAGTCCTCTGTCTCTGTTCCGTTCTTTGCGCCATCTTTGATTGCGATTGTTTCCTGATCGTAACTATCCCTTTCAGGATGAGTAGCGGCCTTGCAATTGATTACAACGATATCATCGCTCTTTCCAGCGACCATATTGGTGAATGCCTTGCAAAGTGCATATTGGAACTGTGCTGTGGTAAGGGATGCGCTTCCAACTGCCACTGTCTCTGGGATGGTGGTATCATCTTCCCATTTAGTGTACATTTGTGAAACGGCTTTCACAACGTCAGCTTGAGTGAAAGTTCCTACGGAATTGACATCCGGTTGATCGGAATTTTCATCTTTCTTACAGCCCACTGCGAATAGCATCGCAGCAAGCGTCAGCAATAATGCCGAGAATGAAATTACTTTTTTCATACTTTTTTTGTTTTGGTGAAATTAAAAATATTTGGTTTAGCTATTTCTTGTCTCTTGTAACTGTCCAAGCGTTATTGACATCCGGGAAATCCCCATAGCCATAGCGGAACAGAACGACGCCAGTGGCTTTAGTGCTCTGGAATACATTGATGTCCGAAAGCACCCTGTCTGCAGAAAGTCCGGTGATACTTCCACCCGGATATTCATAAGTCTGGATACCGGCCCATACCGTGGCGATTCCGTTGTTGGCAGCGAACATATTGGCCCTCTGCTGAGCCCAAGAATCACTATAGGATGTGCCATTATCCTGGTATCTGTAAATCATTGGCATAAATATGTCAATGTATTTGCCCATACCATACATATCCTGGCCATAATAATATACGTCGGCTGACTCGTCCTCAGCCATAAGGGCTGCTGACAAAACAATACCTTCGTCATACGAATTTACAAGTTCCCTTATCTGACGGCAGAACTCAGTGACTGCTCCATCGGCTGTTACGCCCACATCGGAATGATTGTGAGTATATGCCTTCCCTCCGAAACGGATATAGTCCAGATGCAGTCCTTGGACTCCGAAATCTTCGATGTAAGTCTTAGCGTGAGCAAGAATATTGTCAAAGACTTCCTGCTTGTATTTCTTGGCATCATCATCGACAGGATTTACCCAGCCAGCCGAGGTGTGGAAACACTGGATCCAAGCGTGTACCACAAGGCCGCAAGCCTCTGCTTTGGCAATGAATTGCTTGGCAGTGGCCGGGTTGTTGTCGAAACCAGCATAATTGAGCAGGACGTGATCATAGCCAAGAGCCTTGACTTGCTTCATTATCTTGCAGTCATTTGCCATCCATTCGTTCATATATGTGCTCCAAAGCCATACCGCATTGTTCTTATGGTCTGACAATGAAAATACTTTGTTCTCAGCACCTTTGCTGGCATAACTGAGATTCTTCCATTCTCCTACCCCATCAGGAATGCGTTGATAACTTCCTCTTGCATAGCAAGTGGCAGGTGTGGCAAATGCAGTCTCACGGCTGAATTCATCCACAGCCTTGTCCTTTGCGGTACCGAGTACCAATTTGAACTGGGCATTGGAAGCGAATCCTGAACTCAGACTTTCATCTGTAGTGGTAAGCACCAGACGGGCTCCGGCAGCAAGACTGCCAGAACCAGTGTAGATTGCTTTTCCATTGAAGTACTGATCGAAAAGATACAGTCCGAGACCATCTAGTTTGATAGATTCCGAAGAGGTGTTCAGAATTTCCACCCAACTTTCAGCGTCTGCTGTCTGATCGTGACCTGCCACTTCATTGATGACCAGGCCAGTGTACTTCTTGAGATTTGTACTACCATTGTCATCGGAATTGCTACAACCCACCATAAGAAGGGCTGCTGCAAATGCCAACGACAATATGCTTTTAATAATTTTCATTTTTAGATTTCGATTGGCAATGTTTTCAGGACGCCTTCTTTAAGGAGATAGGCTTCTGTCTTCTTCACATTACCGCATTTCTTAATCATTTCCTTGCAATACTCATAATCCTTCAATGAAGGGTTCCTTTCCATAAGCATACGGACGGAACGATCTACCACCTTATCATTGATAAGGCGTACATTGACCATCTGATTGCCCTCGATACGGCCCAATCTGATAAGGACAGTTGAACTGATCATATCGCAGATAAGTTTCTGGCTTGTGCCGGCTTTCATACGGGTACTTCCGGTGATGAATTCAGGACCAGTGACAACCTCGACCGGATAATCCGCATACTTGGAAATAGGGGAGTCCGGGTTATTTACGAAAGAGCCTGTAGGGATGCCATTTTCTTTGCAATGTTTCAAGGTCTGAAGCACGTAAGGGGTGGTACCGCTGGCTGAAATGCCGACTACAATATCCTTAGGTGTAATGTGTTTCTGTTCTGTAAGGGTTCTCCAGCCTTCTTCGATATCGTCTTCCTTCTCTTCAAGGGCGAGGACCAAGTTCTCGACTCCTCCGGCGAGAACGCACTGGATCATCTCAGGATCGATACCATAGGTATTTGGAAGTTCCACAGCGTCAAGCACTGAAAGACGTCCGCCAGTACCGCAACCGCAATAGAACATACGACCACCATTCTTGAGTTGATGCTCGATGGCGCTCACAAGTTTCTCTAGATCGGGAAGTACTTTCTCGATCGCAAGAGGAACGCTCTTGTCTTCTTCATTGATGTCGCGAAGGAGTTCTGCGACTGATTTTTTCTCCAAATGGTCGTACTTAGACGGCTGTTCTGTTAATCTTAATGCCATAATGATAATAATTGAATTAAAATGTTGTTTATAATGTTAAAATGATTTCTTCATTGTTTTGCCTATCTGTTTTCCCGCCCTGAAGGCCGCCGCTGTGACTTTTTGAGATTTGTTAATCACAAACGGAGTCTCATATTTGGCAGATGAGAGCGTAGGCTCGCTTCCATCCAGCGTATAGTGTATTTCGGTTTCGGGGGCATCCTCGCAGATGGTTACCACCATATCATAGGCCGTATCTTTATGGAACTCGATGAAAGGATTGAAAAATGCCTTGCAATAATTCACTTTCAACTCGTCCAATCTTTTCAGATGTTCTTCAAGTCTGCGGGTGAAACCGTCCCAATCCTTAGGTGCCATAGACCAACCGCCTTCCGCGATGGCGCACATCCTAGGATAAGCCATATATTCCACCCTTGCAGGAGTAGGGATGTATTCGGTCCAAACGCAACCTTCCACCCCGATAATGTATCTCTGTTCCTCTGGTGTCAACACTGAAGGCATCGGATCGTACTCATACATTGTCCTGAGAGTCGTAGGACCGCCCATTGCCAATGGTTCACAGTCAGGGTCTGCCTGCCAATAATCCAGATAATATTTAGGATAAGGAGCCATCACCACTTCGTGATGCTGCTGGGCAGCCTTGATTCCGCCTTCCTCGCCAAGCCAGGACATAACTTTTGCATTCGGAGCAAGCCCGCCTTGCAGGATTTCGTCCCAACCGATGATCTCGTGACCTTTCGAATTGATGTATTTCTCCATCCTTTGGATGAAATAACTCTGAAGTTCAAACTCGTCCTTCAAGCCGAGTTGCTTCATAAGAGCTTGGCAATGAGGACATTTCTTCCAAGAGTCCTTAGGACATTCATCACCGCCGATATGCACCAATTTCGAAGGGAAAAGTTCAAATACCTCGTCCATCACATTCTCCAGGAACTTAAATGTGGTATCCTTAGGACAATAAACTTGTTTGAACACTCCCCATTTGGTGGCAGTCTCGTAATGGTCTTCCAGTCCGCAACTCAATTCTGGATAGCAGGCTATCGCTGCCAGAGCGTGACCCGGCATTTCTATTTCAGGGATAATGGTCACATATCGTTCGGCTGCATATTTGACCAGATCGCGCACCTGTTCCTGAGTATAGTATCCGCCGTACTTTTTACCATCGTAGACTCCCGATTTAAGAGAGCCGACGACTGTCTCTTTCCTCCATTGGCCTTTTTCGGTCAAAAGGGGATATTTCTTGATTTCCAGTCTCCAACCTTGATCCTCGGTTAGGTGCCAATGGAAGCGGTTGATCTTGTGCATTGCCATAAGGTCCACATATCTCTTGAGGAAGGCTATGTCGAAATAATGAAGGCAACAGTCCAAATGCATTCCCCTATAAGGGAATCTCGGCCCGTCTTCAATCTCGCAACCTGGCAACGTCCACTTCACTCCCCTTTGCTTGGAATCAGCAAAGATGGAAGGAGGAAGCATCTGAAGCAGACTTTGTACCCCATAGAATGCACCGGCTCCGTCTCCATATTCGATAACCACCCTGGAGGGCTCTACGTGAATGGCATAATTCTCCGAAGCCAACCCGGCATTCATAAAGAAGATCGCATTTTTCGCATTCTGATCATCCGTAGATGCCAATTCGAATCCTGCGGCAGTCTTCAATCTGTCATTCAGGAAACCGGCTATGCGGTTGAATTCGGAATCCGGTTGATCAAGAAATATCTTGGTATCCGCCGTTATTATGAATTCCCCTTCGCCAGGGTTCACGTGAGAAGGCTCCGGCACAATGCTGATTCTAGGAGAGACCGAAGCCTCAGTCTTCTTCGCACCGCAGCAAGTAAATGCCATCACCGTCGAAAGGCAGAGAATCAATGTAAATATGAGATGACTGGATTTCATAATTAAAATGTCTTTTCTGTAGTTTGGCCTAAGGCCTTACCCTTGGCACTGAACCCTCTAGCCTTGATCTGCTCACCCTTAGGGCAAGTCAAAGTTTCTCCCTTGTAAAGCGGAGATTTGAAAGTGGGTTCGCTGCCGTCCAATGTATAATGAATCTGCGCATCAGGATAATCCAGAGTAAGGGTTACGTTGTGAGGCAATGCCTCTTTGCGGTCGAAATTCACTATTACATTGTAATAAGAATGACAATAACCCACATTCTTCTGATCCAAACGCTGCAAGTCTTTCTCCATACGGGCACGGAAGGAATCCCAATCCTTGTTGTCACGGGCAGTCCAACCAACTTCGGCTGCAGCGACTCCGCGTGGCCAGGTCAGATATTCCATTCTTGCGGGATTCTGATCATATTCTCCCCAAACGCAGCATTCATAACCGATTATATGTTTAGCACTCAGATCTGGAATCGAGTCCACTACCGGGAAATAATCATACACTTTTTTCATAGGGAGGAACAAGGCCTGAGCCTTTGGTTCCTTCTCCATATCGGTTTGATAATAATCCAGATAGCACCATCTGTTCGGGCTGAGAATCACGTCCAATCCGCGGCGAATGGCCTTTGCGGCAGGCTTATGTCCACGGTAGGACTGAACCAATGTACCTTCAACAGCGCTTCCGTCCAATATCTCATCCCAACCGATGGTGGTCTTACCGTGCTCCTTAAGGAACGAATCCATCCTGCGGACAAAGAAAGTCTGAAGTTCGTGCTCCGACTTAAGTCCAAGTACCTTCATCAAATCTTGACAATATTTGCTCTGCTCCCAAGCATCCTTAGGGCATTCATCGCCTCCGATATGATAATAAGGGGACGGGAAGAGACCGAACATTTCCGTCAATACATCCTCCAAGAATTGGAAGGTAAATGCATTAGGGCAATAAACATCCTTCTTCACACCCCAGCAGGTAGGAACCTCATAATGTTTGGTGGAATCGCAAGACAATTCAGGATATGCGGCAATGGCTGCTGATGAGTGACCCGGAATCTCGATTTCAGGGACCACTGTAACAGCCCTGCGGCGAGCATATTCTACAATCTCACGAATATCATCCTGAGTGTAGAAACCTCCGTGAGGAGTCCCGTCAGGATTTTTGCCATCATAATCGGCGGTGAATGGTCTCCAAGCCCCGACTTCGGTAAGACGAGGATATTTCTTGATTTCTATTCTCCAACCCTGATCATCGGTAAGATGCCAATGGAAGATATTCTGTTTGTGCATTGCCATCACATCGATGAACTTCATCACTGTTTCTTTGGGCATAAAATAGCGGCAGCAGTCCAGCATCATAGAACGGTAGGCGAAACGAGGTTCGTCTTCGATGGTGCAGCAAGCGGCCTCCCACTTGATTCCCTTTGACAACTTGGAGCCATAGACCTGCGCTGGCAACAACTGTCTCAATGTCTGCAAGGCATAGAAAGCACCATTGCCGGCAGAAGCTTCGATTACGATGCCTTCCGGTTTTACGCTCATCTTATATGCCTCTGTACCAAGACCTTCCACTTGGCGTATGAGAATACGATTGCTGGCATTCTTCCTACTTAGGTCTATTCCGGATACCTTTTTGAACTCAGAAACGAAGTCTTCGCAAACATCGGTAAAGAGTTTGTCGGAAGCCTCAACTTGAAGGCCTGTCGACTTGGTGATACGGAACGCCCCGGCACTAGGAGTGAGGGATGACGGCTTGGGTATGATATCGTATCTGCCCTCAGCGGCAAAGGACACAGCCATTGCCGCCCAGGACAATACAATAATGGATATGAGTTTCTTCAATTTCATTACTTGGTTTCGCTTTCCAATGCATCCTTAATGGTCTTCTCGACACCTGAGATATATGTATCAGGCATTTTTTCGGAAAGAGGATAAGGAGCCTTGATGTAAATATGCATCTGTTCCACCTCATACTCATAGCCCTTGCGGACTTCATAAGCACGTTTGGAAGGCAGATAAGAGTTCTGTCCGTCGGTATATCCGGCGAAGAAAATGGTTTTGTTCGGGAAATGATTCCTTGTCACCATCTGATACTCGCAGAACGGCTCTCCATCGGTAAAGAAGAAGATGATTCCGTTGATATCGAGTGCGTGAAGATGGAAACGAAGTTTGTTAGGAACCGGTCCCTTGTCGAATCTGGCCAAAATCTCTTTCTCCCAGCCTCGTACATCGTTTCCGAATGTAGCGGAAACTTTGGAAGCGGTAAGGGCAAGCGAATCAGCGTGATGCATTACAGCCTCAGGAGTGATGCTGTCAATCTGGTAAGGAAGGTCCACTGTCTCATTTACAAGACGAAGCAAACCTCTGTCCTTGACCTTTGTGAAAGGGATATGGACTATGGATGCCGCCAATGAGCGACCTGCAATTTCGGCATAGATGGAATCCTGTGGCCCTTTGGCCGGATCCATATTGCCTGCAGCGCCAGTCAATTGGAACACTTCACCGCCCCAAGCTTTGGAAAGCATTTTGCCTGCAATCCCAGGATAATCGGAAGACACCAGATAACTCTTTGGCCCCATACACACAGGATGGCAAGCCACGTTTACGATTGACACCACCGGTTTGCGGTGTTGCAGGAATCTGGCTACATAAACGTCATTGTCAAGCGGTCCATCGGCCTCGCAACGATTGCCATTGATATCGGTTGTCCCCTTGCCTATCTGAAGTTTGAATTTCTTGAAAGAATCATTAGCCGTGATAGTCTTGACAGCATTCTCAATCATTGTCTCCATCATACTGAATTTCCACAGACGATTGGGACCGCCTGTGAATGTGGTGGACCCGCTTGAGCGAGGTGCCGAATGGGTATGGATGTTATGGACAAGGATATTGTCAATGTTCAATCCCGACTTCTGTGCAATTGCGGTCCTGATGGAATCGGTCAATGCAGGAGATATTTCCATCAAATCATTGGAAATCAGGCAGACCTTCTGTCCTCCCTTGTCCATCAATACCAGACAATGGGTAAACAGATGCTGATGAATGCCTTGGGAAAGATGTTTGCGAGCCGCGAAACCGGCAAGCATTACCGAGTCATACGGCTCGGGTGTGATGTCGGCCGAAGAATAATTCATCTTCAGGCCGTCACCGCACGAGCAAAGCATCAGCGGTGCTGTCACCGCCAATGCTATGATTACTACTATTCTATATAATGTTTTCATCATTCTAATAACCAGGATTCTGCTCTATCGTTCCACCTGATTTGGTAATCTCGTTACGAGGGATAGGCATCAGATAGTTTGAATAAACTCCGTTTGAAAGAGGGAATTTCTTCTGAGTAGCACTGATGTTGAGCATACAATCGCCATAATCGATCTTGTATGTCTTGCCAAGCCAAGTGTAAGTCTGGATATAGTTAATATCACTTCCTCTGTTGCCTGTGATATAGGCAGCACGGCTTGAGTTATTTGCCCAATAATAGCAGGTATTGTTCTTGGACTCGTCGTAAGGACGAACTAAACGATATACTGTATCATAAGGAGCCTTCGTGCCAAGAAGCATTGTACGCATTCCAGCGAAAGGTACATTCTCATAGAAAGGAGCCAGTTTCCAACGACGGAGGTCGAAATAACGGAAAGCTTCGAAAGCCAATTCGATACGGCGCTCGTTCACAATCCTGTCGAAGAGGGCTGTACCTGACTCAGTAACGTGAGGCATCTTCACATCTGCCCTGTCACGCACTTTGTTGATATAGTCACGGCAAATATCCTCGTGACCTGTCTCGTAAGCGCACTCGGCATAGTTGAGATACATCTCGGCAAGACGGAACCAAGGATAAACCTCGGAACCTGTTTCCGACTCTGAAATGACCTTGGTAGGAATATACCATTTATTGAGTTCAATACCTGTAGTATTGGTAGCGTGCCATAGATGTTTCCCCTTTGCTGTATAGCTAGGTTCAGTCTTACCTGTAGCGAAATCAGCCTTTGTGCTCTTTTCATAATAAAGGGAAAGATCCAGTTTGGTCTCCTGATAGCCAGCGGTGGCATCGGTGTGTCCATACATACTGAAATTGGTAGCAAGAGATTTGTAGAAACGAGGGTCGCGGTTTGCGAATGGATGCTGAGGATCATATCCTGAACCTTCCTCGAATATCTTCTTGCCGTTATTCATTTCATAATCCAGGAAAATAGCCTGGGTCGGATCCATTGAAGTCCAGCCATTGAAATAGACAATTGAATAAAGCAATTGAGCCTTCTTTGCTGCATTGTCGCCTTCAGTACTTGCTGTTGGAACAAAGAATTTGCCCCAGATGATTTCCTTAGAATTAGTATTCTTCCAATAATCATCATAAGTCGGGCCGAGAGCATATGCTCCATCTACGTCAGCCCTGTCTACAATAGCTTTGGAAGCATTAAAGGCCCTGTCCCATTTGGCTTTGTCATATTTGCCACGGAAGATTCCACCTGCTGGATTTTCAGGATCGTTGAAAAGAGGAGAAGCGGCGATGAGGGTCAAACGAGAACGGAGAGCGAGAGCCACGTCCTTATTGGCACGACCTTTCACTGCATCGGCCTTCTTTGGAAGCAGGTTGTCTGCCTTATCCAAATCCGAAAGGATGAAATCGACACAATCATCGAAATTAGCCCTGGTTACTGAATAATCATCAGTAAGAGTATATGCTTTGGTGATGATAGGCACACCGGCGTATCTTTCGATGAGGTTGGTATAGGCCCAAGCACGAAGATAGTAGACCTCGCCCAAAAGGGTGTTCTTTCCAGCTTCTGTAAGACCTGTATTCGGATGATTGTCCAAGTATGTGATGAAATAATTCATCTTATAGATATACTCGTACATCTTGTTCCAGATGTTCAAGAAGGTCTGACGGCTATTGTGAAGTGTACCACCTTCACTGATATACATTATGTTATCAGGGGTCATAGAACCATCGGCGATGAACCTGGTAGAACTACCTCCATAACGGAAGAATCCTTCATCGGAAATACAGCCTATGTTACCTTCCTGGAATGGATCCGGGAGGCACACATACAGTGCATTCACATAGGACTGGGCAAGGGCGTCGCTGTTGAACACGGCCTCCTCAGTCAGTTTATCCAAAGGCTTCTTGTCCAAGAAATTGTCGTTGCAGGCGACCAGAAGAAGCGAAAATGCAATTATGTAAAATATCTTTTTCATATTCTTAATGGATTAGAATGTGAGTTTTGCTCCACAGTTGATAATTCTGACCTGTGGATAAGTCTGATAGGATTCGTCGCTCGTTTCAGGATCGACGTTCTTGAGCTGAGAGAATGTGAACAGGTTGTATCCTGCTACATATACCCTGAGGCCCTTCACTCCGAGTTTGGTACCGAATACCTTTTCAGGAATCGTATAGCCGAGTTCAATGTTCTTAAGACGAAGGAAGGCGGCATTACGATAGTAGAATGAAGACTTGGTCACAGAGCCGTTGGATACGTTGGAGCCCAACCTTGGATAGTTCGTATCCGTATTGTTGAGAGTCCAAGCATTCTGAGCGGCTTCCTTTTCTACGTTTCCTGAGACAGGATCGGTAAGAGGAGCATAATAGAAGCGGGCACGTCCCTGTCCTTGGAGAAGGATGGAAAGATCCCAATTCTTATATGTCGCATCAGCATTCAAACCATAGACAATCTCTGGAACGGATGTGAGGTCGCATCTCTTGCGGTCGAATGAAGTGATCTTATTATCCCCATCCAAGTCCTCGAAATAGAAGTCACCGAGCGTGGCTCCACTCATCTGAGGATGGTTGGTCAGGTCGTCGGCTGTCTTGTTGATTCCTGCAACCTGATACAGAAGTCTGGCGCCCATAGGATGACCAGTAAGATTCATATACTCGTGACCTGTTCCCCAAGGGGTTTCATCCATATAATCGATAGTATTCTTGGCATACATAAAGTTGCCATTTACGTGATAAAGGATGTCTCCATTGAGAACTCTGTTCTCGTGATTGAGTTGGATTTCAATACCGCGATTCTTCACGATACCGATATTCTCATCAGGAAGATTGTTGGTAAGTCCTGTGTAATAAGGAATTGAGGCATTTCTGGTGCAGAGAATGTTGGAACGTTTGGTGTTGAAGTATTCGACTTCCCATCCAAGCAGACCATTCTTCCAACTGCCATCGATACCGATATTCCAAGTCTTGGCAACTTCCCAAGTGACATTAGGGTTTGGAACCGAACCAGGGACAATACATTTGATAGATTTGTCATCCATCTGGAATTTGTATGCACTGGCATTTGAATAAGAGTACATTGTAAGATATTGGAATGCATCTATCTTATCATTGCCTTGCTCTCCATAAGAAGCACGTAGTTTGAAATTGGAGATATTAGGGAACATTTCCTTGAAGAAAGGCTCCTCTGAAGCACGCCAGCCGACTGATACGCCAGGGAATGTACCCCAACGATTGTCTTCTGGGAAGTTCTCGGAACCATCGAATCTGATGATTGCCTGGATAAGATATTTGCTCTTCCAGTCATATCCAAGACGACCGAACCAACTTCTTCTTGCAGTTTCCTGAGCATATCCGTAGATATCATACCAACTCTTGTCTGCAGAACCAGCAAAGAATTCATCCAGGATGTCGGAATCGAATTGATTGATGCCTGCCCTGAAATAATCCGAGCGGAATGAACTCTGCTCGAAACCGGCCAAGGCTGTAACGTGATGTCCGTCAAAATTGCGATCATAATTGATATTGGCATTGACGGTAGTAGTGTGGCTGTGAGTCTGTTTCTCACTAAGCACTGGAGTCGACCAATAAGATGAGGTAAGTTCCTCGTAAGTCTCAGTCACTTCATCGTAGGACCAATAATTCCAGTCTTTCTGCCAATTCTTCTTCCAATTGCTGACCACGTCATAAGCGAGATGCCCATTGACTGACAGGCCCTTGGTGATGGAACTCAAGTCCCAGTTGAGGGTGAATGTGGTATTTACAGTATTGATAGTGGTCTTGTCATATCCAGTAAGATCCTGAACAAGAACTGCAGGGTTTGTACCTCCACGGAGATATCCGTTAGGGAAATAGGCAGCACCTGTAGGTTTCATCCTGGTAGCGATATAGAAGATACCATAATCATCGCTTGGGAAGGCTGAATAATTCTTATGTTGCTGACGGGCATTGATGTCGAAACCGAGAGTTAGGCTCTTGGTGACTTTGATGTCGAGATTGGAGCGGACACTGACCTGATCGAAATTGGTTGCACTCTTCTTGTAGATACCGTCTTGGTATTGCCCATTGACTTGTACGAAGTATGCCACCCTGTCAGAACCGCCATTGATGCTCACTCCGTATTTGTGTTGCTGAGAGAAATTCTTGATGATAGCCTTGAACCAGTCTGTATTAGGATAAAGGATAGGATCATCTTGGTCCTCATAATGCTTTAATTGATCAGCATTGTAGTAAGGAGCGCCACCTGTAATACCCAATTCATCATTGTAAGCGTGAGTGAAAAGGACTGCATCGGCCATCTTCACAAGACGGGTAGGTTGTTGAAGACCGAAATCGTAAGTGAACACGATCTTCGGAGCTTCCTTATATTTACCTCTCTTGGTAGTGACGAGGATGACACCGTTTGCGGAACGTGATCCATAGATGGCTCCGGAGGCATCCTTGAGGACATTGACACTCTCAATTTCCTCACCAGTCAGACGGCTGAAGTCATCTGCACGACCAGGCACACCATCGATGATGATCAGAGGGCTGTTGTCTCCCAATGTACTGCGGCCACGGATGAACATTGTAGCATCATCCTTTCCAGGCTCTCCTGAACGGTTGTTAACGATGACACCGGAAAGACGACCTGCAAGACCTTGTGAAAGGTTCACAGTCGAGTTCCTCTGAAGAGAGGTACCGGAAGTCTGTGCGACAGAACCGGTAAGAGTCAATTTGCTCTGATTACCGTAGCCGATGGCTACTGCTTCCTGAAGCAACATTGCATCGTCCGCCAAGATTGCATCAATGCTGGTTTTGTCACCGACAACGATTTCCAAAGTCTTGTAACCGACAAAGGAAAAGACAAGAGACTGTCCTTTCTTGACCTTGATCGAATAATGACCATGATCATCGGTCGATGTACCGTTTGTGGTTCCTTTGACGAAGACTGTGACACCTGTCAAGCTCTCGCCTGTCGTACCGGAAACGACTCCGGTGATGTTTTGCGTCTGCGCTAAGGCACTGATTGAGAATGCTGTAAGCATTGCCAATGCAGAAATGATAATTTTAGTAATGATTCTCATACCTTTTGAGGGTTAGATAGTAATTAATATATATATAGTGTTTATAAATTCATTTCTAATAATCCGGATTCTGTATCAAATTCCCATTTCCTTTGATAATCTCGTTCTGCGGAATAGGACAGAGGTACATCTTGTTTGTAAAATGCTTCTGCGTACCCTGCATACTGTGGCAATAACCGTAGTCTATCACATAATCCTTGTCCCTGTACCTATAAGTGTATTTGTAATTTCCGGAATACACCCACGCTTTGCCGATGTCAGGCTTGGAGGTCAATCCTCCCAACTGAGCCACCCTATACTGGGTACCCTGCCCACTCACTTCTGCCACCACAATTCCCATTGCAGGGACATTCTCATAGAAATCGGCCAATTTCCATCTTCTAAGGTCGAAATATCTGAAT
>Ga0183095_11033_pt2 | contig 19020 bp, 15 predicted proteins | sample BioMet4_FD_130346 | JGI IMG/M metagenome (GOLD analysis project Ga0183095, IMG submission 130346) | Microbial communities from bioreactor (seeded with sewage sludge) at LBNL, California, USA - Biofuel metagenome 4 (v2) (version 3) | ecosystem: Engineered > Bioreactor > Anaerobic > Unclassified ...
GTAGTTCCACAAAGCAGTGAACCTATGGGAGCTCCTAAGCCCTTTGACACACAAAACATAACGGAATCAACATAAGCACAAATTTCTTTAGCTGATACTTTTAAATAAGCCGCAGCATTAAATAATCTAGCTCCATCCATATGAATTGGCACTTTATATTTATCTGCTAACGCCCTAATCTTCGCTAACCGTTCTAAGTTCGTACATGTACCTCCGGTGAAATTATGCGTATTCTCTAGACAAAGCAGCTTCACATTATTATTTTTAAGTTTATCCTCCAAATCATCTAAATCCGGCATAGATGAACTATCGAATTTATAGAACAAAGCCTGCATTTGCCCAAAACGGCTATCAAAAGCCGTTTTTTCGCTGCCATATAAATGCTGAATATGGTCAACTAAAACTATATCCCCTGGTTTGCAGTATGTGAAAAGAGCTGCCTGATTGCCCATTGTCCCAGAACAACAAAATAGAGCTGCTTCCTTTCCTACCAATTGCGCTGACATATCTTCCAATTTGTTTATAGTCCGATCCTCACCTCTTCCGTTAGCATCTAACCTCCCATCATCACCAAGCTCTGCGGTCATAATTGTTTCTAACATTTCTCTGTCCGGCATTGTTAATGTGTCACTACGAAGATCTATTGTTTTCATAAGCTTTCCTTCCTCTTTTCTTAACCCTTTTTATTTACTTACTTTTATAGTATAATTTACCCAATGTATAGTCAAATATAAATATATATATATTTATATAATCAAAAATCTATATAAGAATGAGAAGGTGGGCATATGTTCAAAAATAAAGAGTATGTATTTTTAGTATATAAAGAACGAAGTTTCAGCAAAGCAGCCGAGAAACTACATATTTCCCAACCATCACTAAGTTCTACCATAAAAAAACTAGAAGACAAAATAGGTCTCCCCATCTTTAATCGCAAGACGAATCCTATTTCTCTTACACAATTCGGTGTGGAGTACATCCTAAGCATTGAGAAAATTATTGAAATAGAAAATCGCATGCATAGCCTTGTATCCGACGTTGACAAGCTGCAAAAAGGCCATTTATCAATAGGTGCCAGCAGCCTAAGTATTTCTTATTTTGTGCCAGAAACCATCGCTGCTTTCAAAAAAGCCCATCCATACATAGACCTTAATATTTTAGAAACAAGCACCTTAAAGTCAAAACAACTATTAGATACCGGTGAAGTTGATTTAATAATAACGAACCGGCCTTTAGATACCAAAGAATACGAAAAAATATTTCTTTACCATGAACACTTAATTCTTGCCATCCCTAGCAATTATACGGTTAATAAAAATTTAAAGGCTAAACAATTAAATAGAGAAGACTTCAAAAATGGCGTCACCTATCTCCTAAATAAAAAAAGCGTTTCTATTTCCGCATTTGCAGATGTGCCTTTTATTTTTCTGCCTAAAGATAATTACCTGCGATTTTGCACTGATATGTTATTTGAAGAAAAAAAAATACTTCCAAACATTATATTGGAAGTTGAAGAAACTGCTACTGCTTATAATTTTGTTCAATATGGATTAGGTGCAACTATTTTTGGTGACACCAGAGTGTTGGGGTTAAATACATACAAACAAATTGCTTTTTATGCAATCAACAGCAAATACGCAGCACGAGACGCTTTTATTTATTATAAGAAAAGCGTTTTGCGCACAAGAGCTATGCATGAATTTATTGAAATGGCTATTAGCAGAGTTAAAAATAGGCCAATAACTTAAAAACCATTATTAGGTCTATAAATAATTTTTTATAAGCTATGTTTGATACTCAGCTTTAAGTAATATGTAGCTGCAAATTACCCTCTAAATAATGTTAACACATTATTTAGAGGGTAATTTTTACGAAATATGAACAGTTCACTCTTCCACTTTTTCAAATCTTTTTACTTCTCCTACCATTTCTTCAAACATGACGGCAGGACGCACCCATAGGCCATATTCTCCATAGAGGGCTTGATAAACCACCATGTCCTCCAAGGTTTCTGAGTGCTTAGCAATAGCAAAAACTTTATAAAGATTGCCTTTATAGTGTTTATATATACCAGGTGTAATCATGATTTATCCTTTCCAATATGCTTTTGTCGCAGCGTTTTCTAATACCCCAAATCTTCATCTAACAAGATAACATGAATTCTATTTTCATCAAACTGTCCTTCGATACAAACGAAATCATTACAAATACGTTCCGGGTGATGACAATCAATGCAATGACCCAATTTGGCACAGGGAGTATTTTTCCCTAATCTTTTGGCATCAAGAGGTGCAGCAATATTTCTTGTTCTGGCAATTGCCTCCGACAGATTTTCAGTCATTTTATTGCGTCCGGCAACTACAATAACTTTATCCGGACCGTACAACATAGGAGCCACGCGGCTGCCATTACCGTCAATATTAAAAAGTTTTCCATCTAATGTCAGCGCATTAACACCAGTGAAAAATATATCAGCCATGAAATTTTTGCGATAAAGTTCCTTCCTGCCCAATTTATTTAAGCTAGGATCAAATTTATCTAGAAAACGATATGGTCCATTACGCAAAAAATCAAAAACACCAAGGTCAGCTAAGGTAACAGAATCCCCACAACCAATAACTGCATTTTCAAAAAGCAAAGATTCTATCAAGGGGAACAACTGACTTCTATAAGATAGAACATACCCCTTCATATGATTTCTAGCTAAATTTTTTATCCATAAATCGCCATTTTCCATAAAATATTATCCTCTCCTGTAATATGGAAACAAAGTTTATTGCACAATAGAATGGACGTGAATATAAAATTCTTCCTGACTTGGCTGAGTTTTCTTCTCCATTTTTTCCAAACTATCATCAAAACGCTCTGCTTCCTGTTCATCTATCTTCAGCACTGGACTATCATAGTAAATCCACTTTCTCCAGTCCAAAGCACCGGGCTTCAATTCTTTTACCAGCATGGCTGCAGGGTAGGTTCCATTCTCCAGAGAAATATTGTATTTTTTACAACTCTTAAAACCGCGAGCTACATAATTGCCTGGATTTCCAAATATGACAATTACATCATAGCCAAGTGCAAGGGCTTGGTGAAAAGAATGCTCCAGTAGCATTTTTCCGTAACCCTTTCTTTGGTATTCGGGCATAATGCAAACCGGGGCAAAGGTAAGAATACTTCTTTCTTCTCCGGACTCATCAACCAGTTTCGCTTTTGTGTACATGATGCTTCCAATAATCTTATCATCAACTTCAATTACAAAATCCAACTCCGGTATAAAGTCCTCATGGGAGCGCATAATATGAACCAAATAATGCTCAATACACCCGGGAACATATAAATTATAAAATGATTTTCTGGTAATCTCTTCTACTATTGCATAATCGGCTTCGTTTTCATTTCTAATAATAATTTTTTTGTCCATTTATGTGCCTCCGATGTGAAAGGATGTGTTTTGCTTTTTATGACGAAATTGGCAGGCCGCTGTTTTATAAATCAATGGCACTCTCATCAAAAAGCTACTCCACAATGTGTGTGATTGTGAAAATAATTTTTTCTTTAATGTTAATTCCTTGCTTTGCTTGATCAGTATATTCTTTCAATCAAGCCGTATAATAACCGTTTTAGTTTCACATATTTTATGATAACTACTCAGACCAAGAAATATGTGTTTGCATATTTATTTTCGGTATGCAACGCACTACGCAAGTGCTTGCCCCTCAAAAACAATACGGTTAATATACTCTTGTGCCTTATGTTTTTCTATACCCGCCAAGTCAATTAATTTAACTACATCAGGCAATGACACTGGCTGAATCAAAACCTCTGCATATTTATTGCCAGTTGCCGGATTTTTGATTTCAATCTTTTGAACTTTTGCCGTTTCTGTCATTGAAGGGTAAAGTATTTTAGCATTTCCATTTCCAATCCCGCTAGCAGCATAAATAGACAATTGATAAAGCCAACTACTAGGAAGTCTTGCGTTCCAAAGATCTTTATATTTGGCATCTAGTAAGCATATAACTTTGCCTCCCTGCATAACAGCAAAGTCAGGTCGTGGTTTTGGTGCAATGTTTCTAAGCGGATTAAACTCAGGAGCATATGCAAATAAATGATGCAAAGTGTATTCATCTCTTACTGTGTAGCCTATCAAATAATCATGTAATAATTTAGAGATAAGGGATTGAAAAAACATATTCATGTCAAAGAAAAACCCGTTTAATTTTCTATAACCATTTCCATCCTCAAGTTGAATTCCTTGTGATTCAAACAAGATATTTGTTAATTCAAGCGCACCTCTATAATGTTCGCTTAACCTATTAATACTTTTTAATACCTTTGTTAGAATAACTCTATTAAGTTCTATGGTACTAATACTTTCTCCCATCTTTTTACACAACATATGTAACCGTATTCGTAAATTTCTATCATCTGTTAACTCACTTGCAAGATGGAGTCCTGCCAAAAGCACTTGGTTTAATTCATTGTCTTCATTTCGTTCAAAATATAAACAAGGAAGCGTCGCACCTACTACAGCACGCCTAGTTGCTAGCTTATTAATGTCAATCCTCCCTCTTGGGGTTTTTAAATCGTTTTCTGATTTCTTATATTGTTTATTGAGTCCTCTATACACTAACTCTAAAATTTCATAATAAAGTTGATAAATCAAAAGATCGTAAAATGGAAATGAATCAATATCATAAATTGCCTCATCAAACATCTTTAAATCTCGAAGCCCGTAAGCATACTTTAATAGTCTGTATAATGGCATTCCATCAATTTTAGGATATATATTAAGCTGAATATCTCCTATCTTTATTTTACCAACATGCGAGTTTGATGTTATCTGAAGCCCATCTTTTAACTCAAGTATATTAACTATTCCATTATCGTTTAATATTTTTATTGTATTTCTATCCGCTTCATCCTCTATAAACCTATGAAATAAAATGCTTCCTTTTTGAGGCAAAATTTCTTCCCATTCCTTGATAGAAACATTTAACACATTCATAATTGCTGTTTCCCGCCGAGCTCTCCCAAACCCATTTCTTTTTTCTCTTCGATAATATTAGTCTGTACGGATAACGCGGTAGCAATTTCTGTATTCGGCTCAAGCAGTGCCGATATTAAGTCCGATTTATTTACGGTTTCAAACAATTCATAGTTAATCTCTTGCTTTTCAACATTTACAAAGCTACTTCCAATAATTTTTGCAATTGTATTATATTCACCATAACAATATTCCTCAAGTAAAGGAATTATATCTTCTTGTATAACTTTACGCAATTTATCAAAATCTTTTATTGGCATACCCTTTTCCATAAAATAAGCATGCCCTATTTGAAGGTTACGTGCATCTCGTCCAACGTATTCCACAATCCTTCCATTCAATTCTGATAACCATAATCCTATAGGTAAATTTTCAATTGTTGTGCCAGACAAAATATTATAGTCAGGCATAAGTTCATAAAAAGCAAATCTTCTCCTTAAAGCTAAGTCTAATAGAGCAATTGATCGATCGGCCGTATTCATTGTCCCAACAATATAGACATTTTCAGGAACACTAAATTGTTTACCTGATAATGGTAGAATCATTTCCTTGCCTCTTTTTCCACTTTCTATTAATGTTATTAGTTCACCAAAAATTCGTGAAATATCCCCTCTATTAATTTCATCAACAATTAAGTAATAATTCTTTTCGGCATACTTTTTAGCTTCATCACATATTTCCTTAAATATGCCGTCTTTCAAATCAAAAACTGTTTGATTATTTATTACCTTTGGCTTTATTCCTTCAACAAAATCTTCATACCCATAAGATGGATGGAAACAACATAATCTAACTATTCCTTTATTGCTTGCGTTGCCAAGCAAAGACTCCTTTTCTGATTCATTTAAATCTTCAAATTGTTTTTTAAATGTTCTTCTTGATGCAAGTTCAAGACACGCTTTTTCAGCCCAGTAGGTCTTGCCGGTTCCCGGAGGTCCATAAATTATTATTTGTTTTTTCCTTTTTAACATGCTATCTATATTGGCAATCATGCCACTTAAATTATCAAGCTGCTTTAAAGGCTCTTTGTCTTGCATTGAAATCGCGACTGAACTCCCCAAGTTTTTTTCAATTTTAATTAAATTATTAACATCTTTATATTGATTAACTGCTGTCATTAACCCCTCAGCTGGTTTTGGTAATTTTTCACTAGCCCCTACAATCCACTTGACATTCAAACAATGCGGAAAAAGAAATTCACCTTTATATTCATATTCTCCAATAACTTTGCCTATACCTAAAACCTTATATCCTTCGACTGCAACCACAACGTCATTTGGCTTAATATTTTTATAAAACGCAATTATTTGAAATGCAAGTTTACCGATCATTTGAGGTGTGTTAGGATAGTTCTCTGATAGAAGATTTTTAATTTGAGCTCTCAATTCTGCATCATTTAAATCCTGGAATTGACATATGTCCCCTAGTTTTGGCCAGCCAATCGATACATACCCATTCTTAAGCATCTCATTCCAATAACTTTTTGTATCATCAGTAGTACCAATTCTCCAATAATTATGCAATGGTCCGTATATTTCGTATAACATCTGCGTGTACCAGTTAATTGGCATATTTTCTAATTTTGCTAGTTGAATAAACTGCCCTCCCAAGGCATATCTCCCATCAGATTTTAGAGGATTTTCTTGCATTTTTATTAAGTAAAATTTTTGCCATTCTACTGAATGAAAGTCATCAATTTTATCAGGAAAAAGCATATGGAAATACTTATGTACCCAGCCCAAATTTCCAAGCCCATCTAGTTCTCTGTCTATATCCTCTTGCAATTTTATATATGCAACATCGTTAGCATTTTGAGGCATGGCTGCAATAAATTCTGCCCCTTTAGCAAGTAAATCCCTTTTTCTACGTGCAATTTTAATGGCTTCAGTAAGCCCTATTTCACGCATATCTTTAGGATTTCCTGTAATCCACTTTCCATCTTCTTTTCTCTTATAAATTCCGAACTTTAACGCACTGCCTCCGCCAATTCCTCCGAACCGTGCTGTTTGAATTTCATCATCGTTTTTAAACTCTAGCCAATAAACAAGACTCCCTTTATTCCCATGATTAAACATCGTTTCAAGTAAAACCTCTCCATCGAGACCAAGTAACTTTTTAGGAGCAAAATTAAGCCTAAATTTTTCATAACTTTCATTAAGCTTTCCCCTAGAGAGGAATTTGTTCTCGCTAAGCATTTTTGAGTATGTTTCGCTGATTTTATTTTTGGAATTCATTGCATTATCCCCTTCCACAGTATAATCTTAGTGCTCGTGTAATAAACAAATTTGTATTTTATTATCTACCCTACACTCTTAATGACATTCCGAACTCTTAACTTGTTAGCTTCCAATACTAAAACAATCCGTCCTGACATGATATTCCTTTTTAAATTCCATAACAGCAAATATTTTACACTATTTTTAGTTTAATAAAATTGCCTAGCAAAACCTCAAACATATACTTATAATGGCCAAAGCTTGCACGCATTTTTTATATTATGCCTTACCATCCTTTTTGACAACCAGGATTCGTTCTTTTTGTCAACTTTCTATCATCAAATATTATTTGAAATTAATTTATTTATTGTTTCTTTAGCATGTCATTAACTAGTTGTAAATCTCGTGTTACTCTTCCCCTTTCACCAGTATTTTTCCAATTATTGTAATCATTTAATTTTATTTTATCACATTTAAACATACCCAGTTCACTAAAAATTAATGTTTTATAATTATTTCTACAAACACAAAAATCGCCGATATTTGCTCAGATACGCGAAAGACCGAGGATTTCATAATAGGATAGTACACACGGGTACATCCTATTACGAAACTGCAAGGTCTGACAAGGTAGACGAGTAAATATCGACGATTTATCTGTATTTTACAGCAACGTTTCTTTCACATCTAATATCTTTTTGCCGGCAGTGCAAGCTGGGCAGAAGCAATACTTGCCACCATCAGCTATTACCTTTTCAGCTTGTTTAGTCAAAGCAGCTGCAGTTTCTGCGCCAAAAGCTTTTGCCCCAGCGGGGGAAGAAAAAAAGGCTAATACAGTTTCTATAGCTTGTACATCTTCCTCTAATTCAGCTACTAACTTTTGTCCTGCTTCTTTTTCTTTAGCAGTATTTAGTACCTTTAAATAATGTTGAGCTGCTTCCTTCAATTCTGGGCAGCAACTTGGAGCTGCAATAACTGCCTTTACATTTTCAATTACCAAATCACGTTTTTCCATGTTAAGCATCCTCTTCTTTTAAATTTTAAATCTATTGCTTATAGAAAGCTTACGCTTAGATATCAAACTATTATATTAAAATTTTTTCTATCTTATATTAGCATAAACCCTATCTAGATATGCTTCGAGCTTTTTTTGCTCAACCTCGGAAAATCCTTGAAAAAGCTTCTGTGTCAATTCTTGGGAAATAGCTTCGAAAACTTCTTTAAATTCTCTGCCCTTAGCAGTGAGTTCTACATAGCTGACTCTTGCATCCTCAGCTGACTGCTCCTTCTTAAACAGGCCTAAGTCTACCAATTTGGCAACTAACACTGTTACTGTCGGCTTAGTTCTATGAATAGTATCAGCTATATCCTTCATGGTCACCCGCTGCTTATGAAACAAAACCACAAGAATACCCCCATGCGATGAAACTAATCCATGAACACCATGTTGCGCAAGACTCTGCATAATGAAACTGTTAGCATGCTCTTTTATTTTACTAATTGTTGAAATTGCTTTTGTTGTTTTCATACCTTAATTATAGTTAGATGTCTAACTTTTGTCAAGTAGTTGTATATCACAGACAGTTTCCGCTACGTTAAAATACTGGCCAGTGTCACTAAACATTTTGTAGTGTTTTTGAAAAGTTTCAAAACTATTACACTTGTACAACATTATCTTATTTTACTTTATATTAGGGGCAAATACTTGCCTCTGCCCATAATATAACATAATATTAACTTAAAACAATAAGTATTTTACTTGAATTATAAACCCCTATTTACTACCCCAAATTTCCAATGACTTTACTTTTCCAGTCTGACTAATGTAATATCTAGCTGCAGCTAAAACCTCTTGCAACTTATCTGGCATAGCAATACTCTTACTTATAGAAGGCTGCACAATCACAACTTTGCCACTAAGTTGTTTTTTTTGCTTTAAGGAAGTTTTGAAATCTTCAAAATTTCCTCTAATAAATTGACAATGTCCTGATCTTCTACGGTCTACTACCTTATTTACGAATATTGGTTTTGTTTTTAACCAAATAGTTGATTTCACAGCTTGTCCTGTAACTTCATAGACATCACCAACACTACAATTAAATGTTGAAGATGACATCCCCTTTACATGAAATAATGTGACTTCAAGAGAATACTCTGTTTCTAAAATAGAAATATAATCGGCAATTTCTCCGTTTCCATGATCATATATTATATATTGGTAATTGTTTTGATCTACTTCCAAAATTTCTTTTAATGTTGTTTGAATTGATTTCCCAGTAGGATGATGTTTAGCATCATTTACTTCTATTTTTATATCTGTTTTGTATGAAGCCCAATCTATGACAACTATATTATCTGAACTAAAAACAATAGCATTAGGGTTACCATCGCAATATTCAATACCCTGAATTGATATATCATCTGTAGTTCTAAATATTATAGGATATTCATTTAAATAATCTACTAATGCCATTTTGCCCTTTCCATCTAATAAAATAATACCCAATGATGATAAGGAAGTATATTTTGCATTAATATCACAGCTAATTTCTTCACATATATTTTGAAAAACAAATGTTAATTTTATTTTTTCTTTTTTTATTTCTATCACATTAGAAATAATATCAGTTAGAATTGTGCGAGTAACCACCCCAGATGAGTCAAATAATACCGGTGGTGAAGTATATGTATTTGCTGAATAATCGCACATAAATATATTATCTGGATACATTTTTAATCGTTTTGGCATTTGCAAATAATCGTAATTTGTATTAGTTTTAACCTCAATACTGGAGTCTGAAATTTTTCTACCGTTATAATCACACCAAGATACAAATTCTTTAATTGAAAAATAGGTGCTGCTCCAAATTTTAGACCCACTACTAAAACCAATAGTAATCTGACCATCTTCTGCCTGTGCTTTGCAAAATACATGACCAGGCGAGTATAATTTCCCAGTTACAGGATCTATTGCAGAACTTACATCTGAACCCGCAGATATTCTATATGATTCCCCTGATTGACTAAACCTGTTCTGCATGCCAGAATTGAAAATTTCAAATTCATTCAATTGGCCAAGCACCCGATTCATTTGATACCTAGGTATTTTTTCGTATGATCCAGCAAAAGCAGAAACAATTTGTTCATATATTATTTCTGTCTTTTTCTGAGAATATATAAATAAAAGATTGCATTCTTTTTGATAATGTACTATATAAAGTATATTTCGAATATCTAGAATATTGTTACTAGTCATCCATTTAGGAGAACTGCGTTCTTCACCAATCCCAATAACTGTGTTATCATTCTCATTTATAAAAGTCAACTCCGATACATTACATATTTCCGGGAATTGAGCGGATAAATTAATTTCTAGAACTCTGTAAACTTTTGCATGACAAATAGTTCTGATACTATGAAGAGATAATTCATTGTCATAAATATTATATTCCTCTTTGTTGCTTTTAAAATCCTTGAAATATTTTTTAGATGCTTCCTCTTTTTTTGTCTTTCCCTCACTTAAATCGATTATAATATCCTGCCAAATAGCATCATTTACATACATATTAGTGTTCTCTATTAATAATTCGTCATCATTCATGGCTATAAATTTTGCCGTTCCTATATTTTCTGCATTTGTGCGCGCAAATCTACCTATAAACTGTAATGTACTTACCAATGATTTATGTGGAGAATGTATTGCCGCAATTTTCAAATTAGGGAAATCAAACCCCTCTCCCAGCATATCTACACATATAATACCATCCAGTTGCTTTGTTTTTAGTGCACTAATACATGATTTAATTACTTTATTTGTCATAGAACTATCAATACGTTTTAATTTTAGTGTTGTTTTTGATTGATACAATACTTCTAATTCTTTTGCTTTTTCTTTGGTATTCGCCCTAACCATTAAATAATGATCATAACCGAGTCCCCTATCTCCCATAAGAACTCTTTCGGCCTGCTTAGCTATTAGGTAATCTTTATCGTTAGCCTCAGCAATAGGAATATATTGAATTTCTCCAAAAATACCATCGCTATATGCCATCGATAATGGATAGGTGAAAATAATTTCTCCTTTAATTTCTTTTCTGTCTAATCTGTATGGAGTGGCTGTAACTAAAATATGTTTCGCATGGTTTATGTTTATTAATATTTGTTGCCAAGTTTTTGCTGGAACATGGTGAGATTCATCAACCAATACTAAATCAAACTTATTACGTATATCTTCACATTCGGAAAGTGATAATGCACATTGAGGTGTAGCAATTACAACATCTGACTTTATTATTTCTTCAGAAACCTGTTCATTATATGTATGTTTTAATTCAAAAACAGCTGGTTTAGATATACTATCGTTAAATACGCCAGCTTTTCTTAATGTTCTTAAATCTTCAAAATCCTCTGTTATTTGTCCGCGAACCATAACGCTTGAAGTAACAATAAGCGTTTTATTACTTTCTAAAATATAAGGCGCCATCATTAACACTGCCGTTTTTCCGGATCCTGTAGGCATTACAATAATAGCCGCCCTGTTTTTTTTAAGTGTAAAAAATGACGCTATAGCATGAATAGCCCCAATTTGTGCATTTCGTAATCCAGAAGTATGTTTCGGATATTTCAATTTATTATAGTTTTTTTTGAAATAAGGTTCCATGAATTGCACCTCCTGTAATAAAGATACATTTAGATAATAATAAGCCGATGCCGATGCAGATCCCTATTAAACCACACAATACAGAAAAGGCCACTTTTTTGATTTCCTATTATCTAATGCTAGTTAAAATTAATTTATTAAATGTTCCATTTAATGCGCTTATCTTTAACTACTATAAATTCTCTTGTTTTTCAACAGGATTTCCCCATTATTCTGATTTTTTAGTTTTATTCCACCATATTTAAACATAAAAATTTCACTAAAAATACATGTTTTATAATTATTTCTACAAACACAAAAATCGCCGCTATTTGCTCAGATACGCGAAAGACCGGCGTATAACGATTTTGAAATATCCGAGCATTGTCTTTCAGCTACTTTTTCATTATAATGTACATTATAATTTCAGTTTTTATATGTGGCCACTTTTTTGATAATGCAGCATTATACTCTAATAGCTTTTAAATTCATTAAACTGCCTTAAATATTTTTAATTGATTCATTATATAATTTTTTTATAAAGTAGAACTTATGTATAAATACAAAACATTAATCCAAGTGTTGAAAGAACTCCCTAATGTTGCTCCAATAACCGCTAAAAAATATATCATATCAACTTTTATTGAAGGAAAACCCGAAATAGTTAATTGCATCTTCACCGAAGAAGAAATAAATGAAATTTATATAGCTCATATATTTTATTATGGAGAAACTATAAGAACATCACCTATTGGAGCTACACTTTTAATTAAATTATATGAAGATGCATTGTTACCTATGAAAGCAAACGGGTCTATTTTAAATCCGTCACAAGAAATAGTTGAATATTCTAATCATCCTGATTCTTATGAAAAAGATTGTAAATATAAGGCTAGAAGTGATTATCTAATTCAAAATCCTGACCAAATTAAAGAAAATGATTTTTCTTATACTATTCTTAATGACACTATTTATAAACAATGTGGTCCTGGTAGTCAATTTTTAACTATTGCCAATATAAAGATTACTAAAACAGTAACTAACTATAAAAGTAATAGCGGAAAATCCTCTGATTATGAAGTGTTAATTTCATGGATAGATACAAACGGTAAGCCTCATTCCCTCAAAAAAGAAAGTATATATCGTGGAAATCGTTGCTCTGATCCAGATCGAAATTGGGGGCTCGGAAGAGAATAATCCTACTTATCTTAATTTTTTATACGTCTACCATACATACTAAGTGGACGGTTCTTTTTGTATCAAACACTTAAAAACAATAACACAAAAAATAGTAACCACAGGTGAGGTTAGATGGGCGTTTTTGTGCCTAAAAAGGCGCTTTGAGGGGTAACAAACTGAAAAGGCTACGAGACTTACCTGAAAAGACAGGCTTGTCGATAAGAAAGTTATAAATGATTACTGGTATAAATAAAGACAGGATTTCTAGAATTCTCAAATAATTGATATGGAAAGAACCGTCCCTTTTCTCTACGTAAATCATCTATTTTTTCTATTTTTCCCAATTCTGCCAACTCTAACCCCTCCTCTGTGAAAATTTATTGTAAATTGCTTATTTCAAATTTCATTTTCACTGCTTAAATTTTTTATCAATAATAGGTTCAACAATCTTAGCTATTTTTAAGAGTTTGTCTTTAAAATAGTCCAACATTTCTTTTTTATCATATAGCAGAGAGATTGTATCCTCATCTAACCAATTAATATATTTCTTATCGGCCATTACATACCAATCAATATCTTCACCATATTTACACCCCTTGATAAACTTTGTGTTTAGTGTTTCTGTAATTCCCTTAATAGGTGTTTTAGCTTCTCGCCAAACGAAGAAGTTGAAATCGCTCAATTTCGTTTTATCATTACTAAAAGCAATGAAATGCTTTCCTTTCCATAGCTTTTTCCATATGTGCAATCTAACCTTTGCTCTTCCAAATACATTGTTATTTTCAAAAGGTACTTCTATTTCCCATTCATTACCTAAACTTTCTAATAATTGTTTCTTTAACTCTTTTAAAAAACTACTTACAAGCTGATTCATTACCTCTTCAAATGAATTATAGATATCTAAGGAAAGTAGCAAATTTTCTTTGTTCTGCAAAGCATGTTCCGCAATAAATTCCTTCTTATCACTTTCAATATCACTCAGCACAATTTTCCCCGCTTTCATCCACACTATCAAAATTTTTCTTTATATATACTATTAAATCTCGTAAAAAATACCGTATCTTTTCTGCCTGACACTCCTTGTACCCTTCCTCCAGCCAGGCAACCACACCACTCGCATAATTTAAAACTTCAAATTCTCTATCTCGCTGCAATATTCTTTGCTTTTTGGGTTCTATGCTAGTTGGAGTAACACCATTACCTGACATATATACAAGGCAGTTATCCTTTTTATATTTTTTTATCAAATGCTCATGATAATCTTGTAATTGATTTTCTTGTTCCGTACTCCATGGTTTATTTTCAATTGCTACAACAAATCCCTCTTTGAATCGCAAAAGTATATCTATTCTGCGCCTATTGTTACTTATCCACGTAGTTTGACTTTCCCGCACAACCTGGCAATAATCTAAATTTTCTTCTTTCTCATGATGTATTTGTTTTAAAAAAATCTTTAAAAATATTCCACCTTGCCCATGTTTCCCTCTTGGATTCAGTAAATCTGCGAAAATGTCCGAAAGTTTATTTTCATTAGGAGCTATATAGTCAAAAACATTAAAGTTGCTTGCCATATAGGGATCTGTATCCTGTCTAGCTTTATTATAAATTTTAGTCCTAAATTCAACTTCTGAAAAATATCTTTTAAATTCCTTTTCATATTTTTCTTGCATACTACTTTTCATTATAATCTTCCCCGATTCTCATATAGCAGATTTCCCAACTAATATTATTTTTCATTTTATCATATTTAAACATACCCAGTTCACTAAAAATACATATTTTCTAATTATTTTCAAAAATGCAAAAAATCACCAATCCTTACTCAAATCCGATATAACAGATTAGTAAATATTGGCGATTTTATTTTTTTCTATTCATTGATTCAAATCTCGAGACTATACTGATTATAGATATAAGGAAAAGCTAGGTAATATAGAACAGGTTGAATATCGCTTAGAAAATTTTTAAAAATACTCTTAAATATTTAGGATAGTGTCCAGTATTTTAACGCACTGTAAAACGTCCCTCCCGCATTATATGCTTTCATATTTCGCCTTCGTTCAACTGTCTTAATTCTATCAGTTTAAAAAAGAAGTGCTCATTTTCTGTCTTAAAGCTGTTCTCTTTGTGGCGAAAAGCACTATAGTCCTTGGCAGATATATTTGTAGTCATTAGCAGAAATCTGTGTAGTCTATTTTACCATTTACAGAAGTGTATTTTCCCCTCCTAGTAAATTTTAGAAAGGCTAATTTCTGCAATTCAAATACTTAATTGCCGTAGATATAAGTGATAAACACCTTTTGTAGAAATATTCATAGTGTCTTTCATCTTTAATATCAATTTTCGTAACCTCATGGTGTCGAATTCTAAAATCATTACCAATAGTCGTAAGGGCATGAAATTCTTTGTCAAATAAAGCTTCAAATGGTTGTTGTGTGCTGCTCATATCTTCAATAATCTTATTTATAGACTCCCTTTTATCTAAAGTTGGTGCATAGTAAGTTTTTAATCTCTCAAGCGCATCCCAAAGTTTTTCAACTGCAATATGGATATTGCCTTCCTCGTAATACTTTGCAGCATCTTGCAACAATTCTTTTAATCCAGTTTCCTGAATAGGTATTAATGAGTTTTTATTTATCTGACTATCAAATATATTTACTATTTTCCCATTGTCAAATTTGAAAGCAATTTTATTCAATTTTAATATTGCGTTAATTTTAACTTCAAAATCAGCACAAGCATTGTTTTTTGCAAAAATCTCTATTGCATCCATCACATAAAAGGGAGAGTTGAAAAGTATGAAATCGTGCAAATCCCTAGTTTCGATATATTCTTTTTTGTCGTTATAACACTTTGGCGTGTAAAACTGCTTTAAATCTTCAAATACATCGTCAGCTACCGTAGCATTATAATTCCACCCTGTTTCATCTGTTTTTTGGTATGATATGTTATATCTTTCTAAAAGCTGGTATATCTGATTTCTTGCTCTTCTATTTATAGAACATATTATTTTTTTATTTTTTATCTCCACCATATTTCGCTGAGAATATGGAATAAATAACTTATTTTCCTCTAATTTAAATACCCGCCACCCGTAAACATCACGGTTAGATATTTTTTTTGCAGGATAAATCTCATATCTATCATTTTGCAACAATTTATTAATTTCTTCTAAGAGCTCTTTCCATACGCCACTGTCATCCCTTACCATAGGATGAAATATTTCGCAGATGAACTTTAAATATATTTCATCACTGCCGCTTTGTAATTGAAATCTCTCATCTTCAAATACCCAACAATATGAATAGTCATCATTGTTTTCAGTATGCTGCCAAATATCGCTTTCCGCATTATCAAATCTAGAATCATAACTTGGCAGTTTTTCTAAATCATATAGTCTTTTAAGGAAATCTATTTCGCTGAGCCTACCAAAATAATGATAATGAAATCTCTTTTTTTCAAAAACATCATTTATTTCTATTCCATTTCGAAATAAGTCTAAAATATCACGCCTTGTTATATCTGTAATATAATTCATTTAGTCTCGCTATCCTTTTGTGTTATTTTGAAGTAGAATTGTTGCTTTCTCTTGATCATAAGCCATTTTTTTCACTAGATACATTCCAGCAAAATAGCTATTTTTAAGTTAACCCAGCCAACTCACAAATTTCTGGGATTAGGTATCTCCTGATTCATAAACTTTACCACATCCTTATTGCTCCCACTAGACATAAATACAACAACCTAGTGCTTCTCTTTATCCAATAATGCCTCTCTTATGCTTGCATTCTCGGACAGTTATCAAAGAGGTGTCGTTAACAATTCATCTCAAAGTATATGAATTTTTTTAGCAAATAGCACATTTTTTACAACTTGCTCTACAGTTTTTAGTTGTTATAAATTATTTACACTCATTCTAAAGCGTTCTAACGCCTGTTGCCAAGCTACCATTTCCGGCGTTGGAGTTACTATTAAATAACCAACCTTATCCAAAATACCTTCTCCAACGGTATCTGGTATGACTTCCTTATAATCTAGCATTTTATTAGTGACATCAGCATATTTCATTTCTTTTTTCGTTTGACCAGTCTCTTTTTTATAGCTGAAAACATATAATAAAGCTGTTTTTCCCGAGTAACTTGCTCTAAAAGAGTATTGATCAATCCAGACGTCAAACATATTGTCACGAGAACCAGTAGCATATAGCCATCGATTATTCGAGTTTAACTTTTCTAACCACAATTGCCCAGTTCCCAATTTATAATCAACTAACGCCGCAAAACAAAGCTCATTTTCAGATCGCGGGCTAAAATCACTCCCAGGGTATATACGTGTTTGACTATCATATATAGGTTTATCATCAGCATTGTAGTATATTATTTGATTAACGTTACACTCTATTTTTCCACTAATAGACGGAGATATTGAATATTTAATTTTTTTTATAGCCGTAACCGCCATGCCATTATCCAATTCTTTTGGTGGAACATATTCTACCTTAAACCAACCTTCCACCATTTTATCTCCTGAATAAGTGTTGGACATTTTCAAACTAGAAATATCCACATAATAGCCTGACGTGTCTGTGGATCCCATCCATTGCCACGTTGCAGCACTCGCAACTGAAAAACAAAAAAAACACCCAAGCAAAGCAACGATAACCACCCATTTCCTATTCATTTCATAACTCCTTTATTTTTTAATTATTTTTTAATCCAAACAGCAATACTTTTAATGCAGTTATTGTTTGACAAACCAGTATATTTATCAATTAACAGTGATATTTCTGTTTGTCGAAACCCATTTATGACCTTAATAAGTATATATTTCTCAATATACCCTCATATTGTGCTTAACCATTTATACCCCTCTCATTTTCTTCTTCTTTCAAAAATCCCCCTCCATTCTATTTTTTAACTTTATTCTATCATATTTAAACATAGCCAGTTAAATAAAAGTGCTTTTTTTGTTTTTATTTCCAACAACTCAAAAATCGCCGCTATTTGCTCAGATACGCGAAAGACCGAGGATTTTGCAATAGGATAGTACAACCTGTACATCCTATTGCAAAACCGCAAGGTCTGACAAAGTAGATGAGTGAATAGCGGCGATTTTCTTTTATAACAAAGTAGACGAGTGAATAGCGACGATTTTATTTTATAACAAGGTCTGACAAAGTAGATGATTAAATAGCGACGATTTTATTTTTTTAAACTTTCTGTTCCTTCAATTATGCTCATTCAATTGCAAAAAAGACGCAAATTCATGCTCTTTTACAAACTCTAAAAACTGCGCAGCAATTTTGTTCTTTATATTTTCTTTCTTATAAATGATGTATGTATTACGCTCAATAGGCTTTCCGTGTTTATCCTCCAGAATAATGCTATGTGCCTTAGGGCATTCCGGCAAAAATACGGAAGGCAGAAGACCAAACCCCAAGCCGCTATAAACCATTTCTTTGCACAAGTTCAAGCTGTTTACCATCACATCTATCTTGGGCTGCGTAGGGAAATTATTATTCCACCAGATTTCCAACATCTTCTGATAATAGGTATCCGTAGTATAAGCAATACGTTTCATCGTTGCTAAATCCGCTAGCTTAAAAGGCTGTCTGGAAACCGCGGCAATGGAGTTTGTACCCAGTAAGTATGTTCCCTCGTCCTCCCACCCGAAATCATTGCGCAAAAAGCCAAAATGGCATTCATTGGCATGCATCATGGTAACAACCCTGCTGCTGGGTGCCTGCGATACATAAAATTTCACCTTAGGATGCTCCATTTTAAAAGCCTTAATAAGTTGGGGCAGATAATACTGACAGATAATTATAGGTGCAGTTAATTTCAACATGCCTGCATTTTCATCATCAATGGCCTGAATTCTCTCCTTGAATTCTGCCATCCGTTTTAACACATCATCCGCAAATACAGCAGCTTCCATGCCCG
>Ga0183095_11399_pt1 | contig 19010 bp, 20 predicted proteins | sample BioMet4_FD_130346 | JGI IMG/M metagenome (GOLD analysis project Ga0183095, IMG submission 130346) | Microbial communities from bioreactor (seeded with sewage sludge) at LBNL, California, USA - Biofuel metagenome 4 (v2) (version 3) | ecosystem: Engineered > Bioreactor > Anaerobic > Unclassified ...
AGGACGAGACGACGCACACGAACAGCACCGCCGGCGCGAGGGCGGCGATGGAGGCCCACGAGTTGGGCGAGTTCATAAACTGCGCCAGCTGCCGGCAGAACAGGAGCATGCCCGCGCTGCCGACGACGCCGATGGTCAGGAACACGCGCAGCGACGCCTGGTAGACGCGCCTGATCTGGGCGTTGTTGCCCAGCGCCTGCGACTCGGAGATCATGCGGGACATCGCGACGGGGAGACCCGCCGTGGAGATGGTCAGCAGGACCGAGTAGATGTCGTAGGCGGTGGTGAAGTAGCCGTAGCCGTCGTCGCCGATGATATTGCCGAGGGGGATTTTATAGAGCGCGCCGAGCACCTTGACGATGGCCGTGGCCAGCGCCAGGATGGCCGCGCCGTGCAGGAAGCTCTGCTTTTTCATGGGTTTCTCGTTCAAATGGATCATTCCTTTGCTTGATGGGTTTCGGAGACGGATTCCCGCCCTTTCCGCCGCGGCGTCAGGGGCGGTCGGGGGCGGGGTCCTTCGCGAACACGCGGGGCATGGCGTATTCGGCCAGCTCGCGCACGACGGCGTCGAGGTCGATGGTGGGGAATTTCCCGCCCGCGTAGAGCACCTTCCCGCGCACCATGGTCAGCGCCACGTCGCTCCCGCGCGCGGAATAGACGAGGTTGGAGATCACGTTGTGGCACGGCATCAGGTGCGGCCGCGTGAAGTCCACGAGGACGAGGTCGGCGTCCATGCCGACCTTCAGCATCCCGCACTCGGCCTCGCGGCCCTGGGCGCGCGCGCCGCAGACCGTGGCCATCATCAGCGCGGCCGGGGCCGCGACGGCGGTGGGGTCGTGGTTCTTCTCCTTGGCGAGCAGCGCGGCGAGCTTCATCTCCTCGAAGAGGTCGAGGTTGTTGTTGGAGGCCGCGCCGTCGGTGCCGAGGCAGACGTTCATGCCCGCCTTCACCATGGCCATGACGTCGGCCGTGCCGCTGGCGAGCTTGAGATTGCTGACGGGGCAGTGGACGGCCGAGACCTTCCGCTTCGCGAGCAGGCGCATGTCGCTCTCGCTGAGCCAGACGCAGTGGGCCGCGACGGCCGGCACGTCGAACACGTGGTGGCAGTCGAGCACCTCGGCTGGCGTCAGCCCGTACTTCTCGAGGCAGCTCTCGTGCTCGCTCTTCGTCTCGGAGAGGTGGAGCTGCATCCGCAGCCCCTCGCCGCGGGCATAGTTCGAGATCGCGTCCCAGTACTGGTACGTCGAGGTGTACTCGGCGTGGACGCCCGCCTCGATGCGGATGCGGCCGGAATCGTAGTTCTGCCATTTTTCGCACGCCGCGACGAGCTCGCGGCAGGCCGGGAAGGTCTCGAAGTCGAAATCGTCCCCGAGGAACATGGTCGCGCCGCGCGAGATGTTGGCCTTGATGCCGCTCTCGGCGGCGGCCCCGGCGATGGCGTCCACGTGATCGTACATCTCGGAGACCGAGGTGACGCCGAACTGCAGGCACTCGGCGATGCCGAGCAGCGCCGCGGCCCTGACGCAGCGGTCGTCGAGCCGGTCCTCCTTGGGGAAGATGTGCTCGGTGAGCCAGGTCTGGAGGTCGTAGTCGTCGGCGTAGCCGCGCAGAATGGTCATCGGCAGGTGCGTGTGGCAGTTGATGAGGCCCGGCATGAGCACCATGCCGGTGCCGTCCACGATCTTTTTGGGCTTCGCGTCCTCCGGGGGCGCGGTTTTGGCGAGGTAGCTGATCTTTCCGTCCTCCACGCCGACGAAGGCGTCGGTGTAGACGTGCATGCTCTCGTCCATCGTGACGGCGGTGACGTTGGCAAACAGGGTATCCATAGAGCTTCCTTTCGCTTCCGTACAGATTTCTTCGGGCGTCATTCCGCGTTCAGGACGCGAAAGACCTCGCGGCACGCGGCGAGCGTGTCGTCGAGCTGCCCGAGATATTCGGAGGGATATTTGGGATTGTGCCGGCGGTAGAGCCGCCCGCCGGGAAGGAGCACCTTGGTCATGCCTCCGCCGCCGGCGGAGAGGACGGTGTGCGCCTCCTCCATCATGTATATGTTGTAGAGGCCGGGGTCATCCCCGCGCTCCCAGCCCACGTTCTCGAAGCTGCCGGACATGTATTTCTGCCGGTAGAGGTAGTAGGGCCGGTAGCCCGCGGCGCGCAGGTCCGCCTCCGCGCCGGAGAGCATCGCGGCGACGTCCTCCGCCGGGGGCAGCGGGCGGCGGAACTCGTTGAGGTCGGAGCCGCGCTTGCGCGCGAGGGTGTGGACGGTCAGGTTGGACGGGCCGAGCGCGAGGCACTCGCGCAGCGATTCGGCGAAGCCCTCCGGCGTGTCGCCGGGAAGGCCCGCGATGAGATCCATGTTGACGCTCTCGAAGCCGGCCTCCCGCGCCTGGCGGAAGGCGCGGACGGCGTCCGCCGCGGTGTGCGGCCGGCCGACCGCGCGGAGCACGTCGTCGCGCATCGTCTGCGGGTTGACGCTCAGGCGGGTGACGCCCCCCTCGCGCAGCGCCGCGAGCTTTTCGGGGTCGAGCGTGTCTGGCCGCCCGCCCTCGACCGTGAACTCCAGCACGCGCGAGCGGTCGAAATCGGCCGCGAGGGCGTCCAGCAGCCGCGCGAGCTGTTCGGCGGAGAAGGTCGTGGGCGTGCCGCCGCCGATATAGACGGTGCGCAGGCGGTATTTCGAGGCGGCGAGCAGCTCGCCGGTCAGGGCGAGCTCGCGCTCGAGCGCGCCGAGGAACGGGCCGAGCAGCTCGGACTTGCGCCCGATGGCCTGGCTGACGAAGCTGCAGTAGGCGCAGCGCGTGGGGCAGAACGGGACGCCGATGTAGAGCGAGAGGTCGGTCGGCGCGAGGAGCTTCAGCGCCCGCACCGTCGCCTCGGAGGCCTCGACGCACAGCCGCCGCCGTTCGGGCGAGACGAAATAGACGTCGCGCAGCATCGCGTCGGCCTGCGCGGCCGTCGCGCCGGAGAGCAGAGCCTTCGTCGTCAGCTTCGTCGGGCGCACGCCCGCGAGCGCGCCCCAGGGCGGCGCGGCGGGCAGGAGCCGCACGGCGGCGAGGTAGTAGCTCTGCTGCAGAATGCGCCGGCGCAGCGGCACGGTCAGCGTCTCCGTCCGGACGCGCCGGACGGCGCGGGCGGTCCGCCCGCCGAACGCGACCGAGGCCGAGGCCGTGGCCCAGGTCTTTCCCGCCGAAAACGAGGAGACCGCGCCGTCGCCCGCGAAGGGCGCCGAGGCGAACTCCATCGGCTCGTCGGGGAAGAGCGACATCTGGAGCTGCTCGAGCGCGTAGCGGTCGGCGTGGCCACGGAGCAGGAGCTTCATCGGCCGCACGCCTCGAGCATGCAGACGTTGCTCTCCCGCTCGAGGCCGAGCGTGGTGTTGTCGCCGTGGCCGGGATAGACCGTGCGGTCGCCGGGCAGGGCGGCGAGCTTTCTGAGCGAGTCGAGCATGTCGTCCATGCTGCCGCCGGGGAGGTCGGTGCGCCCGCAGCTGCCGGCGAAGAGCGTGTCGCCCGAGAAGAGCACGTCGTCCCCCGCGAGCAGGCACACCGAGCCGGGCGTGTGACCGGGCGTGTGGAGCACGGCGAACGGGACGGCGCCGAGCGTCAGGACGTCGCCGTCGGCGTAGGTGTCCGTATAGACGAGCGGCCCGTGGGTGATGGTGCCGGGCAGCTTCAGGTCGGCCGCGTGGAGGTAGACCGGCGCGCCGGTGGCCCCGCGCAGGGCCTTTACGCCGCCGACGTGGTCGTAGTGGCCGTGGGTCAGGAAAATATACTCCACCGTCAGGCCGAGGCTTTTGAGCGTTTCGGCGAGGCGCTCGCCGTCGTCGCCGGGGTCGATGACGGCGGTTTTGTTCGTGGTTTCGTCGGTGACGACGTAGCAGTTGGTGTCGAGGCTGCCGAGGGGCAGCACGGAGATCTGCATGGCGGTTCCTCCTTTGGAAATTACAGCAGCTCGTCGGTGTCGAGCAGGATGGTGACGGGGCCGTCGTTGACCGAGGCGACGGTCATGTCCGCGCCGAACTCGCCGTGCCGCGGCGGGAAGCCGAGGCGCGCGCACTCCGCGAGGAACTGCTCGTAGAGCGGGATCGCGGTCTCGGGCGGCGCGGCGCCGAGAAAATTGGGGCGGCGGCCCTTGCGGCAGTCGCCGTAGAGCGTGAACTGGCTGACGACCAGCACGCCCCCGCCGACGTCCCCGAGGCCGAGGTTCATCTTGTCCTGCGCGTCGCGGAACACGCGCAGGCCGACGGCCTTTTCGGCGAGCTTTTTGCAGGTTTTCGGCGTGTCGTTCGGGCCGACGCCGAGCAGGATCAGAAATCCGCGCCCGATCTCGCCGCGGACCTCCCCGCCGATGACGACGGAGGCCGACGAGACGCGCGTGACGACAGCTCTCATGAAAAAGACTCCTTTGCGCTTTAAACCCGCCCGGCGCGGAGTTTTTTGAGGACCTCCTCGAAATAATCCGGCAGCGGGCAGGTCACGGTGACGGTCTCGCCGGTGCGCGGGTGGACGAACGTCAGCGCCCGCGCGTGCAGACACTGGCAGCTCTGCCCCAGCTCCGGCTTTTTGCGGCCGTAGACCGCGTCGCCGAGGATCGGATGGCCGAGATGGGCCATGTGGACGCGGATCTGGTGCGTCCGCCCCGTCTCGAGGCGGCACTCGACGAGCGTGTACGCGCCGAAGCGCTCGAGCACGCGCCAGCGGGTCACGGCGCGGCGGCTGTTTCTCTCCGTCACGCACATTCTCTTGCGGTTTTTCGGATCGCGCCCGATCGGCGCGTCCACGGTGCCCTCGTCCTCGCGGAGATTGCCGCAGACGACCGCGTCGTACACGCGGCAAAGCGTGTGGTCGGCCAGCTGCGATGCGAGCGCGCGGTGCGCGAAGTCGTTCTTCGCGGCGATCAGCAGGCCCGAGGTGTCCTTGTCGATGCGGTGGACGATGCCGGGGCGCTTCTCGCCGTTGATGCCGGAGAGCGAGTCCCCGCAGCGGGCGAGCAGCGCGTTGACCAGCGTCCCGTCCGGGTGGCCCGGCGCGGGATGGACGACGAGGCCGCGCGGCTTGTCCACGACGATCACGTCCGCGTCCTCCCAGCGCACGTCGAGCGGGATGTCCTGCGCCTCGACGCGGACGGGGACGGCCTCGGGCTGGTCGACCTCGAGCTCCCAGCCCTCGGCGGTCTTTTCGCTCTTGCGGACGGGCTTTCCCCCGCGCGTGACGCGTCCCTCCGCGATCAGCCGCTGCGCGGCCGATCGGGTCAGCTCCGGCGCGAGCCGCGCAAGCGCGGCGTCGAGCCGTTCGCCGGAACGGTCACAGAGAATCTTCATGGGAGTCCTTCTTCCGGTCGCAGAACAGCGCCCAGATCACGAGCAGGGCCGCGCCGACCGTGACGAAGCAGTCGGCCACGTTGAAGATGGCGAAGCGCATGAAATCGAGCTCGATCATGTCCACGACGGAGCCGTGGAACAGCCGGTCGATCATGTTGCCGACCGCGCCGCCCGCGATCAGCACGAGCGCCCAGCGGCCGAGCGGATGGCGGATCTTCCGCGCGCGGACGCACCAGACCGCCCCCGCGAGGAAGGCGGCGGTGAGCGCGAGGAAAAACCACCGCGCGCCCGAGAGCATCGAGAACGCGGCGCCGGTGTTGCGGATATAGGTGAGATGGAACACGCCCGGCCAGACCGGGACCGTTCCGCCCAGCGGGATATTCTTCACGGTGAGATATTTGGCGAGCTGATCGAGGCCGACGATCGCGGCGGCGGTCAGCAGCATGGCGAAATCAAGCATACAAAGCCTCCGTCAGGGGAATAGGCATATCATAGCACATTCCGCCCGCGACGGCAAGAAAATCCTGCGTTTTCAGGCGATTTCCGCGCCGGACGGCGCGTTTTCGGAACCGGGCGCGGCCCCGGCGGGAAAATTTGCAAAAATTACATTTAGATTACAACATTTCCAGGCCCATTGACCGGTTCCGGCTCGTATACTATACTGTATGATACAAAAAGAGGTTTGCCGGAAAGGATGATCCCGCCGTGAAACGAATTTTCGCCGCGCTCGCGCTGCTCGCCCTGCTCGCGGCGCTCTGCCTGCCCGCCGCGGCCTCCGCGCCGGTATTTATGGACGCGAATACGCTCTCGCACCCCGCCGAGATCGCCCTGCTCTCCGACCTGGGCCTCGTCTCCGGCTACGCCGACGGCTCGTTCCGTCCCGACAACTGCATCACCCGCGCGGAGATCTCGAAGCTCATCTGCCTGCTCCGCACGTCCGCCCTGCCCGCCTCCGCGGCCGCGCCGTTCCCCGACGCCGCCGCCTCGTGGGCCGGCACCTATATCGACTACTGCGCCGACAACGGCCTCGTCGCGGGCTACGCCGACGGCACCTTCCGCCCCGGCAGCTACATCACCATCCGCGAGCTCGCCAAGATGCTGCTCGTCGCCGTGGGCTGGTCGGACGGCAAGCGCTACACCGGCGCGGGCTGGGCCGCCGCCGTGGACGCCGACGCCGCCGCCGCCGGGCTCTACGAGGGCGTCCCCGCCGAGCGCGACCGCTACGTCACGCGCGACAACGCCTGCCTGATGATCTACAACGCCATGCAGTGCCCCGCCGTGGACCGCCTGGACGCGGACGGCGGCAAGGTCTACGTGCTCGACAGCATGATGACGCCCGTGACCTTCCTCGAGCACCGCTTCGGCCTCAGCCTCGCCTCGGGCACCGTCGTGGCCGACTCGGTGTGCGACCTGCGCAACCCCGGCGGAAAGCTGGACGCCGGGCGGGTGCACCTGGACGGCTACACGCGCGACTTCCTCGTCTCCAACGTCGTCGCCTTCGACACCTCGCTGATCGGCCGCAAGGTCACGATCTACGCGATCTACGGCTCGGACGTCAACCGGGCCTTCGGCATGCCGCACCTGCGCGCGTCCGAGGTCTATACCACCCTCGCGAGCCGCGCGGAGCTCGACGTGATCCTGAACTACACGAAGATGTCCCTGACGAGCGAGACGAAGTACTACGCCGACTACAGCGAGGTCACCCCGGCCTACCTCGACAAGCTGCCCGACGGCGCGGGCATCACGATCATCGACCACGAGGGCGACGACAAAATCGACATCGTCCTCTTCACCCTGCCCAAGGCCGACGGCGCGCAGTCCTGAGCCGCGGCCCGCTCCCGCTTTTCCGCCGCGCACCGGTCAGCCGACCGGTGCGCGTTTTGTCCCCCCGGCGGCCGGGGCGCGACGCCTTGCATAATCCGCCGGGATGTGCTACGATACTATATATGATGAAAATACCGGCGAAAGCCGCGATACAGGAGAGAAAACATGTCCGAACGCATTACCGCCTCCACCCTCGCGGAGTACGAGGCGTTTCTCGAAAACCATCCCAAGGGCCATTTCGCCCAGAGCAGCCTGTGGGCGAAGCAGAAGCCCATGTGGGACTGGCAGGCCGTCGTCGTCCGCGGGGACGACGGGGCTATCAGGGGCTCGCTGGCCGTGCTGATCCGCAGGGTGCCCGGCCTGCCCTTCACGCTGATGTACGGCTGCCGCGGCCCCGTCTGCGACCCGGCCGACCATGAGACCGTCCTCGCGCTGCTCGACGCCGCGAAGGCTCTGGCGAAGGAGCGCCGCTCCTACGTCATCAAGCTCGACCCCGACATTCCGTCCTCCGACACGGACTTCCGCGACTTCATGCTCTCGCTGGGCTTCCGGCTCAAGGAGGGCGGCAAGAATTTCGAGGCCATCCAGCCGAAATACGTGTTCCGCCTGAACGTGGAGGGCAAGACCGAGGAGGAGATCCTCGCGGGCTTCCATCAGAAATGGCGCTACAACATCCGCGTCGCGGAGAAAAAGGGCGTCGTCGTCCGCGTGTGCGGCAAGGAGATGGTGCCCGATTTCGCGCGGCTGATGCTCGAGACCGGCGTGCGCGACGGCTTCGTCACGCGCCAGCCGGACTATTTCGCCGACATGCTCGACAACCTCGGGGAGCACGCGCGGCTCTATATGGCCTTCGAGGGCGAGACGCCCATCGCGGGCACGCTCGCCATCCATTTCGGCGACAAGGTCTGGTATCTCTACGGCGCCAGCTCCAACGAGCACCGCAACCTGATGCCGAACTACCTGCTCCAGTGGAACATGATTCAGTGGGCGATCGAGACGAAGTGCCGCCTCTACGACTTCCGCGGCGTCTCGGGCGACCTGACCGAGGACAACCCGCTCTACGGGCTCTACCGCTTCAAAAAGGGCTTCGGCGGCGACTTCACCGAGTTCGTCGGCGAGATGGACCTGGTGCTGAACAAGCCGGTCTACGCCGCCGTCGAGCACGGCACGAGCGTCCTCAAGGACGTCCGCAAGCAGGTCTATCTCCTGAAAAACCGGGGGAAATAGCCCCCGACAGCCGTCTTTACGCCCCAAAGGAGGAAACGCCATGAGCACCTACGTTGTGGAAAAGGAAGCCCTCGAGGGCAACATCCGCGTCATCCGCGAAAAGGCCGACGGCGTGCCGGTCTGGGCCGTGCTCAAGGGCGACGGCTACGGCCTGGGCATCGTGCCGATGGCGAAGCTTCTCCGCGAGCAGGGCATCCTGCGCTACTGCGTCACCGAGGTCGGCGAGGTCCGCGCCCTGCGCGACGCCGGCTTCCAGGAGGAGAAGATCCTCATGCTCCGCCCCACCGCCGACCGCGCCGAGATCGAGCAGCTGCTCGACCTCAACGCCATCTTCACCGTCTCCAGCCGCGACGACGCCGTCGCGCTCAACGGCATCGCCGCCGCGCGCAGCACCGTCGCCGAGGCCCACATCAAGATCGACACCGGCATGGGCCGCTACGGCTTCCTGCCCGGCGAGATGGACAAGCTCGTCCAGGTCTATCAGTATATGGACTCCATCGCCGTCTCCGGCGTCTACACGCACTTCGCCTGCGCGTTCTGCTCGCGCCGGAAGACGGAGCAGCAGTTCGAGCGGTTCCAGAACGTCCTCAACCAGCTCGCCGGCCGCGGCTTCGAGACCGGCGAGGTCCACTGCTGCAACTCCTCGGCGTTCTTCCGCTTTCCGGACATGTACCTCGGCGGCGTGCGCGTCGGCTCGGCCCTGCTCGGGCGCCTGAGCCTGCGCGGGAGCTTCGGGCTCCAGCGCGTGGGCTGGTGCGAGAGCGCCGTGGGCGAGATCCGCTGGCTCCCCAAGGGCGAGGGCACCGGCTACGGCGGCGCGTGGCGCGCCAGGAAAAACACGCGCCTGGCGATCATCCCCGTCGGCTGGTACAACGGCTTCGGCGTCGAGTACGGGCGGGACGTTTTCCGCCTGCGGGACTGCCTGCGCGGCGGCCTCTCGTACCTCAAGGCGTGGCTGACCGGGAAAAAGCTCTGGGTGAAGATCAACGGCCAGCGCTGCCCCGTCCGCGGGCACGTGGGGATGCTCCACACCGCCGTGGACGTGACCAAGACGGAGTGTCACGCCGGCGACCCCGCCGTGCTGGACATCAGCCCGCTCTTCCAGAAGGGCATGGACATCGAATACCGCTGACGCCCCGCGTCGGAGAAAGGAGGCGCGTCATGCGCCTGGACAAATATCTGAAGGTCTCCCGCCTCATCAAGCGGCGCACCGTCGCCAACGACGCGTGCGACAACGAGCGCGTCACGGTAAACGGCCGCCCCGCCAAGGCGTCGTACGACGTGAAGGAGGGCGACGTCCTCGAGATCCGCTTCGGCCAGAAATCGCTGAAGATCGAGGTCCTCCAGGTCGGCGAGGCCGTCCGCAAGGACGACGCCGCCGCCATGTACCGCGAGCTCGCGGAATAATTTTTCAAAAAGCGGCATACCCGCCGCCCCCGCCTCGTATATATACCACAGGACCCGCCGGATGCGACGTCCGGCGGGCCTTTTCTGCGCGGAGGCGAAAGGAGCGGGATACATGGAAAACGCGGCCGACACGAAGGCCCTCGCGCTGCCCCACCGGCTGGTGCTCGAGGGCCGCGGCGTTCTGTCCGTCACGGGCGTCGCGGAGGTGGAGAGCTTCGACGAGGACTCGGTGGTCCTCCGCACGGCGCGCGGCACGCTGGTCGTGCGCGGGCGGCAGCTCCATCTGCGGATGCTCTCGCCCGACGGCGGCCAGGTGGGCGTGGACGGGACGGTGGACTCGATGACCTACGAGGACGAGCCGGCCGGCGGGGGCGGCTTCCTCTCGCGCCTGTTCGGCTGATGGAGCTGCCCATCGCGCTGCAGGCGCGTCAGTTCCTGCTCGCCGGCGGGCTCGGGCTCGCGCTCGGCGTCCTCTACGACCTGCTGCGCGCGCTCCGGCGCGCGCGGCCGCGGACGGGGCCGCTCTGGGACCTGGTTTTCGGCTTTCTGCTGACGCCCTCGCTCGCGCTTTTCGCCCTCTACGCCGGGCGCGGGGCGTTCCGGCTGTTCTTCCTGCCGGGCGCGGCGCTGGGCCTGCTGCTCTATTTCTCGGCGCTCAGCGGCATTTTCCTGCCGTTTTTCGAACGTCTCCTGCGGCTGCTCGGCCGGTTTTTTTCCGTTCTGACCGCTCCGGCGCGGTTTTTTTACAAAAAAACAAGGTTTCTTTTAAAAAATCTCTTTTCATCCGCCGGAAAATGGGTTAAAATAGTGGTCAGGCAAAAACAATCCGTCCGTTCGCGCAGCAGAGCCTCTGGAGGAACACCGAATGAAATTCAAGAGATCGTCATTGATCCTGAAACTGATCGTTTTGGTACTGGTGGTGTACGCCGCCGTTACCCTGGTCTCGCTCCAGTCGCAGATCAAGGCCAAGCGCGCCGAATCGGCAGCCCTCTCTCAAAAAATATCCAGCGCTCAGCAGGAAAACGACCGCCTGCAGGACGCTCTCGATAACGTGGATTCCGACAAGGGAGTCGAACAGATCGCCCGCAGCAAGCTGGGCCTCGTGTCCCAGGGCGAGATCGTCTTCTCCGACGTCGGGCAGTAGCTTCTTGCAGCATTAAGGGGGACGCGGCACACAGTATGGATTTTACAGTTGGATCGATCGTAGACGGCAAAGTCAAGAGCATCACCAAATTCGGCGCTTTTGTTTCCCTTCCCGGCGGACGTACCGGCATGGTACATATCTCCGAGATCGCCCATGCCTACGTCAGCGACATTCACGAGTATCTGACCGAGGGCCAGGACGTGAAGGTCATGGTTCTCGCCGTCGATCCGGCCGGGAAGATCAATCTCTCCATCAAGCGCACGCAGGAGGCGCCGCACCGGCCGGAGGGCCAGGGCCGGTTCCAGAGCCGCGGCCCGTCCGACCATCCCCGCCCGCAGGAGCAGCGGCGCGGCTCCCCGCCGCAGCCGCAGACCTTCGACGACATGGTCAAGCAGTTCATGGCGGATTCCGACAATAAAATTTCCTCCATCAAGCAGTATTCCGACCACAGGAGCAGGACCAGGCGGCGCTGAGCGCGTGGTTTGCGCACCGGATCGTATCACCCGTAAACCCGCGCCCTTTTCGGTCCTCCGGAAAGGGCGCTTTGCCTTTGCCGCGAAAGGAGGCGGTTCCCATGCACATCGTGGTCAGCGGCGGCTCGCGCGGCATCGGCGCGGCCGTCGTGCGGCGCTTCTCCCGCCGGGGGAACAGCGTGTTCTTCCTCTACGAGAAAAACGACGCCGCCGCGCAGGCCCTCGCCGCCGAGACCGGCGCGGTCCCCCTGCGGGCCGACGTGGCCGACGGCGAGGCCGTCCGCGCCGCCATGGAGCGGACCGGCGGGGCCGACGTGCTCGTCTGCTGCGCCGGGATCGCGAGCTACGGCCTGCTCTCCGAGCTGCCGGAGGCGGAATGGGACCGGCTGTTCGCCGTCAACGTCAAGGGCGTCTACCACTGCGTCCGCGCCGCCCTGCCGCACATGCTGCGGCGGCAGTCCGGCTCGATCGTCACCGTGGCCTCGATGTGGGGCCAGACCGGCGGCTCCTGCGAGGCGTGCTACTCCGCGACCAAGGGCGCGGTGATCGCGCTGACCAAGGCGCTGGCCAAGGAGCTCGGGCCGTCCGGCATCCGGGTCAACTGCGTCTCGCCCGGCGTGATCGAGACCGACATGCTCGCCCCGCTCTCGCCCGAAACGCTCGCTTCGCTCCGGGAGGAGACGCCGCTCGGGCGGCTCGGCGCGCCGGAGGACGCGGCCGACGCCGTCGCCTATCTCGCGGAGGCCTCCTTCGTCACCGGACAGGTCCTGCCCGTCAACGGGGGCTTCCTGATCTGACCGCCGAGGCGCACTTTGAAAGGGAGGATTCCGATGTCAAGCAAGCTGACTGATCTGCAGAGGACCAGCCGCGTGGTGTCCATTCTGCTCAAGCTGCTGTATCTGGCTCTGATCGTCCTGTTCGTCGTCGACGTGATCTGCCTTGTCTGGCTGGCCGCCTGTCCGGGGAAGGAAAGCGTGACGATCGGCGGGATGAACGTGCTCTCGCCGCTCACCGAGATCTACCGCGCCGACGCCGGCTGGCGCCTCGTGCTCGGAAATCTGCTCGACTGCGTGATCTTCCAGGCGATCTTCTTTCTCGCGCACCGGATGTTCAAGCAGATCTACCTCGGCGCGCAGCCGCTCTGCGCGCGCTACGTCGGCTGGATCAAAACCATCGCCGCGCTGCTGCTCGTCCGGTCGGTGGCGGTGCCGCTGCTGGTGGGCATGGTGCCGGGCGAGGGCCGCGGGCCCACGGTGTCCTTCGCGGGCATCTCCATGGCCATCGTTTTCTACGCGCTCGCGCTGATCTTCGCCAGCGGCGTGCCGGCGGAGAAATCCGAATAAAAAAATCCGCCCCGCGGCCTTCGCCGCGGGGCGGTTCCTTTACTCTGCCTGGACGTCGATGAGGACCTTCATGGTCTTCTCGCGGTTGGCGTCGATGTACTGGTAGGCCTTCAGGTACTCCCGGAACGGGAACGTCCCGCTGATGAGCGGACGGAGGCGGAGCTTCCCCTCGTTCACGAAGCGGATGGCGTCGAGGTAGTCCTCGTGGCGGTACATCATCGTCGTGTTGAGGTCGAGCTCGTGGTCGTTTAGGACGGCGAGGTCCACCGTCGCTTTGGCCGCGAACACGGCGACCAGAATGATCCGGCTGCCCTTGCGCGCGTTCTGGATCGCCTGATCCATCGTGACGTCGTTGCCCGCGCAGTCGTAGATCACGTCGGCCTTGTCCGGCCCGAACGCCTCGACGAGCGCCTCGCCGTAGTCCTTCTCCCGGGTGTTGAACGTGAAGTCCGCGCCGCACTCGCGCGCGAGGGCGAGGCGGTAATCGCTCACGTCGGTGCTCATGACCTGCGCCGCGCCGAGGGCCTTGACCGCCTGCGCGACCAGAATGCCGATCGGGCCCGCGCCGATCACGGCGACCTTCAGCCCGGTCAGGTCGCCCGCGCGCCTGGCCGCGTGGACCGCCACGGCGGCCGGCTCGATCATCGCGCCCTCGTCGAAGCTCATGTCCTGCGGCAGCGGGGTGATCTTGCCCTGATCCACGGCGAAATAGCGCGAGGCGGTGCCGGTGGTCTGGAAGCCCATGACCTTCAGGTGCTCGCAGAGGTTGTATTTTCCGTGGCGGCAGGGATAGCACTCGCCGCAGACGACCTGCGGCTCGATGGTGACGCGCTGCCCGACCGTCAGGCCGGTCACGCCCTCGCCCAGCGCGGCGATCTCGCCGGAGACCTCGTGCCCCTGCGTGACGGGATACTTCGTGAACGGGTGCTTGCCGTGGTAGACGTGGATGTCGCTCCCGCAGACGCCGATCTTCATGATCCGCACCAGCACCTCGCCCTTCGCGGGCGCGGGCACGGGGACCTCGCGGAATTCAATGACGCCGGGGGCCGTCATGACCTCCTGCAGCATGGTTTTTTCCAATTTGCTCACTCCTTATCGCAGCGATCATTTTTTAATTCGATTTAAGAAGAAGATTTGCCCTTTGCACGATTATACCAGTATCCCGCGTTCAAATCAAGATCGTTTCGCCGTTTTCATCAATTTTTCTGTTGACAAACCGCCGGAGCCGGAATACACTGTGGTTAGTTAATAAATCTTCTTTCAAAAGATAGGCGTCTCGGCGCCGGTTCGCAACATAAGGAGGAAAACGCAATGAAAGCCATCCAGTATTCCGCCGCGAAGCAGTTCGCCATCGTCGACCTGCCCAAGCCCGTTCCGGGCCCGCTGCAGGTGCTCATCCGCGTCAAGGCGTGCGGCATCTGCAAAACCGACCTCACCATCCACAACGGCAGCTTCCTCGCCAAGTTCCCGCTGACCAACGGCCACGAGTTCTCCGGCGTGATCGAGTCCGTCGGCAGCGCCGTCACCGAGTGGAAGCCCGGCGACCGCGTCACCGCCGACAACACCGAGCTGTGCGGCTACTGCGACGCCTGCCGCAACGACAAGCCGCTCTACTGCGAGAACTTCAATTCCCACGGCTGCAACATGCCCGGCGGCTTCGCGGAGTACATTGTCATCAACCACGAGAAAGTGTTCGCCATCTCCGACAGGCTCTCCTTCGAGGAGGCCACCTTCACCGAGCCCACCGCCTGCGCCGTCCACGGCGTGGACCGCATCCATCCCACCTTCGGCGACAGCATCCTGATGTTCGGCGCCGGACCGACCGGCGCCATCCTCGCCCAGCTCCTGCGCCACGGCGGCGCGGGCCGCATGGTCATCGCCGACCCGCACGAGGACAAGCTCGCCATCCTGCGCAAATACGGCTTCACCGACACCGTCCTGATCGACAAAAACGACCCCTCCCGGCACGAGAAGGCCATCAAGGCCCTCATGCCGCGCGGCTTCGACATCATCATCGACGCGACCGGCGCGCCCTCCATCACCCAGGCCACGTTCCAGTACGCCCACATGGGCAGCAAGATCGTCGTCTACGGCGTCTGCCCCGCCGACGCCCGCATCGAGGTCAGCCCCTACGACGTGTTCAGCCAGGAATACACGATCCTCGGCTCCTTCGCCCAGACCCACTGCTTCGGCCGCGCGCTGACCTACCTCGAGAGCGGCCTCGTGCAGGTGAAGGACCTCATCTCCCACGAGCTGCCGCTCGAGGAGTACGGCAAGGGCCTCGACCTCATCATGGCCAAGAAGGCCAAAAAGGTCATCATCCATCCGTAAACGCGGAGAAATACGGCGAACCGGGGCCGCGCGGGCTTTTCCGCGCGGCCCTTCGTCTGCCGGCCCGCGCCCGCCGATTCCCGCTTGCCGATCGCGCGCGGGCGCGCTATACTGAGAAAAAACGCGGAGGATACGCCATGAACAGCCGAAATCAGGAAACCATCCTGCGCCTCCTTCTGGAGGAAGGCCCCAAGTCCCGCCTCGAGCTCGCCGAACGGATGGGCCTGAGCATCCCCTCGGTCGCCCAGAACGTCTCGGCTCTGGAGCGGGAGGGGCTTGTCCGCGACGGCGGCGCGTTCGACTCCACGGGCGGACGCAAGGCGCGCATCGTCGCGCCGGAGCCCCGCGCGCGCTGCGCGGTCGGGCTGGACGTCACCGCGCGCGGCACGAGCGGCGTGCTGATCGACCTCTCGGCGGGCATCCTCGCCAGCGCGAGGCGCGCCCTGCCGTTCCGGGACGAGCCGGAATATTACCGCGAGCTGCCCGGCCTCCTGCGCGAGCTGCTCGGGGACACGCCGCCCGAGCGGCTGCTCGGCGTCGGCATCTCCATCCCCGGCGTGCTCTCGCACGGCGGGGACACGCTGATCTACTCGCACGTCCTGCGCGTGGGCGGCGTGCCCCGCGAACGCTTCTCGGCGGAGCTCGGCGCGCCCTGCGAGCTCATCAACGACGCCAAGGCCGCCGCCATCGCGGAGTGCCGCGCGCGCCGCGAGCAGGGCGACGCGGTCTACCTCTCGCTGAGCGGCACCGTCGGCGGCGCGGTCGTCCTGGGCGGAAAGCTGCAGGAGGGCGGGCACCAGCACAGCGGCGAATTCGGCCACATGACGCTCGTGCCGGACGGAAAGCAGTGCTACTGCGGCCAGTTCGGCTGCGTGGACGCCTACTGCTCGGCCGCCGCCCTGACCGGCCGCGGCGAGGAGGAGCTCGCGCCGTTCTTCGCCGCGCTCGACGCGGGCGACGAGACCTGCCGCCGCCGCTGGTTCGAGTACAGCCGCTACCTCGCGGTCGTCGTCAACAACCTGCGCACCTCGCTGGACTGCGAGATCATCCTCGGCGGCAGCGTCGGCGCCTGCCTCGACGAGCGGCGGCTGGCCGAGCTGCGCGCGCTCGCCGCCGGGCGCAGCACCTTCCGCGCGGACGAGACCGCGGACGTCGCCGGCTGCCGGTGCCGGCGCTCCGCCCCCGCCGTCGGCGCCGCGGCGCTGTTCGTCGAGCGGTTTCTCGACGGCGTTTAAAAACAGCTTGACGGATGCGGCTTTGCTCTCTATAATAATAACTTAAGTTAGGAAACATAAATTCAGACAGGAAAAAGGACATTCATATGAAGGGTTCAGCTAACGCCGGCAAGCCGCGCTTTCCCTATTCCAGCAAAGTCAACGTGATCCGCTGCGTCCAGAAGCTCGGCCCGATCAACCGCGCGGCCGTCGCGCAGGAGGTTCATCTGAGCATCCCCGCCGTCATGTCCATCACCGAGGAGCTGCTCGGCCACGGCATCCTCATCCCGGCCGGCCGCGCCGGCTCGGGCGTCGGCAAGCACCCCGAGCTGCTCGACATCTGCGGCGACCATTACCGCATGATCGGCGTCGATATCGGCCGCACGATGGTGCGCACCGTCATCACCGGCCTCGACGGGAGCGTCCTGGCCAACGAGGCCGTCCAGACCGAGCTCATCGAGGACCCGCAGCTCTTCATGACCCGCCTGTGCGACCTCATCATCCGCACCGTGCAGGAGGCCCGGATCGACCAGCGCACGATCATCGGCGCCTGCGTGGCCATGCCGGGCCTGATCGAGCAGGACACCGGCCGCATCGTCTTTTCCCCGAACTTCGGCTGGCAGGACGTCCCCATGCAGGAGTGGCTCAACAGCCGCCTCCCCTACCAGACCATCGTCGAAAACGCCAACCGCGCGCAGGCCCGCTGGGAGATCCGCCCCGGCCGCAACAACGAAAACCTGACCGTTTTCTGCGCCGGCCTGGGCTTCGGCATCGGCGCCGCCCTGATCCAGGACGGCCGCATCTACTACGGCTCCAGCGGCACCAGCGGCGAGTTCGGCCACATCACCGTCTGCCGCGAGCACGGCCGCCGCTGCTCCTGCGGCAACACCGGCTGCCTCGAGTCCATGGCCTCCGGCTCCGCCATCGCCGAGCAGGGCAGGGAGCTCGCCCGGGCCGGGCGCGCGCCCGTGCTGACGGCGATGTGCCGCGGCGAGTTCGACCGCATCGACGCCAAGCTGGTCTTCGACGCGGCCCGCATGGGCGACGAGGCCTGCGGTCTCGTCGTCAGCTCCGCCGCCGAGTACACCGGCATCGCGCTGGCCACCTCCATCAACATGCTCGACCCCGACGAGATCTACCTCTGCGGCGGCCTGATGAAGAACGGGCCGGAGTTCCTCGAGGAGATCAAGCGCTACACGCGCCAGCGGCAGATGCACTTCGCGGGCCGCCACGTCGTCATCCGCGAGGGCAGCCAGGACGACTGGCACGTCGCCAAGGGAGCGACGCTGATGATCCTGGACAACGGGTGGAAATTCCGCGCGCTCTCCTTCCTGTACTGACGCGCGCCGGTTCCTTAAGGAACTTAACCAAATTTTTCTCCGCATTCTGTGCGTTGTGCTGAATTTCTGCTTTTTCATTGACAACGCCGGAGGATACTGTTATTCTGTTGGCAAAGAAAGAGATGGATTGCGCGTTTCATGTTGATTATGCACAGATGCGTTCATCCTTTTTTTGATCTCTATTTATTAAGTAAGTTTACTTAATAAATAGAGCTTTTCCCTCCCCCGTCCGAAAAACACGGCAATAAATCTTCAGTGAGGTGCGCTATGAGCAACGAAAAGAATGAACCCAAAACCACGATGTACGGGGAAAAGAGGGTGTCCCCGCTGAAGCGCTTTTTCCTGCAGCCGTACTCCAGCGCGGTCGTGGCGATCGTGCTGCTGTTTCTGATCTTCTCCGTCTTCACCGACTCGTTCCTGTCGCAGTACAACATGTTCAACCTCTCCCGCACCGCCGCCATCTACGGCTTCATCGCCGCGGCGCAGCTCATGGTCGCGGTGATCGGCGGCATGAACCTCTGCGTCGGCTCCGTGGGCTCCCTGTGCACGGTGTTTATGGGCGCGATGATGCAGAACGTGCATATGGCCACCTTCCCCACCGTGATCCTGACCATCCTGATCGGCGGCGTCTGCGGCATCGTCAACGGCTTCCTCATCAACAAGCTCAAGCTGCAGCCCTTCGTCATCACGCTGGCCATGTCGTTCGTCTATAACGGCATCGCCACCGGCATCTCCCACGGCATGCCCTACAATATCAACGAGGGCTTCTCCAACCTCGGCCGCGGCCAGATCGGCCCCACCTCGGCGCTGTTCATCCTGATGGTCGTGATGGTGCTCATCCTGATGGTCTTCTTCCGCTACATGCGCGTCGGGCGCGACATCCTCGCCGTCGGCGGAAACAGCACGGCCGCCGCCCTCTCCGGCATCAAGGTCGACCAGATCAACATTCTCTGCAACACGGCCTCCTGCATGTTCTCCGCCGTGGCCGCGCTGCTCTGGGCGTCCCGCTCCGGCTCCGCCACGGTCACGACCGGCTCCGACTGGATGCTCTATTCCTTCGCGATCTGCGCCATCGGCGGCATCCGCCTCAACGGCGGCAACTTCACCGCCATCGGCTTCTTCTGCGGCGCCTGGATCCTGACGATGATCCGCAACGGCCTGACGATGATGAAGGTCGATATCTATTACGAGCAGGCCTTCCTCGGCCTCATCATTCTGCTGGCTGTGTCCCTCGAGAGCCTGCGCATGAAGATGGCCGAGCGCATGAACTGAGTCAACCCTGTTTTATCGGCCGAAACTGGCCCATAAATAAACAAATGAGAATATTGGAGGTAACTAAAATGAGGAGAACCAGCACGCGTCTTGTCGCAGTACTCTGTATCGCCGT
>Ga0183095_10524_pt4 | contig 18990 bp, 15 predicted proteins | sample BioMet4_FD_130346 | JGI IMG/M metagenome (GOLD analysis project Ga0183095, IMG submission 130346) | Microbial communities from bioreactor (seeded with sewage sludge) at LBNL, California, USA - Biofuel metagenome 4 (v2) (version 3) | ecosystem: Engineered > Bioreactor > Anaerobic > Unclassified ...
TCATGAGAGAACTCTGCTGAATTTCGGGTAGGCTCTTTTGTGATAATGTTTATTGTTCCGGCTATAGCTGATGAACCAAAAAGTGCAGAACCGCCTCCTTTAGATACTTCAACACGTTCTATCATATTCTGAGGAATCTGTTCCAGTCCGTATACCCCGGCCAATGAACTGTAAATAGGTCGCGAGTCGATCAATATTTGTGTATAAGAACCCTCCATACCATTGATTCTAACCTGCTCGGAACCACAGGTATGACAATTGTTCTCTACGCGTACACCCGATTGAAAACTTAATCCCTGAGCCAGGCAGGCGGAATGTGTATCTTCAAACAACTTTGTATTCAGGATATTCACCAGAGAAGGAGCAAGGCGTTTTGTAGTTTCGTTTCTGTTACTGCTTATCACTACTTCATCAAGCGAAATTAAATCCGGAGTCAATGCAACGTCCATCTCAATAGTTTTTTTCTTTATAACGGACACTTCTTTTGTTAGAGTCTTGTAACCAACCGACTTAAATTCAAGAGTCCAATTGCCTTCGGGTAAATTCTCTAGTAGGAAATGACCTGAAACATCGGATGTTGTTCCTATTGTAGTACCTTTTATTGATATATTTATATATGGTATATGTTCTTTGCTTTTCGCATCAGTGATATGCCCAAAGATGCTTGCATCAGTAGGCGTTCCTGTTGGCTCCATACCCATACATGGCAGTAGGGTACAGATAAAACAGGAAATTAATAATAGATATCTTTTCATTATAATTTCTTATTTTAAAATGTACAAAATGAGAGTAGCACACCTTGAATGGGTGCGCATAATTTGTTCCTATTTTAAAATAAGTATGGCGGTGCCCGTAAAGAGTAGGAGTAGAGGGCTACTTTTCTAACCTTAAAGATTCTGGCTACAGTTTCGCACGGACGAACAATCTGATGAACCTTAAGATGAAAAACAGACGTTTCAATAAAGGGTAGAATATGAAACTGGCAGATAGCACAATCACAGGAGGAGTCACTGCAATGATGGGCAGCACTGCTTTCTCCCTTTTCATGAGTATGGAAACTCTTCACAATTCCCATCGGAGCAATTGTGAAAAGTAACAGCCATGCAATGATTGCTTGTCTTCTCAGATACAATTTCATGTTGCAAAACTAGTTAAAAAAGATCTACTACAGATACATAATGTAAATTATTTATGGATAGTAATTAGCCATTTAGTTTATTTTATACAATTCTAATAGTGACTTAAATAATCTCTCAGATTATTCACCAATGGATTTATTTTATTGGCCATTCATCTGAATTTATTGGCCAATGATTTTTATTTATTGATCAATAAAAAGTGAGAGATACTGGGGATATGACCAAAACCAAGACGAGAAAAGGTGCTAGATCGCTAGATCACTGCTAGATCAAATTAAATTTGATCTAGCGGCTTTATTTTGTTTATTTATAGGTAGTTATATGGGTGGTGCTAGATTGCTAGATCAATTTTGTATTTTAATATATTGTAGTGGCGATTATACATAAAAAACCGACCGGTAATGCAGAAACATTCCGGTCGGCCATCACATTACAAATTGAAAATTTAACTGGTTAGGTTTTATATTTATAAAATGCGATATGTGTTTGCAATGCTTAAATTGAGTTTGATTCTTATCTATTCGAACATAGATTTGGCAATACCCATTTCAAGTCCGCGTAATTCAGCCAATCCTCTAAGGCGACCGATACAAGAATATCCCGGATTAGTTTTCTTCTTCAGGTCATCAATCATCTGATGTCCGTGATCCGGTCTCATTGCGATAGAAACCTTACGTTCTTGTTCAAGTTCAAGTAATGCTTTCATAACGTGATACATGTCTACATTACCCTCCAGGTGATTAGCTTCATAGAAGTTTCCTTCTTCATCTCGCTGAGTGCTGCGGAAATGCACAAAGTTTACACGATCTCCGAAACGTTTCATAATTCCTACTAAATCATTATGAGCAGCCACACCAAAAGAACCGGTACATAAACATAGGCCGTTTGATTTGTTTGGAACAGCATCAATCAGCTTCTGGAAATCATCTCCTGTACTAAGGATACGAGGTAAACCAAGAATAGATTGAGGAGGATCGTCCGGGTGAATAACCAGATACACACCAGCTTCGTCAGCAACAGGAGTAATTTCTCTTAAGAAATAGATTAAGTTCTCACGAAGTTTCTCTGCATCTATGTCATTATAGCGGTCGAGTGCTTCCTGGAATTGTGCAAGTGTAAAGCTCTCTTCAGAACCTGGCAAACCAGCAATAATATTGCGTTCCAATGTATGCTTGTCTTCGTCGGTCATCTCTTCGAAACGTGCTTTAGCTTTTGCTTTTTCTTCTGCTGAATATTCATTTTCAGCACCAGGACGTTTCAAAAGGAACAAGTCGAAAGCAACAAAAGCAGCTCTTTCGAAGCGAAGTGCTTTTGATCCATCTGGCATAGTGTAAGCCAAATCGGTACGAGTCCAGTCGAGTACCGGCATGAAATTGTAAGTAACAATATTAATGCCACACTTTCCTAAGTTACGAAGAGACTCTTTATAATTATCAATGTATTTCTGGAAATCTCCAGTCTGAGTTTTTATGTGTTCGTGCACAGGAACACTCTCAACAACAGACCATGTAAGGCCTACAGATTCAATAAGTTCCTTGCGCTTCATAATTTCTTCTACAGTCCATACTTCTCCGTTAGGAATATGGTGTAAAGCATTCACTATTCCGGTAGCTCCGGCCTGTTTGATATCCCAGAGGGAAACTGGATCGTTAGGACCGTACCAACGCCATGTTTGTTCGCATAAATACATAATTTCAGTATTTTAAAGTTTAAATTATATTAGATGGTAAAAGCATTAAATCCACCATCAACAACAGCTACAGTTCCGGTTACGAATTTAGAAGCATCGCTGATAAGGTAGTGCACGGTTCCGAATAAATCTTCCGGTTCACCAAAACGGTTAAAAGGAGTATGTGCCATTACGCTTTTTGCACGATCAGAAAGAGATCCATCAGGATTAAGCATCAATGCTCTGTTTTGATTGGTTAGGAAAAATCCTGGAGCTACAGCATTCATGCGGATACCATTTCCAAATTTGATAGCAAGTTCTCCGGCCATATACTGAGTGAAGTTGTTTACTGCAGCTTTTGCTACACCATATCCGGCAACTCTGGTAAGTGGACGCAGTGAAGATTCTGAAGAGAAGTTTAGGATTACTCCTTCTTTTTGCTTTGCCATCTCGTCTGCAAATACCATAGTAGGCAATACAGTACCAAACAGATTAAGGTCTACCACTGTTTTCATTGCATCTATATTCAGATCAAAGATTGTTTGGCTAGGAGCAATTGTGGCGCCTGGCATATTACCTCCGGCTGCATTTATTAAAATATCAATTTTACCGTAATTTTTTAGAACCTGTTTCTTGCAATCTTCTAACATTGCTTTATCTGTAACATCAGCCTGCGCAAACATTGCCTGTCCGCCTTGCTTCTTTATTTCGCTAACCAGTGCATCGCCTTCTTCCTGGCTTCTGCCAATAATCACGATTTTAGCTCCTTGCTGAGCTAAGTACATAGATATACCTCTACCTAAAACACCATATCCACCTGTGATGATGATTACTTTACCAGAAATGTTAAATAAATTTTCCATCTTTTTGTTTTTAAAAGTTGTATATAAATTGCTATTGTTCGTTATAATAATCCACATTTTCCTTCATCAGGATATCAATCGGCATAAAATTTTCTTTTTGCGGTCTTTTTTTGAGTATTAAATATTCGCATAGAGATTTTATTCCATTATAACCCTGAAGTTGCGGCCTTTGAGCTATCAGTGCAGTTATATAGCCTTCTCTTAATGCATTTGCATTTTCTTCAATTACATCATATCCTACAACTATTAGGTTGTGGATGTCTCTGACTTTTATGTAATTAGCAAGTTTGTGACATGTAGAGTTGAAAACTATTATTCCTTTTATATTGTTTTGACTCTCAAAGAATGCATCAAGTACACTGAAGTTGAATACAGAACTGCCTATCTTTAAATCCACATAATGAACTTTTCCTGTGTAGCCTACAGTATTTAGATAGCTATTAAATCCAGCTTCTCTGTTAATACTTTGATTGGAATTCTGATCTCCGCTGTGAATCATCCTTGATACCAGTATATTTGCGTCTTTACCAATTGAATTTAGTAATATTTTTGCACCTATAACACCACTGTCAAAGGAATTGGTACCAAAATATGCAAGCTGGTTTTGCCCTGAAATATTTGAGTCAATATAATTATAGGGAATATTCAATTCATCTAGTTTCTCGGAAATACTAATTACAGAATTTGCAAACAGTGAAGCAATTAGAACTGCATCAAAACTTATTTGAAAAAGTTCATCTACAGTTTTATTCAAAGAATTGTTGTCGTATTGGTCAAAATATAGTTTCTGAATATGTACCCCATAATCTTCAAACTCATTGCCAGCCTTGTCGATCCCTTTAGAAATACTTTCCCAATATTCCCCTTTTTTGAAAGAGGGGATTATGGCTACTATTTTATATTGTTTTTTTGAAGCTAAAGATCTTGCTATCAAATTTGGCTGATAATTAACCATCTTAAGTACAGCGTTCACTTTCTTAAGATTCTCTTCAGAAACGCGTCCACGGTTATGAAGTACCCTGTCGACAGTTCCGGCAGAGACACCAGCCATTTGGGCTATATCTTTAATTCTTATATTTTCTGTATCTTTTGTCATTGTTGTTAATGGGCATGCTTTTTATTGATGTTGTCGATGCAAATTTATGATTAAAGATTTGAATATGCAATACGTGTGTTCGAACACACGTATTGCATTGATTTTGTTAATATGCTGATTTATTGTACTTTGATTGAATTGAATATACCAAACTTTTCTATTTATTATATGTTTTCAAACATGTTGATTTGTTGATTAGTTATATACTTTTAATATAAAATGCTTATTATCAGATATATTGTGTTTAAGCATTGTATATAATAGTATATTATTAGCTTGTTTATATATATTTGAAGTTATTTTCTTTTTCTCTTAAATATTTTTATTTTTCATGTATAATATGTATATTTAGCTGTTAATTTTATGTACGGAGTTTATCACGAACTCAACTGTTCCTTTATTCTTTGATTATTTTCTGATTTAATATATATTGAATCTTTTTTTTAGTATTAATCATTATGGATATAAGAATCAGATACTCTCACAAGCTAATATTAATCATTCTGCTAGGAGTGATTGCAGGTAGTGGATGTCTGTTTCTTTACTTGCTAAGAGTGCAAGATTACCTGGGAGATAGTCCGGCAGCTTGTGTCAATTGTCATGTAATGGGGCCATATTATGCTACATGGCAACATAGTTCTCACAATAGGGGGACTACCTGCAATGATTGTCACGTTCCTCACGAAAATATAGCAAAAAAATATTTCTTCAAGGCAAATGATGGCCTCAGACACACATATAAGTTTTTAACCAACAGTGAGAGGCAGACTATTCAGGCAATTCCGTCAAGTGCAGAAGTTATTATGAATAACTGTATCCGTTGCCACACTCAATTAAATACTGAATTTGTAAAAACCGGTAGAGTCGATTACATGATGACCCAGGTTGGAGAAGGTAAAGCTTGTTGGGATTGTCATCGGCAAGTTACTCATGGAGGAACAAACAGTCTCTCTTCAACACCTTATGCGCTGGTTCCTTATCCGAAATCGCCTGTACCCGAATGGTTGAAGAAAATAATGAAATAGTCAGAAAAATATAAAGATATAGGATATGGAAAAGAAACTGAAAGCATGGCAAGGATGGTTGTTGTTTGGAGGGACAATGGTCATTGTTTTTGTGTTAGGATTGATAGTTGCATCCTTAATGGAACACAGAGCAGAGGTGGTTAGTATCTATAATAACAGGAAAGTAGATATAAAAGGCATCGAGGCCAGGAATGAAATCTTTAGAGATAATTATCCGCGGGAGTATCAAACGTGGTCAGAGACCACAGATACGAGTTTTAAGAGTGAGTTTAATGGTAACCAAGCTGTGGATGTTTTAGAGCAACGCCCCGAAATGGTGATTCTTTGGGCTGGATATGCTTTTTCAAAAGAATATAAAAGTCCGAGAGGACATATGCATGCGATTGAAGATATCAGAGAAACTCTCAGAACCGGAGCACCTAAAACGGATAAAGATGGTCCTCAGCCTTCAACTTGCTGGACATGTAAAAGTCCGGATGTTCCTCGTATGATGGAATCAATAGGAGTAAATGCGTTCTATAATAACAAATGGTCTGCTTTTGGCAGTGAAATAGTTAATCCAATAGGCTGTTCCGATTACCATGAATCAAAAACCATGAATCTGCATATAAGTCGCCCTGCTTTGCGTGAGGCTTTTGCTCGTCAGGGGAGGGATATTGATAAAGCAACTCCTCAAGAAATGAGATCATTGGTTTGTGCTCAATGTCACGTTGAGTATTATTTCAAGAAAGATGGCAATTATCTTACATTTCCTTGGGATAAAGGAATGACTGTAGAAAAAATTGAAGAATATTACGATAAAGCTAACTACTTTGATTATAAGAATGCTTTAAGCAGAGCTCCAATACTAAAAGCTCAGCATCCTGATTTTGAAATATTCCAATTGGGTATTCATGGACAGAGAGGTGTTTCTTGTGCCGACTGTCATATGCCGTATGAAAATGAAGGAGGTATTAAATATAGTGACCATCATATTCAAAGTCCTTTAGCATCCATAGACAGAACCTGTCAGGTTTGTCACCGCGAAACAGAAGAAACTCTTCGCAATAATGTGTATGAAAGACAAAGAAAATGCAATGAAATACGTACTTGTTTGGAAAAAGAACTAGCCAAAGCGCACATTGAAGCTAAATTTGCATGGGATAAAGGAGCCACAGAAGTGCAGATGAAAGAGGCTTTGAACTTAATTCGTCAGGCTCAATGGAGATGGGATTTTTCAGTTGCATCGCATGGAGCTGCATTTCATGCTCCTCAGGAAGTTCAGCGCATGTTGAGTCATGGAATAGACAGAGCATTGCAAGCTCGTTTGGCTATTGCTAAAGTTTTGGCAAAGAATGGTTACGCTGCAGATGTACCAATGCCTGATATTTCTACAAAAGCAAAAGCTCAGAAATATATTGGTTTGGATATACCAAAAGAACAAAAAGCAAAAAAAGAATTTCTTAAAACGATTGTTCCACGCTGGATTGAGAAAGCAAAAGCTAACGGACGTTTTTCAAAGATTTAATATAAAGATTAAAGTTGAATGAAATTAAAGTAACCACTATCATCATTAAATGTTGATAGTGGTTATCTTTGTGTAAGAATTGAACAAATATTAGTATATGTGGAAACAACCTTGGGGATTTAAAGAAGGATATTCAATCTGTATCGGATTATTTATTACAGGCACATTGCTCCAGATGTCAATTGGAAAAATAAACCTTGATGCTCTTGCCTATCCTGCTAATCTGATTTCAGGAATTGGATATTTTTTATTGCTTACGGTATTATATCTTAAATACAAGAAATCATCTTATATAGTTAGCTGGCTTAGTAGTTATCAGGCAGCCATATCTTCCATGTCGTCTATGGTATTAATGATTCTTTTGATGGGGCTTATCAGGCAGACTCCCGGTTATATTACGATGGAAGGTAACTTCATTGGATTCTCTCAGATGCTTTCAGCATGGTCTTTCGCACTATTATTTCTTTGGATGATTACTATTTTATCAATGACGATAATTAGAAGATTGAATCATTTTAAATGGAGAGATACATCTTTTATGTTGAATCATGTTGGTTTGTTATTGGCGCTGGTTGGTTCTATTTTAGGAAGTGCAGATATTCAAAAACTCGAAATGACTACAATGGCTGGAAGGCCGGAATGGCGTGCTTTAAATGAACGAAAAGAAGTTGTTGAATTGCCTTTAGCTATTGAATTGCATAAATTTTCAATTAAGGAGTATCCACCAAAATTAATGCTGATCGACAACAAAACAGGCGCATCTCTTCCTCAAGGAAAGTCTACAACGTTTTTAGTAGAGCCTGGCCTTGGAACCGGCCAACTGCTTGACTGGACTATTTCAGTAAAAAAGTATCTTCAATATGCTGCAAGTGTGCCATCAGGAGATACACTTCGGTATGTTGAATTTCATTCTTTTGGAGCAACAAATGCTCTTTATGTTAAAGCAATAAATCGTAAAAAAGGCATATCTCGTGAAGGGTGGGTGAGTTGTGGAAACTTTATGTTTCCTTACAACGCAATAAAATTGGATGATAAGGTGAGTCTGGTAATGCCGGAACTGGAACCACAACGCTTTTATTCAGATGTAACGGTGTATTTAGAATCTAAGAAAGTTAAAGATGCAACAATTGAGGTGAATAAGCCTTTCGAAATTGATGGTTGGAAAATCTATCAATTAAGTTATGATGAATCAAAAGGCAGGTGGAGTGAGGTTAGTGTGTTCCAGTTAGTAAAAGATCCATGGTTACCAGTAGTGTATACAGGCATATTAATGATGGTAATTGGAGCAATATGTATGTTTACTATGGCTAAAAAGAATAAGGAGGATAAAGTATGAGTTGGGAATATTTTTCGTTGTTTGCCATAGTGTCTCTTTGCTTCTGGAGTTTTGGCGCGTATGCTGCCTGGGGAGAGAAAAAACCTGTATTCGTTCACGGATTTACAATAGTGGGATTAGCAGTCTTCTTTATATTTATCTTAGGAATGTGGATTTCACTTGAACGTCCTCCTATGCGGACGATGGGAGAAACTCGTTTGTGGTATTCATTCTTCCTTCCACTGGTGGGTATTATTACATATAGCCGATGGAAATATAAATGGATTCTTAGTTTTAGTACTATTCTGTCATTAGTCTTTATTTGCATTAATATACTAAAGCCCGAAATACACAATAAAACATTGATGCCTGCATTACAAAGCCCTTGGTTTGCACCACATGTTATCGTATATATGTTCGCTTATGCAATGCTGGGTGCTGCCGCAATAATGGCTATTTACCTTCTTTGGAAGAAGAAACAAAAAATATCGCCTATGGAGATGGATTTATGTGATAATCTGGCCAATGTTGGATTATCATTCTTAACTCTTGGTTTACTATCCGGAGCCTTGTGGGCAAAAGAAGCATGGGGGCACTACTGGAGTTGGGATCCGAAAGAAACATGGGCTGCAGCTACATGGTTAAGTTATTTATGCTACATTCATTTCCGTCTTCATAAAAGGAATGAATACCGAAAAGCGCTTGTTATACTTCTTATGTCTTTTGTTCTGTTGCAAATGTGTTGGTATGGAATTAATTATTTGCCATCAGCACAAGGAACTAGTATTCATACCTACAATATGAGATAGATAATCAGTGGTTGTTAATTGAATAGATTTCTCTATTTCAATTATTCTTCAAGGATGGTTTTAAATTCATTCCAACCTGCAACAGTTTTGGCTTGTGCTGAAATTCCAGTTGGAACATATAATTTGCAGGTACTTTTAGGTACCCCGTAGAATGTAAAAGGAGTGATCTTGGGTGGAACTGTAGCTTTACAATGTATTTCTTTTAATCCCGAACATTCCTGAAAGGCACCATAATCAATAAGAGTAATACTGGCCGGAAGAGAAAGGAATGTTAGTTTTGAGCAACCATAAAATGCATTAGTACCAATAGATGTAACCCCTTCTGGAATTATTATAGCAGTGAGGCCTGTGCAATCTGAAAAAGCCTTTAGACCAATTGCTGTTATGTTTTCAGGAAGGATTATTGTTTTTAGATTATCTTTGGAATAGAAGGCTTCTTCAGGAACTTCGTCATTTGATACCTCTATTTTATCATCATATAAGGAACTTATAAAAACTCCTCCTTTTACTATACTTGCTTTTGACATATCGAGTACAGTTAATTTTGCCATACTTCGAATCGTTGTAATATCAGTTCCGTTTATTTTTCCTTTGAGAGTTAAGTTTGTAATGAGACCTTTTTTATCTCCAAGAAGTGAATTTAAATTTCCGGCAGAAACTTTTATAGTATCAGATACAATATTCTGCGCTTCTCCTTTAAAGCATGATAACAGAAATATTACAACTAATATGATTTTAGAAATAACACTTGCTTTCATGATTACTTAATTAAAGACTATCTATGCCTTCTCTCTAATTAAAAACAAGTCATAATAGAAATGGTTTGAATTATAATACATAATATTGACTTGTTGTGAAGGAAATATATGGACTATTATAAGATAATTTAGTCTTTGAATATAAGTATAAATATCTAGACACAAATGTTTTAGAAGTTGCAATATAATAAAGACAAAAAATAAGTTGTAAAAATTGTTGTTTTGTGTGAAAAAGATAAATATATTTGTAACGTTTTTTTTATATAGCGTTAAAGGTTATTTAATTAATATTGCTTATTATAATTGTTTTTATAGCAATTGATTGTGATAAATAATTTTATCCCCACGCTTAAAATAAAAAACGCCTGATTGGGGACTAAAGGCATAAACTATTTTATATGAAAAAACTGTTTTTATTAGCGGCTATTTTACTAGGATGTAATTCCCTGGTAAATGCGCAAAGTTCTCAAACAAATGCAACTCCAGTTTCATGGAACGCAAAGGCAGGCTTGAATTTTATTAACTGGACAGGTGAAGGTACAGATGGACTTGATGCCAAAATTGGTTTTAAACTTGGTGTTGGCATGGAATATGCGTTAGATAATACATGGTCTTTGCAGCCATCTTTATTGTTATCATCAAAAGGAACGAAAGCATCAGGAGATGTTAATGGATACAGTGCTAAAGTAACTGTTAACCAAATGTATCTTGAATTACCGGTTAATCTGCAGGCAAGAATGCCGATTTCTAACAATACTAATTTTGTTATTGCAGCCGGTCCATATTTTGCTTACGGTGTAGGTGGAAAATCAACAGGCAAGGTTAGTGCCAATGGTCAAACTGAATCGGGTGATACAGATACATTCGGTAGTGATGGCCTCAAAAGATTTGATGCCGGATTAGGTTTTGGAGTTTCATTGGAATTTAATAAAGTTATCATTGGACTCGAAAGTCAGCTTGGATTAACAAAATTAGGAGATGGTGATAATGCTCCTAAGAATATTAACTTTGGAATAACTGCCGGCTATAAGTTCTAATATAAAATATTGTATACAAGCCTTTGCTTGTAAAGAAGTTATCTAAATCGTTGAAAAAAACTGCCCCTGCAATGTTTATTCTTTATAGCATTGCAGGGGATTTTATTTTTAATGTCTAATATGGCATTCAGAATATAATTCAAAATTATTGGTGAAAGACTGCACTTTTATTGACCAATCATTATAATTTATTGACTAAAGAATTTAAACCATTGGCCAATAAATATCCTGACGACAATATGCTAAATTCTATCTATTGAAGCGAATGTTCGTTTTATGCTTGATGTGTATTTTACTTTTGGGTAACCAATAAGAAGAAATATGCCTTCACGACTTTTGTGCTTAATTCCATATTTTTCTCTAAATAGCCTGGCTGCTTTTCCGTTTTGGATAAATGGGTGTACCGCACCATTAAAGCAGGTACCCAAGCCTAATGACTCAGCAGCAAGCATGGCGTATGTTGCAGCTATGAGCGGATCAGCTGGATCACTATAGGGAGTTGCGTAAAAATATAGTGCAACTGGCGCATCATAATTTACAATATTTTCACCGTTCTTCATGTAATCGGTATAGGCGTAAACACAGGGGCGGACAAATCCCTTAAATAGTTCTGTATTAGCTTTTCCCCAGATTGGCCTCATTAGAGTGAGAAACCATTTGGAAACAAACCATTTCATGTTTTCCAGATAATGACAGAAGTCTTTTGCAAATGCTGAAACTTTTTCTTTGCTGTCGAATACTAATACATGTACGTCTGAAGGTGGTAAGCCCATTGGCGCCGTTTGAGCAGCTTCTAATATTTTATCTATTAGTTCACTTTCAACGGGAGCATCTTTAAACTCACGGATACTCCGGCGACGGTACAATAAATTCAGCATTGATTTATATGATGCAGCTTCTTCTTTGGAAGGCATTTCTATTAAATCATCGGTTGAAGTACATCTACCTTCAATGGTTATTGCTTTTTGGGGACAGATCATCATGCAATGTCCACAAGCTAAGCAACCGAACAATGGTTTATCTGACTGCTTTACTTTTCCGTTTTCAATTGTCAGACTAAAATCTTTGCAAACAGAAACACATAGTCCGCAGCCATTGCAAAGGTCTTTGTTTATTATTATTTGGCCACATTCTTTAGTTCTCGATGTTGGGATAGCCATGATCTAAAATATTATTATTTAGACTTTTCGTTGATATATGGCTATAAATATAGATATTAAATTGAAAATAGAATAATCTTTTGTTTGTTTATTTAAATCAAAATATTCTATTTGAATTTAAACGATAATTGCTTGTATTCACGAGAGGCTATTTCCTCCCAAGGATTGGAAACACTCAGTCCCAACAAGCGGATAGGGTGATTAGTTAGATCAACTCCTTTAAGTAGTTCTTTGGCTAAAGGCAGAATTTCTTTTAAAGTTGTGAGCGGATGATCTTCGCTAATACTACGCGTTTTCTGAGTGAAGTCATTGAACTTTATTTTTAGTGTAAGAGTGTAGCCTTTAAAACCAGATTTTTCTAATCTTTGTATAAGCTCTTGAGCAACATGATATAACTCTATTATAATAGAACTTTTTATTTCTAAATCGTGTTCGAATGTTGTTTCACATCCTACCGATTTGCGTTCCCTTTCCGGCTCTACAGAGCGAGGGTCTATGCCATGAGCAAAGTTATAATAGAGCATTCCTGCTTTCCCAAATTGTAGGGTCAGAAAATCCGGAGTACTCATTCGAAGCAATGCACCATTATGTATGCCTAGTGCATGCATTTTCTTTGCTGTCACTTTACCAACTCCCCAGAAAGATTCGATGGGTAGTTTGTCTATAAACTCTTGTGCTTTTTGAGGATGAATGGTGCACAGGCCATCTGGTTTACGATGTTCTGATGCTACTTTTGCCAGAAATTTATTGTAAGAAACTCCGGCTGATGCTGTGAGCCCGGTTTCTTCTTTTATGCGTTGCTTAATTTCTTTGGCAATATCGACGGCCAAATCAATACCTTTTTTGTTTTCAGTCACGTCCAAGAATGCTTCATCGAGCGAGATTGGTTCTATGATGTCTGTGTATTCGTGAAAAATCTGATGTATTTGTGCAGAAACAGACTTGTAAACAGCCATGCGCAATGGAGCGAATATTAGTTCGGAGCAAAGCTTTTTAGCCTTTACGGATGACATGGCAGAATGAATACCATAACGACGGGCTTCATAACTAGCTGTAGCTACAACACCACGTTCTTCTTCATGGCCCACAGCAAGAGGTTTGCCTCTCCACTCAGGATGGTCCCTTTGCTCAACTGAGGCATAAAAGGCATCCATGTCAATATGGATTATTTTTCGCTCTTCTATAGTCATTCTATGAACAAAGATAATAGATATAATCGGCATTTTATTGCCGATAAGTTGGAATTTTGAATATATGAGTGTGGAGGAGAATGCTTAAGTTATTTCACAGCAATTCGAATAAAATTAATTATTTCTCTACCAAAAGCTGTTATATCCATAAAGGTAAAATCTACACTCTCTCTTAACTTTGCTCTTGTACTGCAGATGTGCATATATCTTTTCCTTGATGCCAAATAAACAAACTCTGTATCAAAGAGAAAATGATTAATCTGAGTTTTTAGCAGAAGATCTTTGCCTTTACGATTCATTCCTTTGAATCCTCTACGTACATCACTATATCTGATTCCCAAAACTATCCAGTTTAATATTCTTGTTAAGACGGAAATATAGGTGCGTATCGTATTAAGATCAATGTTTGGATAATAACTGTTGGTTCTTGTTGCTACAACAATATCATAACCCTCTTCAAGTTTTTCGAAAACTGCCCTCATGCTTTCTTTGTCATACGGAAAATCCCAGTCTATATATATCATCAGGGAAGAGCAGGCGTATTCAGCTCCCTTTCTAACGGCATAACCTTTTCCTCTATGTTCCGTATAACTGATTAACTGGGCTTTAGGCATGATAGTTTTGAACTTTTCTATTTCTGCTTCGTCCATATTTATAGATGAGCCGTCATTAACTACAATGATATGAAAAACCTTATCCGGGAAATATTTAAATACTTGCTTAATGTTTTCATGCATTGTTTCTTGCCAATTTGTTGGTGGGTTATAACAAGGCAATACAATATCTATCTCATTATTATCATTTGGAACCAACATACGATCTTCTTCGGCTCTTGGAATTCCTTCTTTCAAACAGAAATTAAGAAAACACAGCTCGTAGGTAATCTTAATCCAGATAATGAAACATGGTAAAGCTTTCAGAGCAAATGGAAAAATGAATGTTTTTCTTACTTCAACAGGAAACAGGTCGCTGCTTGAAAGTCCTGTCAGGAAAAAAGCAAAGATTAAAAGAGTTAGATTAAATGAGGTTGTTTGCGAAGGTGTTTTTACGTACCAAAGAGCTATTCCTATCATAGCAATAATGTACGTGCCAGATTCACTTGCAGTGCTAAATAATACAACAAATAATAATGTTGAAGCTAATATCATTAGTTTAAAACTCTGAGAACGGTATTGCTTTACCCGTAAGAATGGCAGGCAGAATAGTATAATACCGGGAATAATCAACCAAAGGTCTGAGTAAGTACTACAACCGCTTATTTTTCTGACCATACCCAGCAATGATATATTTTGATAATAAGCGAACTGGTTCAGGCTATTCTTTTCAATAAGATCAATTATCCATGAATGATATTGCGTCAGTACATAATCCGGTGAAGTGTAAAGCATTGGGAAAAAGAACATAATTACACTCCAAAACAGGCAAGAAGACAGAAACCTTTTTTTATTTCTTGAGAAAGGAATAAAAGCTAGTCCCATAATTCCATATAATTTGGTAAAAGTCCCCAGCATAATAAAAAATGCTGCCCAAAAATCTGTTTTGTGCTCTATCAGAAAAAAAGAGAAAATAAGAATAGCAGCTATTCCAACATTGAACTGCTGCGAAGCCAAAGAGTTAAATAACTCCATAACACAGAAAAGGTATACGAATAAGTGCTCATTTCTGCTAAGTGGTAACCTTTTTATTGCATAAAATAAAAACCAAGTACTAAGTGTTACCCATAAAATAACACCTATTATATCTGGTACGAGAGCAAAAGGGAAAATTACAGAGCTGAAAAACACTCCATAATGAGTAACATCAGAGTATTCTTTGGGGTAATGTTCATAAAGAGGCAATTGATGAATAGCATGCCAGAACAGATTCTTAAATATACTGAAGTTATTATAAGATCCTCTGGCATATTTTAAAACTCCGCATACTATAGATGTAATAATCCATACTAGAAATATGAAACGATAATCTCTAAATAAGAGATTGTTAATAAATGAAGGTTCTCTTCTATTCATAGTATTTAATAACAGTAGATTTATCTTAATTATTAAAACAGATTCAAAAAAGAAAAAGAATTATCCTTCCCGGACTTCATATTATGCTATTAAGGATGCGTATTACATCTGCACGGTTTATTGTGTCTGTTAAGCCGTTTTATTTTTGCGTTTGTTTTTCCAAATCTCAATAATAGCAGGAAGTATAGAGATTATTACAATCGAAATAATCATAATCTCTAAGTTCTTTTGAACGATTTCCAGGCTTCCTAGAAAATAGCCAATATAGGTTATTAATGTTACCCAAACAACCCCTCCAATAATGTTATAATGAGCAAAATGACGATAACTCATGTGTCCCATGCCTGCAACAAATGGAGCAAATGTGCGTACTATTGGAACAAATCTAGCTAAAATAATTGTTTTACCACCATGTTTTTCATAAAAAGCATGAGTCTGTTCTAAATATTTTTGTTTAAAAATCTTGGAATTTGGATTACTGAAAAGCCTGGTCCCAAAATATCGGCCTATAACGTAGTTGGATGCATCTCCCAATACGGCTGCAATAATTAGCATAAGAACCAGTAAATGTATGTTCAAGTGGTTGGTCGAAACTGTAGCTAATGTTCCTGCAACAAATAATAAAGAGTCTCCAGGTAAAAAAGGAGTTACAACAAATCCCGTTTCGAGAAAAATAAGGAAAAAAAGAATTGCATAAATCCAAGTGCCGTATTGCTCTATTAGTATTGGTAATTGGTCATCTATATGAAGAACAAAGTCTAAAATAAACTGAAAATATTCCATTAATATAATTTTAAGTGATTCTGGTACAAAAATAGGAATAAATTCTTAAGCATTCAATACTAAAAGCGTATTTAAACAATTTAAATTCTAAATAACTATCCATTGTAGAAAAAATTAATACTATTTTACAAAATAGACTATTTTTTACTTTTGGTGATTACATCTCAAAAATAAGAATAATAAAAGGGAATGTTCATAATCAGAACATTCCCTTTATATAATTAAAATTGATTTTATTACTTAAAACTAACTTCTACACTAGCTCCCTTATAGATCGGAATTTCTATAAATTTTTCTTTGCTGAATTTTTTATTAATCCCTTTTCCTTTAACTTGTATAGTTGTTACATTTTCCGGAACTTTTAGCTTATAAGTTCCTCCGTAGGCCGATTTAATAGTAGCAAATGTGGGTTTTCCATTTTTCCAGGAAACATCAACAATAGCTCCTCCACGCGCTTTTAAACCATTGAAAGTTCCTTCATCCCAACTAGTTGGAATAGCTGGTAAAAGGTTGATAAACCCTTCGTGACTTTGAAGTAACATTTCCATTATTCCAGCTGCACCGCCAAAGTTCCCGTCAATCTGGAAAGGAGGATGTGCGCAGAATAAGTTAGGGAATGTCCCTCCGCCTCTTTTGCTGGGTGTTTCAGGCTGATAACTTGGAGTAAGCAGGCTTTTAAATAATTTGTAAGCACGATTACCGTCACCTAGTCTCGACCAGAAATTCATTTTCCATGCACGCGACCATCCTGTTGCTTCGTCACCTCTTCGGTTAAGTGTAACTTTACATGCCTCTGCCAATTCCGGAGTTTTGCTAAGTGTTATTTGATTCCCAGGATGTAAACCATAAAGGTGTGACACATGACGGTGGTGAACATCTGTTTCTTTATAATCTTCAAGCCATTCCATCAGATAACCATCTTTACTGATCTGGAAAGGAGGTAGTTTAAGTGAAGCAGCACTAAGCTGCTTGCGATATTCTTCATCGCATCCTAAAATTTGAGATGCTTTTATTACATTTGAGAAAAGTTCCCTAACTAGTTCGTTGTCCATTGTAGGTCCCATACAAATGCTTACCGGTTCTGAGCCTTCCTTTGTATAAAAACTATTTTCCGGTGATGAGCTGGGAGCGGTAACTAGCCAGCCATGAGTTGGTTCTTCAATCATGGTAGAGAGAAAAAATTCTGATGCACCTTTTAATATTGGATATATCTGTTTCAAATAAGATTGGCCATCTTCCGTTTTGTTATCTCCCAAAAACTCATAATGCTCCCACAAATGAGCGCAAAGCCATGCACCGCCAGTGTTGGTTGCTCCCCATGATGGATGTTCGCCAGGAGCAGTATAGTTCCATACGTTAGTCATCATGTGTGCAACCCATCCTTCTGCTTTATCTCCATAAAAAGCTTTTGCTGATTTCTCTCCAGAATCTGTCAGATTGTTTGTCAGGTTCAGAAGAGGTTGGTATAAATCAGATAAATTTCCCGGTTCCATTAACCAATAATTCATCTGTATATTGATGTTCAGATGATAATCACCATTCCACGGAGTACTGATAGTATTAGCCCATAATCCCTGCAAGTTGGGTGGGAGAGTACCGGGACGCGTACTACTGATAAACAGGTAACGTCCGTATTGCATGTAGAGTGCTGCCAGTGCAGGATCATCATCTAATTGGAATAAACGAATACGTTCGTCGGTTGTTAATTGTAATTTATGTTGGTAATTTGCCGTCATAGAGTTAACATTACCAATGTTTACTTTTACACGATTGAAATATGATGCATAATCAGCTATATGATCGTTTTTAATTTTATTGTATGAAATAGCAAAAGCTTTATTCATTAATGAATCTACTGATGTTTTATATTGTTGTCCTCCAATTTTAAAATCAGTACCTGCAGAGATGTATAATTCAACACTGTTAGCATTCTTAATTTCCAGTCCGTCATCTTTTACAGAAACAGAACCTCCGTGTGTTTTTGCCCGGAGTTTAGCAGTAAAAGATACTCCATCTTTTCCATCTACACCACTATCTAATACTCCTTCCATTGCTAATTGATTCTTTTCTGCACTTATTTTTGCTCTTTCCGGGCGGTTCAGCATAGCTTTGAACGAAACGGCACCAATTACATTGGGGGCACTGATTCTGATAACCATTACATCTTTAGTTCTGGACACAAAATATTCACGAATATATTCAATTCCATCTTTATAAAAATGTGTTTTGGAAACAGCGTTATTCAAATCTAGTTCCCGTTCGTAAGAATCTGGCCTATTGTAATCTGGCGAGTTCTTTTTTGCTTCTTTTTTATAAGTATAATCAATTACAAGGTTTCCCAGGATTTGATAACTACCATAGGTGCCTCCTTTTTCAGGTTTTACAGGAACAAAGTGCTTATACATAACGTCTTGAGCTTCGTCATTTTTCCCTTGCAACAATAGGGCTCTGATTTGAGGTAAATAGGTTGCGGCTTCCGGATTGTTATAATTAGCCTCAGAACCCGACCACATCGTAATATCATTGAGAACAATAAGTTCCTTTTCTATACCTCCGTCCGGCATCATGCCTAATCGTCCGTTGCCAAGTGGCAGTGTTTCTTCCCATAATTTAGCTGGACTATTATAATG
>Ga0183095_10521_pt2 | contig 18956 bp, 15 predicted proteins | sample BioMet4_FD_130346 | JGI IMG/M metagenome (GOLD analysis project Ga0183095, IMG submission 130346) | Microbial communities from bioreactor (seeded with sewage sludge) at LBNL, California, USA - Biofuel metagenome 4 (v2) (version 3) | ecosystem: Engineered > Bioreactor > Anaerobic > Unclassified ...
CATGAGCAATTAAGGACACCGCACCAATGCCGCAATACGCTTCTACTAAAGTATCAAACGGATCAATCTTGGAAATGGCCATATGATACAATTCGCGAGCTTGCGGAATGTTCAGTTGAAAGAAGGATTCTGGGGATAGCTGCAGGACGATATCATCCATCGTAACGCTCTGGGTATCTTCGCCGGCGAGTTTCCGTACTTCTGAGCCGAAAATCTGCGCGGTCTTCTTATCGGTATTGATGGATTGAAAGAGTCCCTGGATTTCTTTAATCTCCATAATGTCCTCAATCAATTCTTTATGAACTTTATCTTTGCCTGTGACAAGGGTGACCTGAATTTTTTCATCAATACACCGCATAACAAGGTAACGCAGTCCTTTTTCTTCTTTCGCATCCCATACATGCAGGTGAGACCGGCCGACCCGTTTCAAGATTTTGACTCTGGTCTTTTCCAATAAGGGATCCTGAATCAAAGAGCGTTCAATGACATGCCAGTGATTTGTTCCAGGAACATACATACCAGTTTGTACGAGATGATGATCTTCCTGAACAGGGAGTTTACAAGCAGAACGATAGCCTAAGGTTATTGGAGATGGATGAATATCGCGAACAAATGTCCGCTTCACATTCCCATACTTGATTAAGGCCTCTTCCAATAGTTCCTTTTTATGAGCCAGTTGAGCCGGATACTTCATTTCAAATAAAGGACATCCTTCTTCGATCGCATATTTATAATTGGTACGTATACGTTCTTTACTGCGAAAGACCATGCGTACTACTTTTGCCCGCCAATAGGTCTTGTTTTTCTGCGTGATTTCAACTTCAGCTTCTTCGCCAGGGAATACGCCATCACAAAAGACCGGAATGTTGCCGTCCCCATACCCGATGCCTTCTCCGTTGATTCCCATTTTTACAAACTTCATTTTCATAATTTCACCATAATGCTGCAAGACTCTTATCACTTGCAAATTCATCCAAAGAATAGATGACATAAACGTCCGTGGTTTCTTTGTCCGTAATCAGACGAGATACAGCATCTCTGTAGTAACGTAAATCTACTAAATCAATTTCACTATATTCCTGTGCCAGAAAAGGTACAAGGATATGTGCATACGAATCTTTTACAATCACTGCCTTCTTTCCGTTATTCACAGAAGTCTGGATTCTTTCATAGCCATGGTTGCCATCCAGGTAATAGGTATATTTATCTTTTCCGTTGAGACTCTCTTCGTTAAAAAGAGAATTCATAGCTTTACTTTGATCAATGGTAACTGTGACATCATTTTGTGTCTTGGGATCAATTCGATACATAGGTTCTCCCTTTGTCCAGAAAGCACCAGATTTGGAATACATGGTCCCTTTGAAGTCATCTGCAACCTGTGTATATGTGAACTGCTGCGGCTCCGTGTGGAGCACAGAAGAACAAATTTCTTGATAAGCAATGTAGGCGCCTTTTACATTCCAATGGTGATCCGTTTTAAAGTAGGCATCCTGATCTTTTAAGACAGCGGATAAATTGATGTAATTTTGCTGGGAAAACTGGATGCCAATCTGTTTCAACATGTCTTCTTCATTCAAGTTATAGGCACCAAAGGGCAGATCAGATGCATCGCTGGAAACTGCGCCAGGGACGATCATGATATTGATTTTTGTATTGGTATCCTGAGCAAACTCATTAATGCATTGAATGTTCATCTTTATGGTATCTGGATTGAAAGTATTGAAAGCACCGAGCAGATGTCCATCTTTACCAAGATAGACACTGTTGTTTTCGTTGGCTCCTGCAGTAATGCGTGCTGCTGCTTTTGCTTGAATCCAAGCATCGCGGGCAAAGAAGTGATCGGCAAACCAAGTTTCAAATTCATCATCAAACTGTCCGCCGGTAATATTTGAGAACGACAGAGAAGGGAAAGGCGCTAATGTACGATTCTCATTTTCTGAGTAGGTCTGTTTCGGCGAGCAAAGATTGGTAATGGTAAGCGCAAAAACAACTCCTAAGAAGACATATGTTGTACTTTTATGAATCAAATTTTTTTTCATACCGTCCTCCTTAGAACCGGAAGTATAAGAATGGATTGTATGTCGCATCGACAATAAAGGCCGTGCATAAAAGGAGTGCACAAGCGATGACGAGCGGCAGGAAAGCCTGTATCTTATCCTTGCGGAAGATATTCCATTTTGTCCGGAAGATTGGTGTTGAAGCCAGCAGACAAAGAATGAATAAAATACCATGGTCTCGTAGAATAAAGAGCGTTGCTTGGTTGCAGAAAGTACCGGTGCTTCCGAACATCATGCCGAAGTAATGAATCGCTTCATTGAGGTTGGTAAAGGCAAACAGAACCCATGCGAGCAGGACAATGACTATCGTATAGAGATGACATACCCAACCTGGTGCTTTTTCTAAATTCTTTAAAAGAAATATCTTCTCAATGATTAAGACGAAACCATAAAACAGTCCCCATAACACAAAGTTCCAAGATGCACCATGCCAGAAACCTGTTAGCAGCCATACAATCAGAATATTGATAATCTGACGCCTTAGGCCAAGGCGGTTGCCACCCAGTGGAATATACACATAGTCGCGGAACCAATACGATAAGGACATATGCCATCTGCGCCAGAAGTCAGTAATACTCTTCGAGATATACGGATAATTGAAGTTCTCTAAGAATTCAAAACCAAACATTTCACCGAGACCAATTGCCATATCGGAGTAGCCTGAGAAATCAAAGTAGATTTGGAAGGCATAGAAGAGGATGCCAAGCCATGCGGTAAGGACAGAGGTTTCACTTGGCGCAAGGCCTGTTACGAACTTCCATACCGTACCTGCACTGTTGGCAAGCAGGACCTTCTTACATAGACCAACAGTAAACCTCTGGACACCAGAGGCAAACTGCGCATAGTTCTCTTTGCGGTCATCAAGCATGCTGGCAATGTCACGGTAACGAACGATTGGACCAGCAATCAGCTGGGGAAACATTGTGACATAGGCACCAAAGTTAATAAACTTTTTTTGTGGATCCGTATCATGACGGTACAAATCAATGGGATAAGACATTGTCTGAAACGTGTAGAAGGATATGCCAATTGGAAGTTCCAAATGCAGGGGCTGTAGAAAAGTGAGCCCGATGACATTTAGATTTCCAATTAAGAAATCGTAGTATTTAAAGAAACCGAGAATTGCAAGATTAAGGACAATATCGAGTACGAGATACTGTTTCGCAATTTTTTGATTCACATCGCGGTATTTTGCGATGCCTTTGCCAAACATGAAATTAAAAAAGATGGAAAAGATCATCAAGAATACATAGACAGGTCCCCCCCATCCATAAAAGAATAGCGAAACAAAAAATAAAATTAAATTCCGAAAACGTGCCGGCACTGTAAAATATATGACCAGTACAATCGGAAGATAGGCATACAAAAATGTCAAACTGCTAAATACCATACTTCCCCCTATACGAAAAATCTCGTTCATTATATCAGTTCTATATATAAAAGACGAACTTTTGAAAGAAGTTTCAAAGTTTCTTCCATTCTTTGAAACAAATCATTCAAAAATAATAAAGTCGAAATAAGTATGATTGAATTGAATTGCAAAAGGAAGGTGAAATACTTACAATTATTATAGCGTTAGTTTTGCGCTAAGGAGGAAAGAATTATAATGAAGAAGTTAGTTTCTGCATTACTTGCTGGCATGATGTCTTTATCATTAGTCGCATGCACAAGTTCGAACACAAGTTCCACTTCTACAGCATCAAGCGCATCTACATCTGATATGAAAGTTGCAATGATTACCGACTCTGGCGAAATTACAGATAAATCATTCAACCAGACAACCTATGAAGCTTCCAAGGCATGGGCTGAATCCAATGGTTCACAATTTAAGTATTACAAGCCATCTGGTGACAGCACAGACGCTCGTGTACAGGCTGTAGAAACAGCTATTTCCGAAGGTTACAATACAATTGTTATGCCAGGGTATCTGTTTGCAGGAACAGTTATCAACTGTGCAAAGAATTACAAGGATGTTAAGTTCATTGCTTTGGACTGCGCCGAAGGTGATCTGCTTGAAGCAGGTGTTACAGCAGCAGGTGAAAAGTATGACTATAATCCTGCAAACTGGGATTTCAAGAAGTATGTTGATACCAGCAATGTTTACTGTGCAGTATACCAGGAAGAATTAGCAGGCTATATGGCTGGTTATGCGGCTGTAAAACTCGGCTATAAAAAGCTTGGTTTCTTAGGCGGCATGTCTGTACCAGCAGTTATGCGTTATGGTTATGGGTATGTGCAGGGCGCTGATGCAGCGGCTACAGAACTGAAGTTAACAGATGTTGAAATCAACTATGTATATGGTGGTAAGTTTGCTGAAGATCCAGCAATCAAGGCTGCTATGGATACATGGTATGCAAACGGAACACAGGTTGTATTTGGATGCGGCGGCCGTGTTTACATCTCTGCTGCAGAGGCTGCTAAATCTGCAAACGGCAAGATGATTGGTGTTGACTCTGATCAGTCCGCAGTTATCGATGCTGAATATGGCAAGGGAATGACAGTCACATCTGCTATGAAGGGTCTGGCTCCAACTGTTACAGATACATTAACAGCGATTAAGAATGGCAAGTGGTCTGATTATGCTGGAAAAATCGACACATTAGGTCTGATTTCTGGCGATGATCCTACAAAGAACTATGTACAGATTCCTATGGATACAACCCAGTGGGCAGATGGCAAGTTCACACAGGCAGATTATAAGAATCTTGTAAAGGGTATGTTTGACAAGACTATCAAAGTCTCCAACGACATTTCCGCTAAAGAACCTACTGCAAAGGCAGTGAAGATCAACTATCAAGGAACAATTCTTTCCTAATAATTTCTAACATAAAAACCGTAGGATGTTTTATTCCTACGGTTTTTTTTGTATAATTAGATATAGAATTTTTAGAGTAAGAGGAGATAGAAAAATCATGGAAATGGAATGTCCATATGCTGTCGAAATGCTTGGCATCACGAAGCGTTTTCCAGGCATAGTTGCCAATGATAACATTACTCTGCAATTGAAAAAAGGGGAGATCCACGCTCTTTTAGGAGAGAATGGTGCAGGGAAATCAACGTTGATGTCTGTACTGTTCGGATTGTATCAGGCAGAGGAAGGTACAATCAAAAAAGATGGCAAAGTAGTACAGATTAATGATCCAAATGATGCCAATGCATTAGGCATTGGCATGGTTCATCAGCATTTTAAGCTTGTTCAATGTTTTACGGTTTTAGATAATATCATTTTAGGCGTTGAAGAGACAAAGCATGGCATGCTGAAGAAAGATGATGCAAGAAAGAAAGTTCTTGCCTTATCGGAGAAGTATGGTTTAAAAGTTGAACCGGATGCATTGATTCAGGATATTACTGTAGGTATGCAGCAGAGAACAGAAATACTGAAGATGCTATACCGAGATAATGATATTTTGATTTTTGATGAACCTACTGCTGTATTGACACCGCAGGAAATTGAAGAATTGATGCAGATCATGAAAAGCTTGGCAAAAGAAGGCAAGTCGATTCTATTCATCTCGCATAAACTGAATGAAATTATGGAAGTTGCAGATCGGGTCACAGTATTGCGCAGGGGCAAATGCATTGGTACAGTGAATGTATGTGATACCAATGAAAATGAATTATCCCGGATGATGGTTGGCAGAGATGTTAAGTTAGTTGCGGATAAGACGCCAGCACAGCCAAAGGATATTATTTTGGATGTTGAAAATCTGACTGTAGCCTCAAAGCATCATAATAATAATGCAGTAAAGCATGTTTCTTTCAATGTAAGACAGGGGGAGATTGTATGTATTGCTGGTATTGATGGCAATGGACAGACCGAACTTGTCTATGGGATTACAGGGTTGGAACCAGTGAAGGAAGGCAAGATTACCATCTGTGGCAAAGATATTACACATGCATCGATTTGCGAAAGATCGGCGGAAATGTCTCATATTCCTGAAGATCGTCATAAGCATGGTCTGATCTTGGAATATCCTTTGGATTACAATATGGTTCTGCAGAGATATTGGCAACCGGAATTTACATCGAAGGGCGGCTTTTTAAAAAAGGATGCCATTCGTAAATATTCGGATGATTTGATTGAAAAGTTTGATGTCCGTTCTTCACAGGGTTCCGATACGATGACAAGATCGATGTCCGGCGGCAACCAGCAGAAGGCAATTGTTGCTCGTGAATTGAGCAAGGAGCACAAACTATTAGTCGCCGTCCAGCCAACCAGAGGTCTGGATGTTGGTGCCATTGAATTTATCCATCGTCAGATCATTGATTCTAGAGATGCGGGAGATGCGGTATTACTGGTCTCATTGGAACTAGAAGAAGTGATGAATTTATCCGATCGTATACTTGTTATGTATGAAGGCGAAATCGTTGGTGAATTGGATCCAACGAAGATTACAACAGAAGAGCTCGGTCTGTATATGGCTGGTGCCAAACGGGATACGCAGAAAGGAGCTGAATGAACATGAAGAATAAAAAGAGTTTCATGGAAAATTCTGCTGTGCAGGGAATTCTCTCAGCTTTGATTTGTATCGTCATTGGCGTCTTGATAGGTTATATTGTGTTGCTGCTCATTAATCCGGCGGAAGCAGGAAGTGGTATCTTGGCAATTATGAAGAACTTCTTCAACTATCCAATTGGTAAAATTGGCATGAAGTACTTTGGCAGTACATTGGTTAAGACAGCACCATTGATTATGTGTGCATTGTCCATCTGTTTCTGTTATAAAGTTGGTCTATTCAACATTGGTGTGGCTGGACAATATGTTGTAGGTGCGGGTGTTTCACTTTATACTGCTTTAGCATGGGGCATGCCTTGGTATATCTGTATTATTCTTGCAGGTCTTGGCGGAGCATTAAGCGGATTGTTGGTTGGCATCTTGAAGGCATTCATGAATGTTAACGAGGTAATTTCAGGCATTATGCTGAACTGGATCTCCTTATACTGCGTCAATATGCTGCTAACGGGTGTTAAAGAGCCTTCTTCACCATATACGCTGCCTTTGACTGGACATGGTAATGCCGGATTGATTCCGTCGCTCGGTTTAAGTACTTTATTCAATAATGACAAAGTCACAATTGCCATTCCGTTATCGATTCTTTTTGCCATTCTGGTATGGGTTGTTCTTGATAAAACCAAGTTCGGTTATGAATTGAAGGCAACTGGATACAACAAGAATGCAGCAAAATATGCAGGCATGAAAGAAAAGAAGAATATCATTATTGCGCTGGCGATTGGCGGAGCTTTAGCAGCTATTGGTGCATCGTTCTTATATCTGAGTGGAATAGAAAACTGGGAAGTTGGCAGAAGTTCTGTGCCAGGAATGGGCTTCAATGGCATCGCGGCAACCTTCTTAGGTGCATTGAATCCAATTGGTTCAATTTTCTCATCCTTCTTCATTCAGCATATCACAGATGGTGCAGTCTTCTTGGATAAGACGGCTTTTCCATCTCAGATTCCGGATTTGATTACGGCAATCATCATTTATCTTTGCGGTTTTATGGGATTTATCAAGATGCTGCTGCGAGGAAAGAGAAAAAATAAATTTTCTTCATCTGCAGAAACAAAACAAGAAGGAGGGAAAGAATAATGGTACTCTTACTACAGTACATGTTGTTATTTGCCTCTGTATTGGCATTGGTTGCATTAGGCGGCTGTTTCTCGGAACATTCCGGTGTCATTAACCTTGGTCTTGAAGGAGTCATGGTCATTGGTGCTTTGGGTGGAGCTTTAGTATTAAAATATATGCCAGTTGGTTCGCCAGCTATATTGATTATTATTCTGACCGTGATTGGTGCTGTTCTCTGCGGAGCTTTATATTCATCTTTGTTAGGTATTGCAGCAATCAAGTTCAATGCGGATCAAACGTTAGTCGGTACTGCAATGAACATGCTGGCAACAGCTGTTGCCTCTGTATTAGTCAAGGCAATCAATCTTTCAGAAGATTCTTCGAATACATCTTCCGTTGTTACGTACATTGATAACAAACCAGCATTGACCCTGAAGATTGGTGGTTTTGAATTCAACTGGTTTATGTTGCTGGCTCTCCTTGCTGTTATTGGTGCATATATTCTGCTCTATAAGACAAAGTTTGGCCTTCGCTTAATGGCGTGTGGTGAAAATCCTCAGGCTGCGGATTCGGTGGGCATCAATGTCTATAAAATGAGATGGGCTGGTGTCCTGTTATCTGGTATCCTTGGCGGGCTTGGAGGCATTGCATATATTACTGCTGGTTCATCCTGGACCTTTGAAACAGGGGTTGCAGGATATGGTTTCTTAGCTTTGGCGGTCATGATATTCGGACAGTGGAAACCACAGCGAATCATTCTTGCGGCATTACTGTTCGGTTTCTTCCGCGCGCTAGGCTCGGTATACTCCGGTATTGATTGGCTAGCTGCAATGAGTATTCCAAGTACAATCTATAACTTAATGCCATATATTATTTCGTTAATTGTACTGATGTTCTCTTCACGGAATTCAGCGGCGCCAAAGTCCGAAGGAATTCCTTACGACAAGGGAAGCAGATAAGGATTCATTGAAAGCATCTCTGGCGAGATGCTTTTTTTGACTCTTAAAATGTGATACGATAGCGAGACACGTGAGGTACAGCATGAAACTGGAAAGAGATTTTCCTTCGTTTACAGTAACGAAGAAACAGGAAACAAATATCAAGAATGGACATCCTTGGATCTATGAAGATGAAATCACCGATGCTCCAGAAGAAGTAGATAATGGGACGATTGTAGATGTGTTTGGTAAAAAACAAAATTATCTTGGAACAGGATTCTATAGTGCACATTCAAAAATCCGGATTCGTTTATTAGGCAATAATGCCAACGAGAAATATGATGATGCCTTCTTTGCACGAAAAGTAAAATATGCGCTGGATTATCGCAGAACGGTCATGGGAGAAGATATTGATGCTTGTCGCTTGATTCATGGGGAAGCGGATGGGTTGCCAGGGCTGACCGTGGATCGCTATCATAATCTATTGGTTGCAGAAGTGGAAGCATTTGGCACCGATCTGCATAAAGAATGTATCTACCAGGCACTGCTGGATGATCTACAGGCAATGGGAGAAACAATCGAGGGCATCTATGAACGTAATGAAGGCGAGCTTCGTAAAAAGGAAGGATTGAGTCAATACAAAGGATGGTATGGTGAAAAACATCCGTCCAGTTGTATTACCAATATTGTTGAGAATGGTATCCAGTATGAAGTGGATGTCGAAAATGGTCAGAAGACAGGATTTTTTCTGGATCAAAAATATAACCGTGTTGCTATACGCAGGATTGCCAAAGACAAAACTGTCTTAGACTGCTGCACACATACGGGGTCATTTGCAATGAATGCTGCCATGGGCGGAGCTAAGAGCGTCACCGCAATGGATATCAGTGAATCTGCTTTAGAGATGGCAGCGAAAAATGCCGAAATCAATCATCTCCATCTTGATTTTAAGCAGGGAGATATTTTTGAAATCTTGGCCCGGTTCCGACAGGAACATGCTTTCTTCGACTTGATTATCCTTGATCCGCCAGCCTTCACGAAGAGTCGCAAGACCTTCTATAACGCCAGAAAAGGATATTTAGAGATCAATACCGAGGCAATGCAGCTATTGCCGCGCGGCGGTTACTTAGCAACCGCCAGCTGTTCGCATTTTATGCCGAAGGAAGAGTTTGAAAAGATGTTGTTGGAAGCCGCAAAAAAAGCTGGGGTGCAGATCCGTTTAATTGAACGGCGAGGAGCTGCCCCGGATCATCCAGTAATACCAGCTATAGAAGAGACGGAATATCTGAAATTCTATCTGCTCCAAATCCAATAAAAAAAGGCTGAAAAAGCCTTTTTTTCGTAGTCATTTATACATATAAATTAATATACTAGCAATAAACAATGTGTTATGCAATACCCAAAATTGCGAAAATAATGAAAAAATGATAAAATAGAGACATTAGGAAAGCGAGGTGTTGATATGTATAAAATTAATGACGTGGTTGTATTCAGAAGAGATGTTTGTAAAATTGTCGGAAAACACAGAAGTGATTTCACGGGAGAACAATGTTACATTCTTGTCCCTTACTATAACCAGGATGGTTCTGTCAGAATGCAGGTCCCAATAGCGAATAAAGGTGGACATTTGCGTGACTTGATCACAAAGAAGCAGATTGAGGATTTGATTCAGAATACGCCGGATCTTGAAACACTGGCAAATAAACCGGCAAATATGAAATCACAATATGCGGCATTGTTAAAGACCGATAAACTTTCGGATTTGGTACGTATCATCAAAACCTCGTACGGAAGAAATAAAGCTCGTATGGAGCAGCATAAAAAACTTGCTTCGATTGATGATGAGTATCTGCAGAAGGCGGAGAAATATCTGTATGATGAGATTAGTGTGGCATTGAATATGTCCTTTGATGAATCGAAGCAGTTCTTTGAAGGGGAAGTTGCAAAGACCCAAAGAAACTAGGAAACGAAAAGAGAAGACGATATGGTCAAGAACGATACCCTGCTGCAGTGTTTTGAGTGGTATCTGCCAGAGGATGGAACTTTCTGGAAGAACGTTGAGGACATGGCGCCCTCTTTTTGTCTTGAGGGAATTACATGTGTATGGCTGCCGCCAGCTTATAAAGGTCAGGGCGGAATTCGTGATGTAGGATATGGTGTCTATGATATGTATGACTTGGGAGAATTTGATCAGAAAGGTACTGTTCGTACGAAGTATGGTACAAAGGCAGAGTATCTATCCTGTGTCAATGCACTTCAAAAGAATGGTATTGCTGTGGTGGCAGATATCGTTTTCAATCATCGTATGGGCGGCGATGAAAAAGAAACAATTACAGTAATTGAGAATAACCCATCGAATCGGGTACAGAATGTTTCAGGGCCAGAGGAAATTGAAGCATGGACAAAGTTTACCTTCCCAGGACGAAAAGGAAAGTATAGTACCTTTGCGTGGGATCACACATGTTTTGACGGTACTGATTGGGATGACCGAACGAAAAAGAGCGCCATCTATCGTTTTGCGGAGAAGCAATGGGATCCGGATGTCGATAATGAAGACGGCAACTATGATTATCTGATGGGATGTGATCTTGATATGAGCAACCCGGTGGTGCGAAAAGAATTGGATGACTGGGGAAGATGGTATCTGAATTTAGTCAAGCCGCAGGGTGTTCGCTTGGATGCGGTCAAGCATATCGAGTTCAGTTTCTTTGAAGACTGGCTTAAGCAGATGCGTACAGACATGAATAATCCGGATCTATTTGCGGTTGGTGAATATTGGAATGCAGATTGTGGTAAACTTTTGCATTATCTAGATGTGAATAATAACTGTTTATCCTTGTTTGACGTAGCACTGCATTTTAATTTTTTTAATGTTGCAAATAATTCGGGTTATTATGATATGCGCTCTTTACTGAACAATACGATTGTTTCCCAACGGCCAATGAATGCAGTCACGTTTGTGGATAATCATGATACTCAGCCAGGACAGGGGTTGTCCTCATTTGTCGCGGGATGGTTTAAGCCGTTGGCATATGCCATTATTTTGCTACGAAAGGATGGTCTGCCCTGTGTGTTTTATGGTGATCTGTTTGGCATTCCACATGACAATGTACCACCGGTACAGGGATTGAAGGAAATGATGAAAGTGCGAAGTGACTATGCGTATGGTGAACAGTGTGATTACTTCGATCATCCGGATGTGGTCGGCTGGACCCGGCAAGGTGACAGCAAAAACGTGAGTTCTGGTATTGCGGTGATTCTAAGTGATGGACCAGGCGGTGAGAAGATGATGTATGCCGGAATTTCCCATGTAGGAGAGACCTATGTAGATGTATTAAAACATGTGTATGAGGAAGTCGTCATTGGTAGTGACGGCAACGCGGTATTCAAGTGCAATGGCGGCTCTGTCAGTGTATGGATGCCGCAGCCGTGTGCAGAGAAAGTATGGGCTTTGCAAGAATGAATTTTTTCTTTGTCATTGTGAGACATGAAATTATTTCATGTTTACTGCAGCCGTTGCAAAGAAAACGACATCTTGTTGATCAACGAAAGGATAACTGTTTTTGGCCAGATGTTCAATTGAATAGATCATAGACGAATCATTCCGCCAAAATCGGTATCTGCGTTTTATAAAAAAATGATTGATTTTCTGCAAGCATACTGCAGGTCGATGTGATTGATATGAACATGCATGCTATTGCCTATTCTCTCAATGAATCTATATTTTTGGTACAATTATTTGCACCATTGCATCGCATCTGCCTCGCTGTAGCCGCCTCATTTTTTCCGCAATACATGGACGGCAGAGGTACATTAACTTTCGAAACCTCTAGTAGAGCAGTGGAATCTTTGGCTGTCTATTGTGGCGGCATGAATCTTTGTGATTGTCTTTGGCAGCATCTCCATTTTTTTGGACGATGGCTAATCTTTGCGAATCAGTGCCAATTGTGAAATCTATCAAAAACATAGTTGACGAAGAACCCTGTTATAGTGTTAAATAATCAAGTATTGTGAGGAAGAAATCTGCTCTATAGAGCAGCAGATCAACATACTGGTGAAGACGTAGTCTGCTTTCATCGATGTGACTCAGGCGTGCTCTGTCATGTAGGGAGACCAAAGAAAGAGAACCGGACACGACTGCCCGGTTTTTATTTAGGAGAATGAAAAGATGAATTGGAGTTTCTTGTTTTTTTTCAACAGTGCTGTTTTGGGAGTAGGACTTGCGATGGATGCGTTTTCTGTTTCATTAGCGAATGGGCTGAATGAGCCAAAAATGAAATGGAAAAAAATGTTGGCGGTTGCAGGAGTCTTTGCGTTTTTTCAATGGTTCATGCCGATGCTTGGCTGGATTGCTGTACATACGTTCGTACAGTATTTCTCAGCATTTGAGAAGGCAATTCCTTGGATTGCGTTAGGGCTGCTTGGATGCATTGGCAGTAAGATGCTTTGGGAAGGAATCCAAAAGCGTGAAGTGGAGGAGTCTGAAAAGAAAATCGGCAAAGGAACGCTGCTGATTCAGGGGATTGCAACTTCGATTGATGCGTTATCGGTTGGTTTCACCATCGCCAACTATGATATGATGCATTCATTGATTGCTTCTGTGGTCATTGCGGTCGTGACGTTGATTATTTGTCTTGGCGGACTGATTTTAGGCAAGAAGTTCGGTATGAAGCTGACGAACAAAGCATCCATTTTTGGTGGTGTTATTCTGATTGCCATTGGTCTCGAGATTTTTTTGACGAATATTTTCTAATTCAGAAACTTCCGTAAAAGAGTACTTTTTCTGTTACACTGACGATACGGGAGGTCGCATATGTATAAAATAATTGGTTGTGATTTGGATGAAACACTTATCAGCAGAGACCGTACCATCAGTGAAGAGAATATTTACGCTATCAAAGCTGCGAAAAAGGCTGATGTAAAATTTGTGCCAACAACAGGAAGAGGATACAACTCGGTACGTACAACATTAAAAGAGCTTGGCCTCTATGAACAGGCGGGACAATATACAATCTCCTATAACGGTGGTGCAATTACCGAAAATAAAGATGAAAAGATTTTGTATTTTCAAGGCATTACCTTTGAAGAAGCCGAAGCTTTGTACAAACGTGGATTGCAGTATGATCATATATGCATTCATGTTTATACGCTGGATCAAGTCTGGGTACGAAATTTCTATCCGGAAGAAGTTGAATACCTAGCAAGTCGGCAGCCATGTACGGAGATATTTACCGATAAGCTTGATTTTTTAAAAGGCAAAGAGATTGTAAAAGTGATTTATATGAATACAGATTATAACTATTTGAAAAAGATAGAAGGAGAGATCACAGATCTGACGGTGAATATTGATGTTTCATATTCCTCCAATCGTTATATGGAATTGAATCGGAAGGGTGTATCTAAAGGAAATGGTCTGAAGCGCCTTTGTGATATTCTGCATGTGGATTTAAAAGATACGATTGCGATTGGTGATAATTACAATGACCTTTCGATGATCAAGGTTGCGGGACTTGGCGTCGGTGTTGCCAATACGGTAGAAAAGATGAAAGCAGAGTGTGATGTGGTCACGCAGAATGACTGTGATCATTCTGCTGTTGGAGAAGTTATCAATCATTATATTTTACAGAAATAAAAAGAACTTGGAATTTAAACTGTACCCCGAAGAGTGGACACCTAAATAAAAGGTGACTGCCCTTCGGGGTTTTCGTATACTTTAGTAAGAAGGATGACCATATGAATGAAAAACGAAATTATTTGACAGACAGCCAAGTAGAAGAATTATCGAAAAACAAATGGGTCAAAAGTGTCAGCTCTACGAATGTAATGTTTACAGAAGATTTCAAAAATGATTTCATACGCAATTATAAAAAGGGAATCGGCCCTACAAAGATCTTTATTGATCACAGGATTGATCCAGCAGTCATTGGGCGAATCAGAATAGATAGTTTTGCGCGTCGTGTCAGGATACAGAGCGTGAGACCTGAGGGATTTGCCCGTAAAGAGAATTCCTCTAAAGGAAAACTGCGTAAGGAACGTAAGCCGACATTCGAATCGAAGGAAGAAGAACTGGCCTATTACAAAGAATATAGTGAGCGTCTAGAACAGGAGCTCGATTTCGCAAAAAAAATGCGTGCTCTGGAGGAGGAGTACAGTCAATCAGCCTCTGGAGCAGGAAAGCGGAAGTAATCTACAGACTGTCACGTACCTGGAAAAACAAGCTGAGCATATCGCAGATGTGCACGCTCGCCGCCATTTCCAAGTCCGGATATTATGCCTATGTATATCGTATAAATCATCCAGACATAGACAAGCAGATCCAGGAAGAGAATGAATGGCGGATGATCAAAGCAGCCTATGAATATGAGACATGGAAAAAGGGAGCCAGACAGATTCGTAATCGCATCAAGCGCGATTTTGGCGTAAATATGAACTTAAAGAAGATCCGCCGAATCATGCGGGATTATGGGCTGGTATGCCCTATACGCAAAAAAGATCCAGTAAAGGCAATGATCAAAGCACAGCAGACAAACCGGATCTATCCAAATACCCTGCAGCGTCAGTTCAACCAGGGGGTCGCAAAGAAAGTACTTCTGACAGACATCACTTATATCACATACGGCAGTAATAAACGTGCATATCTTTCAACCGTAAAAGATGCAACGACCAAGATGATACTGGCATCACAGCTGTCCCTCACGCTCGATATCGGATTCGTATTGAAGACTATCCATCAGCTGATGGATATGTGGCATGGAGACCTGGACTGTCAGGTGATGATCCATTCTGATCAAGGAGTCCACTATATGTGCTTCTCATATCAAGAACTTCTCAAGATGCACAATATCAAGCAGGATATGAGCCGTAGAGGCAATTGTTGGGACAATGCGCCGCAGGAATCGTTCCACGCTGTGCTCAAGACCGAGATGACGCTTAAGGACTATCACACATATGAGCAGCTCTCAGATGGTATTGTCAGGTATATCAATTATTACAATTACGAACGTGGCCAGGCTGGCCTGAATTGGATGACACCAGCTGAATATGATGACTATCTCTGTTCAAAAATCAAATACTATCCAGCAATTTATATACCACCAATCATTTATGCATAAAGAAAACCAGAAGAATTTTTTCTTCTGGTAAAAGCTATCTTTTATTTTCCTGTCCTTGACTTGGGGTACAGTTTAATTTCCAAGTCCTTTTCTATGTCTTCAGCTTGACGGAGGGAACCGAATTATAAGCTGAATAGCATATCTTCGTATAACGGAAGTTTATAGAAATCGCGGGAAGCAATTTCTTCGTAACGATCGATGTATTTCCGCAGTGCATCCATTTCCGGTACTACGGAATAGTAAATGGATTTGCCGCATTCATAATCGTCTGCAACACTGTATGCTTCTTTCCAAAGCGACGTCATCTTATCGACAGCAGCGTATGTACCATCCAATAGTTCAGCCATCTGTGACATTCTCTTTGTAATAAACTTTGGTGCATCTTTCCCTGCAGCCTCTGCGTAGAATTTATATTCTGCAGTCATTGCTGGTAAGATGTCTTTTCTTGTCATTTCCAACATCGTACGAACTTCGATATCCATGACACGGTCATACTGCTCTTCTAAGATCTTACGGTTGGCATCCAGTTCCTTTTCAGAATAGACACCTAAGGAAGTAAAGAGGTGAATGACTTTCTTGTCTTTCAGTACTTCAACGGATTCAATGAATGACTTCACATTAGGCAGACCTCTGCGCTTCGCTTCCTTGATCCAAGCATCGCTGTAGCCATCGCCCGAGAATAAGATCCGTTTATGATCATGAATGATATTACGGCAGATATCCAATGCTTTTTCACGGACATCCTGCAGGTATTTAATTCCCTTAAGGTCATCATAAACCTCATTGAGAGACTCTGCCATGATGGAACTTAGTACGGTATTTGGAAAGGAAGCAGACATCGAGGAACCTAACATACGGAATTCAAACTTATTGCCCGTAAATGCGACGGGAGAAGTCCGGTTACGATCCGTATTGTCATGCGGAATATAGGATAGTCCAGAGACAGGATTGAATTCATCTCCGGTCTTCTTCGCAGGTGTTGTTTTTCCATTCACTAACGAATACAGGATATCTTCAATGTAGGAACCTAAATAGATGGAGATGATTGCTGGAGGTGCTTCATTTGCGCCTAAACGATGATCGTTGCCTGTCGAAGAAGCACTCATTCTCAACAATAAAGAGTATTCATCAACAGCTTTCAGGAAGGCACAGATGAAAGTCAGGAAACGAATGTTATCTGCTGGCTTTTTCCCTGGATCAAAAAGATTTTGACCATTATCTGTAACAATGGAATAGTTGTTATGTTTGCCAGAGCCATTAATCCCATCGAATGGTTTTTCATGAAGCAGGCAGGCAAGACCATGTCTCTCTGCTGTCTTCCGCAGTATATCCATTGTGATCTGGTTCTGATCCACAGCAATATTTCCTTCGGAGAAGATTGGAGCCAGTTCAAACTGTCCAGGTGCGACTTCGTTATGCTCAGTCTTGGCATAGATACCAAGTTTCCAGAGCTGATCGTTAACATCTTTCATAAAATCTTTGACACGTTGCGGAATTGAACCAAAGTAGTGATCATCCAGTTCTTGTCCCTTTGTCGCAGGTGTACCAAATAAGGTTCTGCCCGTCAGCTTCAGATCAATACGCTGATCGTAGTATTTCTTATCAATTAAGAAGTATTCTTGTTCCAGACCAACGGAGATCTTGCAGCTCTTTACTTCATGGTCGCCTAATGCATTGACAACCTTTGTAGCAGCGTCACTTAATGCAGACAGCGATTTTAAAAGCGGTTCTTTACGGTCCAGAGCTTCGCCATTATAAGAAACGAAGACAGTTGGAATACAGAGAACATTCTCTTTAATAAAGACAGGGGATGTGACATCCCAATACGTATAGCCTCTTGCTTCAAACGTTGCTCTTAATCCACCGGATGGAAAGCTGGATGCATCTGGCTCTCCTTTGATCAGCATCTTGCCTGAGAAGCGGGCAATTGGTTCACCATTTGTATCGGGTTCAATAAAGGCATCGTGTTTCTCTGCTGTACCACCAGTCATTGGTTGGAACCAATGAGTGAAATGGGTCGCACCATTCTCTAATGCCCAGCGTTTCATTGCATGTGCAATAGCATCTGCAGTAGGTCGGTCGAGTGTTCCTTCGTTTGCAACAGTCTTCTTCCATGACTCATAAACTGGACTTGGAAGTCTGTCTTTCATCTCATCTTTGCTAAAGACGAGTGAACCAAAACCTTCAAAAGGTGTTGACATCGTAAATCATCTCCTCTTCATGAAGATGACTATAATTCAAAAAAATGACATGTCAACCATAAAAAACGATAAATAACTTAAAATTAAATAAAAATAATATAAAAAACATAAAAAATAATATCAAAAAAAGCAAAAAAATCGAAAATATAATAAATAATAAAATTATTGACATAAAGAGACATTGGGTCTATAACAGAATCATCAAAAGCTAGGACGGGAAAAAGTACTTCTTGTACGATATACAGTGAGCAGGCGAGAGTGAGAAGCTTGCAATACGACAGGTTGGAAAGAACATCTCAGAGCTTCAAGGTCGAAACGCAAGAAGTAGACTTTGACGGACGCAGACCGTTAACTAACTGACCCCGAATGATTTGCTCGGAGACTAAGCGACTGACGATGATCAGTAAACTGGGTGGTACCGCGGAGAATAAACAGTCCTTCGTCCTAGTGATAGGATGAATGACTGTTTTTTTTATTAGAAAGAGGTACGACTTATGTGTGGATTACTTGTAACAGCGGATCATGCGATTGATGTAAATGCCTTTCGGGATGGGTTATCCTGTCTGCGGGATCGTGGCCCAGACGATGAAAGATACGAGAAAGTAGCTGGCGGACTTATGGGATTTGCGCGCCTTGCCATCATGGGATGTGATGAAAAGGGCATGCAGCCGTTTCATTTCAAAAAGAATGTTGTGGTATGTAACGGGGAACTGTATGGTTTTCGTTCAATGAAGAAAGAACTTGAAATGGACGGATATACGTTTGCATCCGATTCCGACTGTGAACTTTTACTGCCATTATATGAGAAATACGGTACGGGGATGTTTGCTCAATTAGACAGCGAATTTGCCTGTGTGATCTATGACGGTGAGAAAGATTCTTTTCTTGCTGCAAGAGATCCGATTGGCATTCGCCCTTTGTTCTATGGCTATACCGAAAACAAGAAAATCTGCTTTGGCTCAACGGCCGCATCATTGCAGCCAATTGCAAAAGAAATTTATCCATTTCCTCCAGGATGTTATTGGCTGGATGGTAAATTCACTGCGTATGCACATGCTGATTTAGCAGAGAAGAAATGCATG
>Ga0183095_10865_pt2 | contig 18944 bp, 12 predicted proteins | sample BioMet4_FD_130346 | JGI IMG/M metagenome (GOLD analysis project Ga0183095, IMG submission 130346) | Microbial communities from bioreactor (seeded with sewage sludge) at LBNL, California, USA - Biofuel metagenome 4 (v2) (version 3) | ecosystem: Engineered > Bioreactor > Anaerobic > Unclassified ...
GTCCCTTCACGTTAGGCATTAACTTGACAGCCAAATATGAGGGCTTCACGCTATTTGTACTTGGCACTGGCGGATGGGGTGGAAATGCTTTCACCAACAACTCATACTATTGGATCGATGGAGAAGACAAGTATTCTGCAGTTGTTCGCAATCGCTGGACCCCAGAGACAGCTTCCACTGCAACTTATCCACGACTCACTACTGGAAACGGTGTGAACAACCTCACCAACTCCAACTTCTGGATTTATTCCACTGACCAATTCAATCTCTCAAAAGTGCAGCTTACCTACGATTTCCCACAGCAGTGGTTCCGAGGCAACGGCTTTGTACATGGCCTCTCTGCCTATGTTAGTGGAAATAATCTACTTAAGATAGCCAAGAATAGAGAGATTCTCGAACTCAATGTGACTTCAGCTCCGCAGTCTCGTTTTTATAATCTTGGTGTGCAAGTAACTTTCTAATTGACTAACAACTATGAATAAGAAAAACATATACAGGCTAATGCTGATTGCCACCCTGCCCCTGTTCACAGGATGCGACGACCTCTTCGATCCGGCAATAGAAAACCAACGCGACATCGAGGCTATGTGGGCCGAACCTACATACGCTGAGGGTTTCCTTGCTAATGCCTACGTGCTCCTGCCTTATCAGGGATCTCCGAGCACCGACTTAGCAACCGATGATGCCGTGTCTAATGATCAGGCCAACAACTATTTGCGTATGGCGACGGGTTCATGGGCTGCAGACAATGACCCAACAAGCCAATGGCAGAATCGTTTTAACGCCATACAGTACGTCAACATTTTCCTTGAAAACTGTGACAAGGTGGTGTGGTCCAACGATCAACTCCTTCGCACATTGTTCAATGACCAGTTCAAGGGACAGGCTTTCGCTATGCGTGCCTTGCAGCAATACTACCTTTTGAGGGCCCATGCAGGCTATACAGATGACGGCCAACTGCTCGGTTTCCCTCTCCATCTCTCGTCAGAAGGTTCTGGGAGCGACTTCAACCAGCCACGCGCCACTTTCCGTGAATGCTATGATCAGATAATGGTTGACATCGACAGTGCTTTGGCTCGCTTGCCACTTCAGTATGGTGACGTACCTTCAACGGACAATGTACCTGCCAAATATACTTCTATCGGAGCCACGATGGGTGAATACAATCGTGCATTTGGCTCTCACTTCTTCGGTCTGATGAGTGGCAAGGCTGTTGAAGCTCTGCGTGCACAAGTTGCATTGCTCGCCGCAAGCGACGCTTATAATGCGGGCTCTGGTGTAAAGTGGGAAGACGCAGCCAATGCTGCTGCCATCGTACTCGACCGCATTGGTGGTATCAACGGCATGGACCCTACTGGTTGGAAGTGGTTTGACAACACAAGCGCCATTGACAACATGAAGGCTACCGAACAACCGGATGAGGTCATTTGGCGTGGCTCCAAGGCATCAAGCAGTTCAATGGAGTCTGATAACTTCCCACCGTCTATTTATGGTAAGGGCCGGGTCAATCCCACTGAAAACCTTGTAGAAACCTTCCCAATGGTCAACGGTTACCCCATTACAGATGCCCAAAGTGCCTACAGTGCCACTACACCATACGATAACCGCGACCCTCGCCTGGCTGCCTATATCATTTACGACGGGCAGAAGATGGGTAGTTCTAGTGCTGTAATCACAACAGGTACTTATGGCACAAATCGCGATGCTTTGAATAGGGAAAGCGGTGTTTCTACCCGTACGGGTTATTATCTGCGCAAACTCTTGCGCCGAGATGTAAACCTAACCCCATCGAGTACCACAAGCCAAAACCACTTCCAGGCATACATGCGCTACACTGAGATCTTCCTCGACTATGCAGAAGCTGCCAACGAGGCTTGGGGACCAGAGGGCAAGGGTTCTCATGCATACTCTGCCTACGATGTCATCAAGGCTCTGCGTTCTCGCGCAGGTGTCGGTATAGGCAATGGTGATGCATACTTAGAATCAATCAAGGGAGATAAAGAGAAGATGCGCCAGCTCATTCGCAACGAACGTCGCATTGAACTTTGCTTTGAAAACCAGCGTTTCTATGACCTCCGTCGATGGAAGGTGAGCCTTGATAAGCTCAACGAACCCGCAAAGGGACTTCAGATTGACAAGGATGCTGAGGGCGTCTTGCACTACACTGTCTTGCCTAAAGTAGAAACACGCGACTATAAAGACTATATGTATTTCGGTCCGATACCCTACAGCGAAGTTATCAAGTGGAGCCAGCTGCAGCAGAACAAGGGCTGGTAATCATCATTAGGAATCAGATAAAACTTTAAGACGACATGAAAAAATATCCATTTTTATCCGTTATTGCCGTAGCAGCGCTTATGATGAGTCTCTCCTCTTGCGAGAACGGAAAGCAGGATTTCCCCGACTTTGAGGGCGGTGTCTCCGTCTATTTCGCCACTCAATATCCTGTACGTACACTTGTCATAGGTGAGGACGAATATGACACGAGCCTGGACAATGCCCACAAATTCAAGATTGTGGCTACAATGGGCGGGGCTTACAGCGGACGCGACATCGCTGCACAGATAGCTGTCGACCCGTCAATTACAAATAATCTATACTTTGTCAACGGTTCTCCTGTCCAGGCAATGCCTACAAATTACTACACGCTGGCAGACAATACGATCCGCTACAACGGCAGCTTGACTGGTAGCGTTGAGGTGCAACTCACCGACGCTTTCTTTGCAGATCCCGATGCAGTAAGCAACACTTACGTTATCCCTTTGGTGATGACATCGCAGACTGGAGCCGACTCAATACTCGTGGGACGCACCCTCGTTGCTGGTGAGTCGCCACAGCGCACCAACTCCATACGTTGGGATATCCAACCGAAGGATTTCGTGCTCTATTTGGTGAAATATATCTGTAAGTACGATGCCAACTATCTACACCGTGGGTATGCCAACATCACTGCTGCGGGCGCTCAGTCAAAAGTGGTCTATACTGCGGCAACGCTTGAAAAGACTCCCATTGTAAGCAACATCTCTACACGTTCTTTGAACTCCATCCTTTATCCTGTGACTTACAACATCAATCATCAGGATGTGACATGCAACCTGCTCGTCTCCTTTGATGCACAGGGGAATGCAACGGTATCCTCAGCTACAGAAGGTGTAACAGTCTCCGGCTCTGGCTCCTATCAGGACAAAGCAGCTAAGAAAGCATGGGGCGATCAAGATCGCGACGCTCTCTATCTTGACTATAACATCGACTTTGGTACGTCACAAGTCGTTGCCAAAGACACGCTCATTTGGCAGAGTCGTGGCGTAAAGGTAGAGGAATTCGCTCCTACATATAAGCAGAACTGATCTAAAAGAAGATAGCTATGAATATTTTCAAATCTATGATAGCATTGGCCGCAGTGGTCGTTCTCACTGGCTGCGCCGACAATACTTATATGGAATACAAGACAGCAGCGCCTCAAAGAAGTGCTGACTACGACTACCTCAACGATTATGGCGACTTGAAGACATACGTCGATCGTGCCACATATCCCACATTTAAGCTTGGTGGTGCAACAAACGCAGCTGAGTTCAACAATCTGGGATTGGTCTATGCGTTAGATGTGGCCAACTTTGATGAACTTGTTACCGGCAATGCTTTCAAGTATTCGTCAATTGTAAAAGACGATGGTACTATGGATTTTTCGACTGTGCAAAAGTTTATCACTAATGCAACCGATGCTGGTCTGAGCGTTTATGGGCACACGCTGCTATGGCATTCCCAGCAAACCATCAAGTATCTAAACGGCCTCATCGCCGACCGTATTCCTCAAGGGTCCGCTGGCAACGAGTATGTTTTCAAGTACCAATTTGAGAATGGTACACTTCTCAACGGATGGGGCAATGGCTCTACCAAAGAGATCGTTACTAGTGGATCTCATGATGGTTCGGCATACATGAAGGTTGTCAATCCGACTGTCGCCAACCCATGGAGTGCTCAGTTGGCCGTTGATATCGCTTCTCCATTAGAGGCAACCAAGACATATACCCTTCATTTCTGGGCCAAGGCAAGCGCTGAAGGCTCCATCACCGCAGGTTTTCAAAACCCCAGCAACTATGCTGGCTGTGGCGACTTCCCTGTCATCAACCTCACTACCGATTGGAAGGAGTATACTCTTGAAGCTACAGTCACTGGAGCAAATGCAGCCAGATTCCTTTATAGCATAGGTAAATTTGCAGGAGAGATAGACTTTGATGGTATCGAACTCTACTCTGCTGCAGCTGCAACTGTCGAGCTGCCTAAGACCGTCGTTCTGTACAACTTCAACGATGGCACTCCTCTAGGCGGATGGGGCAATAGCTCCACAAGGACAGTTGTTGATGGATCTCGCGATGGCAGTAAGATGCTTAAATTCACCAACCCCTCAAAGGTTAATTTTTGGGAGGCACAAATCGCTGTTGATTTCGCTGAGCCATTAGAACAAGGTAAGGTTTATTACCTACGTTTCTGGGGCAAAGCAAGTGCTGCCGGCACCGTGGGAGCAGGCTATCAGAATCCAAGCAACTACAATGGATGTGGCAATTACCCCAACTTCGATTTAACAACCGATTGGAAGTTGTATGACCTTGCTACTTCTATTACCGGTGATAATGCAAAGCGCCTCACGTTCAACCTTGGTGCATTTGCAGGCGATATTTATTTCGACGACGTTGAGATCTATCACATGGTGCAAAGTAACACCATCCCGTTGACTGCCGAAGAGAAGCGCGACACTCTCACATGGGAGTTAGAACGCTGGATCAAAGGAATGATGGGTGCCGTGAATGGCAAGGTGAAGGCATGGGATCTCTGCAATGAGCCGATGTCAGATGGTCATCCCACAGAGTTAAAGTCTGCAGCTGTCGAAGGCGGAGATAACAACTTCTATTGGCAGGACTACCTTGGTAAGGACTACGTGCGCACCGCCGTGAAGTTTGCGCGGCAGTATGGCGGCAATGACCTAGTGCTCTTCGTTAATGACTATAACCTAGAGGCAGCTTACAATAACAACGCTAAATGCGATGGGCTTATCAACATGATAACCTATTGGGAGAGCGATGGAGTGACAAAAATAGACGGCATTGGAACTCAGATGCACGTGTCCTGCTCGATGAATCCAGAGCAGCAGAAGCGCAACGAGGATGCTGTTGTCAAAATGTTCCAGAAATTAGCCGCAACAGGTAAGCTCATCCGCGTTTCTGAGCTCGACATGGGCTTACAGGATGCAGATGGTAACGCTGTAAAGACTATTGACGTGACAGAGGAGCAGCACCACGCCATGGCTGCCTATTACAAGTTCATCGTAGAGAAGTATTTGTCCCTTATTCCTGTAGCCAAGCAATATGGCATCACCGCATGGGGTGTAACCGACAGCCCCGAGACTAGCTTCTGGCGTGCAGGTGAGCCTATCGGCCTTTGGGATCTTAATTACTACCGTAAGCACACCTATGCAGGTTTTGCAGATGGTTTGGCTGGCAAGTGATTGTAACAACAGCTTCATTACTACCAGATAAGATAAAGACAAAATATATTCAATAGTTTTTCATTTTTATGATCTGATCAATAAAAAGGTATCAGAAGTAGGTTTGTTTATGCAGAATCTGTCTGCAGAGTAGAATTTATGACAGGTTTTGCGCGTGTAATTTAAGCTTTTGAGTTGATATGCGAGATGCACATCAACTCAAATTTTATTATATCCACCCCATCCAAGAGAATATCGACGAATATGAAGGGTCTGCAAGAGGCACTACATTATAGGCATATTGCAGATGCCCTTAAATGACTCCGAATTAGGGTCTCAGACGAGACAAAGTGAGGTTTTTCCAGGTTTATATACAAGGCACCGATAGTCTACACAAACGTTAGAACTCTACCTGTACTTTGAAATTGAACAATCGCCCTGTGAGATAATTGGGCACGGCATACTGTTGGCCTGTCACGTCTGTGATCCAATAGTATGAATTGACGTTGTTAATGCCGAAAAGGTTGAGGCAATCAACGCCAAGCCATACATTTCTGAACACTGAACCTTGAGTGTGATCCTCGTTGTCGAGCAACCGATAACTCATACCGATGTCGGCACGCCGATAAGCAGGTGCACGGAAAGTGTTGTTTTCAAGTTCACGGTGAGGTGCCGAGAAAGGCAGTCCATCGGCCATCGCCATCTTCAGACTCATCTTCCAACGTGTCGTTCCAGGGAAATAATCGGTGAAAAAGAAGTTCAAAGCATAACGTTGATCAGTAGGAAGAGGAATGGATTTGCCGTTGAGGTTCATGCGCGTGTTCATCAGCGACAACGTGAGCCATGAGTCGGTGCCAGGCACGAACTGCCCGAAGAGCTTCAAGTCAATGCCTGCAGCATGTCCAGAGGCTTGGTTATCTCCATAATAGACCACTTTTACATTGTTCACGGAATAGGGAACTAGGTTACCCAACAGCTTGTAATAAACCTCGGCCGTGAACTTATAGGAACGATTCTTGATGTTGAACCGATAGTCCATGCCGCCTATAAAGTGAATGGAACGCTGACTGCGGATGTTTTCATTAAGCGTTGCTCGAGTGATACCGTTTACTGTTGAGGTATCACGCAACTCCTTGAAGAATGGTGCTTGGTAATAAAGTCCTGTAGCTAAACGGAAGGTGAGATTTTGGTTGAACTGCGGTATGATGCCCAATGAGACGCGTGGTGAGAGTATCGACTCGCCGGTAAAGCTCCATCTTGAGAACCGAAGACCATAATTAAGGGTATATAACGTGCTGTCGTTACCTGAACGGAAGCGCCACGTGTCCTGTACATAGGCCTCTAGGCGGTTGGCACTTAAAGTATTCTTGGCAAGCAGAGAATAAATCATATAAAGATCCTTGCCTGTGTGAGGCACACTATATCCTGCCGAGTCGCGCATCTCATACTCGGCAGATTGGTCCTCGATATGCTCGCGTTTCAGTGTCAACGCACCTTCGATACGATGTTGACGAGTCGTGTGTTGCGCCAAGAGCTTGATGCTTTCCACATGGCCTTTGAGACGATTGCGAGCGTGCTCAAAGTATGTTCCGACTCCAAGGTTCTCCGAAGTCTCGGTCTGTGTGAGCCAATACTGTCCTTGAATGTCATAAGTTTCGCGCTCTGAGGTGGAAAATGCAGAGCCAATCAGGGATACCTTGGTACTGTCTCCAAAATGCCGTGTGATACCAATCGTACCAAAATAGGTGCGGAAACGATCCTTCTCCTGGCCATCAAAGTAAACTCGAAAAGACTTCACATCCTTCAGCGTACCAAACTTTGTCTCCCTGTCCTCAGGCTCAAAATTGAACTGGTTGTCTGATATGTTGCCAATGAAATCTACCGTCCAACGTTTGTTGGGTGTCCAAGCGAGGTATGTCTGGTAGTCAAGGAAGTTAGGGTTATATTCTCCCTTTGTCTGGAGAGAACCCAGTAGGTAGCTTGTCGTCTTGTATCTCACGCCGTTGGCCCAGGCAAAATGCTTGTTGGAAAAGCCAACATAAGCGCTTGCGCCAAGCAAAGAGGCAGACACGTTGGCCTCAAAAGGTTTCGGACGACGATAAGTAATATCGAGGGTCGAAGACATCTTGTCCCCATATTTAGCCTCGAATCCACCTGTGGAAAAGCCAATGCGATCAACCATATCGGGGTTGATAATCGAGAGTCCTTCCTGTTGACCACTCCTGACAAGGAAAGGTCGGTATACTTCAACATTGTTGATGTACACAGAGTTCTCATCAAACGTTCCACCGCGTACATTGTATTGAGACGAGAGTTCGCTATGTGTCGAAACGCCTGCCTGACTCTGTATCAGTTCCTCCACAGCATTACCGTTTGTAGAAGGTAGCGAACGCAATTGATCAGTGGAAATATTCTGGGTCTGCCCCGACTGTATTTTCTGTCCCGTCACATTGACTTCACCCAACTCATTTGCAGAATCGAAGAGCACGACTTGAAGGGTTTGAGTTCCCTTTGGTTTATACAATACGCGCTTCTTGGGGCGATATCCAAGCATGGAAAAGTTCACCACGACAGAATCTGCCGATCTCAACGTGAGACTATACTCTCCCTTAAGCGAAGTCACCGTGGCCTTGCCTTGAGCCACGCACGACACACTCGCCAACTCCACAGGGTTGTTCTGTGTGTCTACAACTCGACCACGAAGCGTAAAACTTTGCCCCATGGACTGAATAGTAATGGCCAACAGCGTAGTAATTATGAATAATCGCCGGTACATATTGCTAAAATAACGTATACCGTTGTCGATTATTGCATCTATTGATAAGGTAGTCTGGTTAAGAAGAGGCTCACTCCCTATAGAACCATGACACCATTCGATTGAGCCAGCCAATGGAAATGCGGAACCAACGATAAGTAGAAACTGGCTTACCTCCAAAGCTGAGGATGAACTCGCGATATGGATTACGAGGATAAGGTAGGCCCACATCAAGAAAGAAGAAATGCGAATAGTTGTGCTCCCAAGCCCAATTCATAGCGTGCCAGATGGTCATCGTGTTGGGGTGAAGAATATGATAAGACTTCCTTCGCGATGCGATGTACCATAGATAAGCATTGCCTTCGGAGTAGGCACAGGCGCAACCACCGATAATCTTGTCTTTATAGAGGGTAACGAATATGTGTGCGTAATCGCTCCTATATAGCTCCACGAGCTGCTCTTCGGTAGGTGGCAGTCGCTGAATCTTGAACCGGTAGTAGCTATGTAATAGCTTATGGAACTTCCGCACCTCGCTTTCCGAAGACGCTTCTCGGGTTGACACGCCAAGGTTATAGACACGTTCTATACGATCTTGCAACTTATCGCCAATTCGCTCGATAGGTGATTTGGAATGGAGAGAATTGTGCACCTCCTGCCATCCCACAGGAAAATAATTGTTCTTGCGGAAGAACCGATAACCAAACATCTTGCGTGAGAGGTTGCTGAACTCGGTGTATAGGCACAGACGGCGACGCATTTTGCGTGTCAAGGCTTGCAGCAGCAACCCAAAGACCTCCTCTCGGTTTATGTCGTCGGCATATTCTCCTTCGCCGTAGATGCGACCTTGGGTATATAAATAAGGAGGGAGCCAAGAGCCACGCCTACGGATAATAGCCAATGCGTGTCCTACGATACGCTTATCATCAGTGACGACAGCCATATAAGGTTTCTGGCCTGGTGTTCTTTCTATAATGTGAAAGAGCTCCGGACTATGAAAGAAGTTTTGGCAAGTCATCTCTGGCAAAATCTCTCCCGATGTATAAAGCCTGACTTGATAGGGGTTCACACGGCAAAGATAACAATTTTTCGGAATAATGCTCCCGTGTGTACTATCTTTTTGTTATCTTTGCCTGACAACCATAAAGATAAGATATGGAAGACTTCAAAGACTTAGTTCAGCGTCGCCGTAGTCATCGACGCTTCACTGATGCCCAGGTGTCACCTGAGGACTTGCAGATAATTCTACGTGCCGCGCTGATGTCACCGACGTCTCGTGGACAGCGCAATTGGCATTTTGCCGTGGTGGATCGCAAAGACGACCTACTCAAATTGTCAGATGCCAAGGATGGCGCCGGTCACTTCATTAAAGACGCTGCCCTTGCCATCGTGGTAATGGGAGACCCCGAAGTGAACGACTGCTGGGTGGAAGACTGTAGCATCGCTGCTATCTCCATGCAATATCAGGCAGAGGACCTAGGACTTGGCAGCTGCTGGATACAGATGAGAGGCCGTGGCCTTAGCGACGGACATACGGCCAATGAGGTAATTCATGGCATTTTGGGACTACCCGAACACCTTGAAGTACTATGCGTGTTGGCCATCGGTCACGCCGCTGACGAGCGCCAACCGCAGAATGAGGATAAGCTGAAATGGGAGAACGTAATCATTAAATCAGATGATTAACTACGACCTTAAACGCATCCGCGCCATCATCTTCGACATCGACGGTGTTCTCTCCACAGAGACCGTGGGCATGGACCAAGACGGTATGCCTCTGCGAACTATTAACATCAAAGATGGCTATGCCATACAATTAGCCCAGAAGATGGGTCTTCGTATCGCGATAATGACTGGTGGTACTGACGAACGCATACGTCGGCGATACGAATATCTTGGCGTAGAGGACATCCATTTGCAATGTAGTGTGAAGCTCAAGACCTACGAGGCGTTCCGTGAGAAATATGACTTGGACGATGCGGAAGTCATCTTTATGGGCGACGATATTCCCGACTTGGAAGTCATGCAGCGTGTCGGTTGCCCGTGTTCCCCGTCTGATGCTTGTGCTGAAGTAAAGGCCGTGTCTTGCTATGTATCACAGAGACTTGGCGGCCACGGCTGTGCTCGAGACGTCATCGAACAAGTCTTGCAAGCGCAAGGGAAGTGGATGATGGATCGAAAGGCGTTTGGATGGTAAATCCTTGCCTCCTTCCCCAAGACAAAAAATAATTTTCGGGTAACAAGAGCGTCTAGATTGGTTGATGGTTCAATTCGATTTGATGTTCCGTTATCCTTCATATTAACAGATCACTTGATTCATTTGGTTTTTTAAAGTGCCCGAATTTCTGCAATTATAGGCTATGAATCCAAGCAACAATACTCCCCACCCCACCAACAATAACTATCAAGTCTCGGAAACTCTAATGGCTCCTGCCACTACGTTGAAAGGTCTTGAAGGAACTCGGCTCATCCTTGCCAGCAATTCTCCTCGTCGCCGTGAGCTTCTTGGTGGGCTGGGTCTACGCTTTGAGGTACATGTCCTTCCAGACATTGAGGAGAACTATCCTGAGGGACTTCCAATGGAAGAGATACCCCAATACATCGCACGCGAGAAGGCTGCATCCTACGATATTTCATCCGACGAGCTACTTCTCACTGCGGACACCATTGTCGTCGTTGACAGCGAGGTGCTCGGAAAACCCTGCGATGCTGCCGATGCTCGCCGTATGCTTCAAGCCTTGAGTGGGCGGGCGCATCAAGTCATCACTGGCGTGTGCCTCACCTCCATTCATAAACAACGCGTGTTTGCTGTATCGACTGAGGTTTCTTTTAAGTCACTGACTGACGAGGAAATCGATTATTACATTGCCAACTACCGTCCTTATGACAAGGCGGGTGCCTACGGCATCCAAGAATGGATAGGCTATATAGGGGTAACAGGTATCCGTGGTAGCTATTTCAATGTGATGGGGCTTCCCGTACAGCGTATCTACGAGGAGTTGGTGAAGTGGTAAGCCAATGGATAAAGGATACACAACCAGCATCTCTCGGATTATCATAGTTTTGTCGCAATAATTTGAACAAATATTAGCTTCTTTTTCACACAATTGTAATACAAGTGCCGTATATTTGCAGTGTTGAATTAAAGCCAACAAGATGAAAGTTGTGTTTGCCGTTCAAGGCGAAGGACGAGGGCACCTCACACAAGCCCTTACATTGGAGAAGATGCTCACAGATCATGGCCACCAAGTGGTCAAGATACTCGTGGGACAGAGCCAAGCACGTCCTATGCCCGCATTCTTCGGCCAGCGCGCCAAGGCTCCTGTGCAGGGATTCCTAAGTCCCAACTTCCTTCCTTCGAAGGCAAACAAGACTGTAGGTCTTGGAAAATCAATCGCTTTCAACATACTCAAGTCACCAAGTTACTTGTCAAGTATACGCTTTCTGAATCGCCAATTCAAGGAAAGCGGCGCCGACCTCATCATTAACTTTTACGAAATTCTTACCGGTCTTTGCCATTACGTGTACCACCCCGATATCCCAATGGTATGCATAGGACACCAATACATGTTCTTACACCCCGACTACCCATTCCCCAAAGCACATTATCTCAGTCAGAAGCGCATGATGGCTTTCACTCGGGCTACCTGTCTTGGTGCTACCCGACTGCTCGGTCTCTCTTTCCGCCATGTGCCCGACGACGACGCTCACCTACTCTCCGTCGTGCCTCCAATACTCCGCAAGGAAGCCCTTAACACACCACGACTTCATGGTGACTATATCACGGGTTACATTCTGAACTCGGGTTTCAGTGAGTCGATCATGCAGTGGCATACTAAGCATCCCGAGATAAACTTGCATTTCTTTTGGGATAAGTGCAATTCTGAGGAAACAACACGCATCGACGACACATTGACTTTTCACGCCATTGACGACCATAAGTTCCTCCACTATCTTGCCAATTGCCGTGCATATGCCACAACCGGTGGCTTCGAATCAGTCTGCGAAGCTATGTACATGGGTAAACCTGTGATGATGGTCCCCGCCCATGTGGAGCAAGAGTGCAACGCCCATGAAGCCAAGCTTCAGGGGGCAGGCATCGTCGCTGATCAATTCGACATGGATCAACTCCTGGAATTCAGTCAGGCGCATGAAGAAGACATCAAGTTCCGCCAGTGGGAAAATGAGGCAGAGCTCATGGTCATCAGCCGGTTAGAGACTGCTGTAGGACAGTATCGCCATGCCGAGACTATCCGCTTTGGCATATTTGGAACAACATTCTCCACAATCTAACGTGCAGTCTTTTCTGCCCAAAGGGCAGACACGTTTATACCTCCCCTCGTAGTGATTACGGGGGGACTTTTTTTGTTTAAATCTGAACTCCGACATGAAGATTAGGATAGGCTATCCGGTCACATTAGATTGGACAAAATAATACAGGTATTACCACTTTCAGTTTTGAAATTAATAACTTGCATTGGTATCTAGATTTTTATTTGGGGCAAAAGTTGAGACGCTTTAGTTTAATCGATTATTCCTAAGGAAAGTCTCTAATACTTTGAAATGACTAATTTGTTGAATTTATCTTACACGCGTTAAGTGCCCTTTGGCACTGCGATTAGTGCTTAAACGCACTGCGATTGAGTACTAAAGGGAGTGCGTTTACGGCCTTAACGCGATGCCATTCGGCACTTATCGCAAATCCATCACATTTCAACCAAGATTCCACATGCGATAGATATACTGAACGCGGATTTTTGTTCTTTTTTGAAAGCACATTTATGATTGGAAAGCAAGATGTTTCAGTTAAATTTTTCGAATATTATTTACACTTTTATCGTGGAATTGCCAAAACACAACCGCCTGTTATCATAACTGAAATAGTCTTAGTTTGCTTCTTGAAGAATAACGAAAATAAGCAAAAGAAGAAGATTTTCATGTATCAAATAGACCGCATTCGATTTTAAAAATACCATCGAAAGGAGATAGATAAAGGCTGCTCCGATTAACAATTTACCACATCTTTTATTGTTTCGCTGAGCAAAAAAGGTATTAATAGACTTGGGCTTCTGACATTATTTTCTTATTTTTGCATCATTAAATCTACCTAGAACCTGATTACCATGCAGATAAGCAAATACCTGGTCGCTAATCCTCATGACAGTCTATGGGGGCTTACCGTATCTACCGTGGGTTATGAAGAAATCGCCCCTGATGATGATTATCCCACCCATGGTCATGCCGATGGTTACTATTTTAACCTCAGCAAGGGTCGCATCCTCAATGAATACCAACTTCTTTATCTCACTGAAGGCGAGGGCATTTTCCACTCGTCAACAGTAAAGAACGCCAAAATAAAGGCAGGAGACTTATTCCTTTTGTTCCCCGGAGAGTGGCATAGCTACCACCCTCTTCCAGAAGTTGGTTGGAAAAGCTATTGGATCGGGTTCAAGGGACAGAATATGGATAGTCGCGTTTTACACGGATTTCTTTATCCTGAAAAGCCAATATACCACGTCGGGTTCTCGTCTTGGATTGACAATATGTATCGATTGGCTTTTGAAACAGCCAAAGAAGAAGGTGCTTTTGTGCAACAGACACTTGCGGGCGTTGTAAATCTGCTCATTGGGTTGATGTATTCTTTGGAACGCAACTTACAGCTCAACAGCAATAAAAACCATGTGAATATGGTTAATCACGCTCGTAACCGCATACGCGAGACGCTCGAGGATGATCTCACCATTCAGAAAATCGCCAAGGAAATGAGTGTAAGTTATAGCAACTTCCGGAAGCTTTTCAAGGAGTTCACTGGTGTCTCTCCCTGTCTTTATCAGCAGGATCTGCGCTTGCAACGGGCAAAGGAACTGCTCACGACCAGCAACCTTAGCATCAAGCAAATTGCCTACCAACTTAGGTTCGAGTCACCCGATTATTTCTCCTCAAAGTTTAAGATTAAGACTGGTATCACTCCCAGCGAGTTTAGAAATCAAACTCGTTAAGTCAACGATACAGGACGAAGCATTGAGAAATAGATCTTAGAAATCAAAAACTTGCGAAATTAATACCACGATATTCTGCACAATAGGAATACTTTTCTTTATGAAACACTTGTCTTTAACGATTGTACTGAGCTTTTTTATCCCTAGTTTGCACGCTCAAGTTGCCACAAACGTGAGCATCAATCCGTCAATAACCTACCAGACCATTGAGGATTTCGGAGCGTCGGACTGCTGGACAACAGACTATGTAGGTCGTTATTTTGACTACACCAACAAGGAACAAGCTGCCAAATGGCTCTTCTCTCAAAAGTTTGATGCCAATGGAAACCCAGAAGGAATCGGTCTGTCGCTATGGCGCGTGAATATTGGTGCAGGTAGTGCAGAGCAAGGATCGCTGAGTGGTATTGACGACAAAACTCGGAGATGTTATAGCTATCTCAATGCCAATGGATCTTACGACTGGACAAAATCTGCCGGACAACAGTACTTCATGCAGAAAGCGAAGGAGTATGGAACAGAGCATTTTACGCTCTTTTCCAATTCAGCACCTGTCTATTTCACAAAGAACGGAAAGGCGTTTGCTGATGCCGGCATCAGTGGCAGTAACCTGAAAGACGACTGTTACGACGATTTCGCAGAGTTCCTCGCCACTGTAGGCAAGCATTTTGTGGACAACGGCTATAACGTGAACTATATCTCTCCGGTGAACGAACCACAATACGATTGGACTGGAGTTCAAGAAGGAAGCCCATGGGAGAATGTAAATATTGCCAATCTTACCAAGGAGTTGAATCGTTCATTACAGAATCGTTCGATGACAACGAAGATATTATTATCCGAAGCAGGTAGTTGGACGGCACTAACTGGAGAGAGTGGCAGAGCACGGGACCAGATAGATGAGTTGTTCAACTCTGGTTTTAGCACCTCATACATCGGCAATTTACCTCACGTGGCAAAGCGTGTGGCAGGACACAGCTACTGGACATTCCAGACCAATCAGGGCTTGACAACCACCCGAAGCACCGTGGCTTCAAAGGCAAACTTATATGAACTGGGTGTGACGCAGAGCGAATGGAGCATGCTTGATGCTGCTCCCAAAACAGAAACAGGTTTCCCTGCTAGCTACGACCAAGCCTCTTATATGGATATTGCCCTGTTTATGGCCAAACTGATTTATTGTGACATCGTCAATGCTAATGTGTCTTCTTGGTCATATTGGACAGCTATGGCACAGGAACAATGGGCTCAGAAAAATCGGTTTTATCTGTTAAGGCTGAATGCAAGGGGCGATGAATACAGCCAAGAAAGTTATGGCGATATTGCCAATGGTGGTATTGTGACTGCCAATCCTAATCTTTGGGCACTGGGCAATTATAGTTTCTTTGTTCGACCAGGATATCAACGTATCAATATGACAGGTGCATCAGACATCAACAGTTTGTGTGGAACGGCATATCTCAGTCCTAATAAAGACAAGATTGTTGCGGTGTTCGTCAACCAGAGTTATTCCGCTAAGGACATCCAAGTAAATCTTGGTGATAACAACAACTATGTTTCAAGCATCAAAAGATACATTACTAGCCAGCTTTACAAATCATTGCAATTGGAGAAAGTACATCCGATTACTTCGATTAACGACATTATAAGCATTCCACAAAGAGCCGTTGTTACGCTCACCTTTGACTTGTCAACAACTGGCATCAAGGAACTAGATCAGCCGTCAGGCACAAGCAATGATCTTTACTCCATTGACGGAAAGCTCATCAAACACAATGCGACAAACCTCGATGCTGTGCCACAAGGTGTTTATATCGTTGATGGTAAGAAGCTTTTGAAGTAAACAATATGTCCTCAAATCAAAGTTCCTTTTTGCGCTTTGATCCATGAGGTCTTTATTACACAAGGAATATTCTAGGTAAACAGGGTTTGCGTTTACCAACAATTGCGATGGTTAGTCTTCTATCCTTAAAAAACATGACGACTATAGAAGATGAATTATGAATCCCTATAGTAAGGTCCTTATCGAATTTCGGCTGTTATCATTAGCCGTATGTCCTCTAAAGAAACCCTCTTAACCGATAAATCTCTACTTTATACTTGATAAACACAACTAAAAACGTTCACATTGCATCATGAAACGTTTTCTAAAGCTTATGCAACATGCTGACAACAAAGTATGTGGAATTTGCCTTATTTTTGCACAAGCTAACAACTGAGATCCTAATGTAATATGACAGGAAAGAAATTCGCGACAATGTTATTGTCATTTGTCACCATAGAAGCTACAGCTCAAAACCCCATTGTGCAAACTTGGTATACCACAGACCCCGCACCCATGGTGTATGGAGACAAGATGTATGTCTATACCGGCCACGATGAAGATAAGGCCGATTTCTTCTGGATGAACGAGTGGCGTGTATATTCCAGCAGCGACATGGTGAACTGGACAGACCACGGCTCTCCCATTGATCTGAGTAGTTTTACATGGGCTGATGACCGCGCCTGGGCTTCACAATGCATTCAACGTGACGGAAAGTTCTACTGGTATATCTGTGCACATTCCAAGATAACGAATGCCATGGCTATCGGTGTGGCCGTTGCAGACTCCCCAACCGGTCCCTTCCGTGATGCCATAGGCCGTCCGCTGGCTGATGGCAACTGGGCATATATCGATCCGACCGTCTTCATAGATGATGACGGACAGGCATGGCTATACTGGGGCAATCCCGAGGTTTACTACGTCAAACTAAACCGAGACATGATTTCATGCAATGGCGAGGTTCAAAAGATGGAAATGACCGAGGAAGGCTTTGGTGCGCCGGCTACGAAAATGAGACAGAAAGATGTCAAATACAAGGATTCCTATGTCGAGGGCCCGTGGATGATGAAAAGGAACAAACAGTACTACCTGCTCTACGCCGCCGGTGGCGTTCCTGAACACATCTCTTATTCCACTGCCCCCACACCTACTGGACCATGGACTTATAGAGGAAAGATTATGCCACTCGAAGACACTAAATCGTTTACCAATCACTGCGGTATTGCTGATTTTAAAGGAAAACACTACTTCTTCTACCATACCGGTAAGCTACCCGGTGGCGGAGGCTTTGGACGAAGCATAGCCGTTGAGGAGTTCCAATACAATGCCGACGGAACGTTTCCCATCATTCATCATACAGACCAAGGGGTAAATCCCATAGGGACACTCAGTCCATGGAACCGAAACGAAGCTGAAACAATCGCTTGGTCCAAGGGATTGAATACGGATGAGAATGACAAAACCGGAGTTTATGTGAGCAATATTCATCGTGGTGATTTCATCAAGGTTCGCGAAGTGGACTTTGGTAAAGAGTCTCCCCGAACATTCACGGCATCGGCAGCCTCAGCCTTACAAGGCGGACAAATCGAGGTAAGAATTGATAGCCTTGGTGGACAGAAAGTGACCACACTTGACATTCCTGGTACTGGTGGCTGGGAAGAGTGGCGTACCTTCAGCGGTAACATTACTTCTGAGGTTTCTGGAAAGCATGATCTCTACTTTGTTTTCCATGGACTAAAAGGGCCTCGACTATTCAATTTTGATTGGTGGAAATTTGAAAAATAGAAATAGGGGGTTAAGTCCTTGTTTGGGTTTGATTATGAATTCTTTCGCAGGACTAACCTAAGTAACCTCCATCAACAATCACATCAATGGAGCCTCAGCTATAAAGAGAACACTCATTTTGAATAACACCCTAATCTTTTGACATCAATGAAAAGAATTATTTATCTATTATTATCGCTTTTCACCACCCTTATGGTGAATGCCCAGAATCCTTATCTGCCGTTATGGGAGCATCTTCCAGACGGCGAGCCACGTGTATTTGAGGACCCCGATATGCCAGGACATTACCGTGCTTATATCATTGGGTCGCATGACATCACCTATCGAGCCTATTGTGGCAATGATATACGTATGTGGTCGGCACCTGTAGAAGACCTCAGTCAATGGCGTGACGAAGGTCCTATCTTCTCATGGTACGTTGATGGACAGTGGGACACTATGTATGCACCTGATCTTGTGGAAGTGAAAGACCGTGTGACAGGCCAAAAAACGTACTATCTCTATCCACATTCCCGCGGTTATGGACGTGTGGCGATGGTTTGTAAGAGCAACAGACCCAATGGTCCCTTCACACCTGTCAACGTCACAGCTGATGGGCGTCGATGCCTTCCAGGGTCGGTTATCGATTTTGATCCGTCTGTCTTTGTGGAAAATATTACGGACAAGCGTGACCCAGACTTTAACCAAGGATACAGGGCTTATGCTTTTTATGGCTTCCGTCACTCTACCGCCATTGAGTTGAATCCGGAAAATATGTATAGCGTTCGTCCAGGTACGAAGATACATGATTATTTCATTCCTGCCAGTGAGCGTTATGGTGTGATTCTTGACCCTCAGGGAACGGAATACCCTTCACTATACAAAGGGCAGAATCCTGGTGACTTCAATTTCTTTGAGGCATCGAGTATTCGTCAAGTTGGCAATAAATATGTGATGGTATTCTCTGGGTATAGCGGTCCTGATTATGGGTTAGGCTCTACTAACTCAGCATTGAGATATGCCTTTGGAGACACTCCTTTAGGACCTTGGCGTTCGGGTGGTGTACTGGTTGACTCTCGCGGAGTAGTTCCCAATGAAGCCGGCTCATTCCTCATCACGATCACTGCA
>Ga0183095_10181_pt7 | contig 18915 bp, 9 predicted proteins | sample BioMet4_FD_130346 | JGI IMG/M metagenome (GOLD analysis project Ga0183095, IMG submission 130346) | Microbial communities from bioreactor (seeded with sewage sludge) at LBNL, California, USA - Biofuel metagenome 4 (v2) (version 3) | ecosystem: Engineered > Bioreactor > Anaerobic > Unclassified ...
ACTCTCTTAACGCAGCACACGAATCATGGTAAGTAACAGTGTGATTGAATGTTGCCCCTAAATCAATAATTTTAAGATAATTAACCATATAATCGCTAAACTCGTAAATGTTTTTTTTAAGGGCTTTATATTCGATATGTAAAGCTGTATTGTAAAACAGTTCGTCGTAATAATTTCGAATAAAACCGACACAAGAAGCTGAAGGTCCAATAATTGGACGATCGTTTGAAAAATCGCGAATAAATTTTTCGCCTATCGCTTTAGCTTCATCCCAATAGCCACTGTTAAAAGCCATTTGTCCACAACAAGTTTGCTTATCATTGTAATGAACATCCAATCCCACTCTTTCGAGTATTTTTACCATATTCATTCCGGTTTCGGGATAAATTTGATCGATAAAACAAGGAATAAAAACGTCTACCTTCATATATTATAATTTGGAACAAATTTATCTAAAAAACCGTATCCGAAACTATAAAATACTGAAAATTTATTTTATTATTTGAAATCCAACCGATTGAATATCGTCCCAAAATTGAGGATATGATTTTGAAACTACCGCTGGATTTTCTATGGAAATTTGACCAAATTTTAATGCCAACGGAGCAAAAGCCATAGCCATTCTGTGATCATTATAAGTATTAATACTGATTTTCCGTATTTTCCAATTTTGTTCTTTCGCTATATGCCAGATTTCAGAATCCGGGTATTTCCCAAATTGAATCCCAATTTTTGCCAATTCGGTTTTTAACGCCTCCAATCTATCGGTCTCCTTGATACGTAAACTTTGAAGACCGGAAAAATTCCCGTCTATTCCTATGCCGGCACAAGTAACAATAAGTGTTGGAGCAATATCCGGAAAATCAGAAAAATCTAAACTGATACGACGAGTAACTTTCCTTTTTTTAGTTATTCTAACACTACCTGATAAAAATTCAGTTTTAATGCCAAATTTTTCAAACATCTCTGAGACTATTGCATCACCCTGTAAACTATTCTCCATCAATCCAATTAATGTTAGATCCACATCATCAGCCAAAACAGCCATTTGATACCAGTAAGATGCTGCCGACCAATCGGATTCAACGGTAAAATCATTTGTATTATAATCCTGTTCTTTGATTGAAATGACATTGTTTTGTATTTTGATTTGTATACCAAAATATTTTAACAAACTAATTGTCAGATCAATATACGGTTTTGAAATTATATTACCTGATAATTTGATGGTTAGTCCGCCAGATAATACAGGAGCTACCATCAACAAAGCCGAAATAAATTGGCTACTGATTCCGGCATCCATTTCGATACATCCTCCATGTAATTGTCCACCATTAATTAAAAGTGGCGGAAACCCATTTTCATTCAGATAATCAATAGATGCGCCAAGATATTGTAAAGCATTAACCAAAATAGCAATGGGGCGTTTTTTCATTTGTTCGGAACCCGAAAGTATCCATTTCCCGTTTATTGTCGAAAGATAGGCTGTTAAAAAACGCATTACGGTTCCTGCATTATCACAATTGAGCTCGCATATTTCCTCCGACTGATTTTTAGAATGCGCCTCTATTTCAGTAAGATGTTCTGATAGTAGCCTTGAATCATCAGCATCCGATAAATTAAAAATATTAAAATTTTTACCTGATAAAGCCTTGATCATCAACAGGCGGTTGCTGATGCTTTTTGATGCCGGTAAACAAATACTCCCGTATAATTTTTTATCTTCTTTTTTAATTATCATTAAATCAAACAATAATCAATTTTTGTATAAACTTTGATAATAGTTCAGGCATTCCCATATTAGATCAAGACTGCATTTCTGGTTGATTAGCGGTTTGCCAATGGAAGATAAAAGTGTAAAATTAAATATTCCGTTACTGTTTTTTTTGTCTTGCCTAAGCAATTCAAACATTTCATCCTCATAATTTTCAGGTAATTTATAGTAATCAAATTGTGAAAGAATAAACTGATTAATTTCATTCATTTTATCCAAAGCCAGTTTGGCTATTTTGGACGAAAGCCACGTTTCACAAATCATTCCCATAGCAACGGCTTCACCATGCAAAAGGGTGTTGGGAGACGTTTCCATAGCCAATGTTTCCAAAGCGTGGCCTATGGTATGTCCAAAATTTAAGGCTTTCCGCAAATCATATTCGTTGGGATCAGAAAGAACAACCTGTGATTTAATTTTAACGGAACCTTCTATAAGATATTCCCAATCAACTATTTCATTAAAATTCTGTTTTGAAACAACTTTCCAATACTTTTTTCCATTCAGCAAAGCATGTTTAATCATTTCGGCATAGCCCGAAAGAAGTTGCCTCCTTGGAAGAGTTCCTAAAAAATAAGGATTAACAAAAACAGCTAAAGGCTGACTGTAAAGGCCTATCTGATTCTTAATTTTTTTTAAATTAACGCCGACTTTGCCTCCGATAGAAGCATCAACCATAGCCAAAAGCGTTGTGGGAATATGAATAAACGTTATACCACGTTTATACGTGGAAGCCACAAACCCACCTAAATCACAAATAACGCCTCCGCCAATGTTTATTAAAAGAGAATTGCGATCAGCACCCAAATCAATTAATTGTTGCCAGATATACTGTGCTTTTTCTATTGTTTTGTTTTCTTCTCCACTTTCGATGGTAATCGTTTTGGATTTTTTTAAAAATTCAACATTTTCTTTCAGCGCAGGAATACATTTTTCATTGGAATTTTCATCGGCCAACAAAAAAACATTGGAAAAATGATTTCCGTCATTACTCTTAAAAAAATCCTTAATATTACAAAATGACTTATTACACAAATATATAGGATGAGCACCCGACTGAAAAATGCTATAATTATCCATTACTACATTATTTTTTTACCAAAGGTAATAAATTTATTCTAATTTTCGGAAGTTATTTTAATCCATAACCAGATATCAAAAAAAACATTTCGCTGAGCGATTAAACTAAATTTATATTTCAAAAATTCTAACTGCAGTATGATTATTAATACCAAAATTAAAAATAAAACCTATTGGCTTTTCTGTTTTTTGCTAATCATAACCTTACTTATTTCGCATCTATCTTTCCTTTCGGCAGATCCTGATGCCCATATTTCATTTAGCCGCGGACCATTTACGGATGAAGGGCTGAATACCTGTCAACTTAGAAATTTTATAAACTATGACTATCTGAACTTTAACGAATGTGACAATTTAGTTAAAACTCCACTTTTCAACGCCATACTTTTTCTACCTTTTGAAATTTTTGGGACCAGTCATCTTGCCGGCAGGTTAACCATTTTATTACTTGTTATTGGTATACTTTTCTATATCGGCACTTTAAAAAAAATAAGATATATTCTTCCGGTGCTCGTCGGAACGGTTTTTCTTAAATATCAAATTCATCAGTTTTCCCATTTTTGCCTTGCCGAAATGCTGAGTGTTTCCTTTTTCACCATGGCTATTCTATTCTTTTTTTTATATGCGACCAACGCTGGCAAACCTAAAACGTTTCTCATTTTATCACAGGTTTTCATTTTCGGCGCGTTCATGGCAAAGATCCAGTTTATTTATTTATTACCCTTTGCTTTGCTGGCTATGCCAATAGACTATTTTATCAATCCTTACGACAAGAAATTGTTTTTCAAAAATTTCCGGTATTTATGTTTTACGTTGATTGGTCTATCATTATGTTTTATTCTTTTCTGGTATTTGCCTCTGAAACAAACTTTTGATTATATGATGGCTAACCAGTCGGGAACTTTTAAAATTAGTGGCGAAACCGGTGAAATCATAAAAAACAACATCCGGGATATATTCTTTAACAACGTAAACTCCGTTTACAGTAGTGCTTTCTGTATTTGTTTTTTAACCGGTTTTCTCATTTTTTTCTTCCTTAAAAGGATCGAATTCAGGACTATATTCACTTGTTCCGTTCTTTGGTTTCTATTGGAAACGCATAAGCTAACCATGGGATATTTGCCTACCAGATACTTAATAAGCTTCTATTTTTCAATGGGTTTATTGATAAGTGTAGTTATTTCAGAATTAATATTTTATCCTATTTTTCTCAAAAAAAATGGGCTGGTAAAAGCTATTTCATTTTTCATATTCATGCTCCTTTTCTACCAGAACATAACAACACTTTACAGCACCTACCGGCAGCGTACGTTTGTAATAAAAGAAGCGAATACTTATATTGCCAAATATTTATATAATCAACCGATTATCGGCGCATGGGCTCCGACATTATGCTGGGATTGCAAAGCACGGACGCTTCCGGTATGGAATAACTTTCTGAATTATAAAAATCCTATTCAAGAATATAAACCACGCATAATCATTTCAGAAGTTGATGAAACAGATTCAGAAAAGGCATATCTTGCCAATGGCATAATCCTTTCTGAAGAAGCCGATTCGGTAAAAAAATATCATATTGGAAGCTGGGATGTAAATCTTTACTGGATTAAACCGGAAAAATAGTGAAATTTGCAGCTTATTCTTTTTTTATGATCAAGAATTCCATTCAGCAGAAATTAGAAAAACTGCAAGAACACATTAAAGGCGATGTATTTACCACCGAAACCTGGCGGTTGATGTATGCAACAGACGCTTCGGCTTACCGCGAATTACCGTTAGGCGTTGTCCGTCCGAAAGATGCCGATGATATTAAAACATTGATCTCCTTTGTCCATGATGAAGGAATATCGCTTATTCCACGTACGGCAGGCACATCATTAGCCGGACAGGTAGTCGGCAGTGGCATCGTTGCGGATGTGTCGAAATACATGACAGCTATCTTAGAAATAAATACCGAAGAACATTGGATATGCGTTCAGCCGGGAGTAGTTCTTGATGAGCTAAATAAAAGAATACAACCTTACGGTTTATTCTTCGGACCGGAAACCTCTACTTCAAGCCGTTGTATGATTGGCGGAATGGTGGGAAACAATTCCTGTGGTGCACACTCGCTCATTTACGGAAGCACCCGCGAGCATGTTCTTTCCATAAAAGCCATACTCAGCGATGGTAGCGAAGTAGAATTTAAGCCTTTAACCAAGAAAGAATTTTTAGCCAAAAGCCAGGAAAATACCCTCGAAGGACGTATCTATCGAAACATTAATACTATACTTTCCAATCCCGAAAATCAGCAGGAAATTCGCGAGCAATTTCCTGATAAAAACATTCCCCGCCGGAATATGGGTTACGCCATTGATTTGCTGCTCGAATCGGAACCGTTTACCGATGAAGGAAAACCTTTTAATTTCTGCACTTTGCTTGCAGGATCGGAAGGAACATTAGCTTTTACCACAGAAATAAAGCTTCATCTTTTGCCTTTGCCTCCCAAAGAAAAGGCATTGATTTGTGTACATCACCATAACCTTGAAGAAGCCTTAAAAGCAAATTTAATCGCCTTAAAATATCAGCCCGGTTCGGTGGAACTAATGGATGATGTAATTATGGAATGTACCAAAAGCAACATCGAACAAAACCGTAACCGTTTTTTTGTTAAAGACAATCCAGGTGCAATACTGATTGTAGAATTTGCCCGTAACTCAAAAGAAGAAATCCTTGACATTGCTAAAAAAATGGAAGCCGAAATGAGGCAAGCCGGTTATGGCTATCATTTTCCCATCGTTTTTGGTTCCGATTGCGCCCGCGTTTGGGCATTGCGAAAAGCCGGGCTTGGGTTGCTTTCCAATATTCCCGGCGATGCGCGCCCGGTTGCCGTTACCGAAGACACTGCCGTTCATCCCGAAGTACTTCCCGAATATATTGCCGAATTTAAAACGATGCTTGCCAGCCATGGGTTAAGCTGTGTGTACTATGCCCATGTTGCCACCGGTGAACTTCATCTCCGGCCGGTATTGAATCTGAAAGATCCTAAGCATGTAGAACTATTTCACACGGTTGCCACAGAAACGGCCAGACTTGTTAAAAAATACAGAGGCTCGCTCAGTGGCGAACATGGCGATGGAAGACTTCGCGGTGAGTTTATTCCTTTGATGCTTGGCGAACACAATTACCAGTTATTTAAGGACATCAAAGCCACCTGGGATGCTCAAAACATCTTCAACCCGGGCAAAATTGTGAATACTCCGGCCATGAACACTTTCCTGCGTTATCGGACAGGAGAACCTTTCCGCGATCTGAAAACCATTTTCGATTTTTCTAAATCGGGTGGTATGCTGCGAGCCATCGAAAGTTGTAATGGTTCGGCTGATTGCCGCAAATCGGCCATTATGGGAGGAACCATGTGTCCCAGTTTTATGGCTACTCTTGACGAAAACGCCACTACCCGTGCCCGTGCCAATATTTTACGCGAATTCCTGACAAACTCCACCAAACCCAATCCTTTTGACCACAAGGAAATTTATTCCATCCTCGATTTATGCCTTTCGTGCAAGGGGTGCAAAGCCGAATGTCCATCCAACATCGACATGGCAAAGTATAAAGCCGAATTTCTTCAGCATTACTACGACGCCAACGGAATTCCATTACGTACCCGACTCATCGCCTACATCACCAAAATAAATAGCCTGGGAAGCATTTTGCCTTCTGTTTTCAATTTCTTTGTCGAAAACAAATTTACTTCTGGCATACTGAAAAAAATGCTCGGTTTCGCTCCCAAACGAAGTATCCCGGCTCTGTATAAGTTTACGTTACGGAGTTGGCTGAAAAAAAATACTCCGAATGCCGGAAATATGCAAGGCTTAAAAGGTAAAGTGTATCTTTTTGCCGATGAATTCAGCAATTACAACGACACTGAAATCGGAATTAAAGCAGTGAAACTATTATCGCAGTTAGGCTACCAGGTAGAAATACCAAAACATGGCGAAAGTGGCAGAACTTATATTTCCAAGGGATTAATACGTACCGCCCAAAAAATCGCAAACCAAAACGTAAACCTGTTAAAACATTTGATTTCGGATAAAACTCCACTTATCGGGATAGAACCATCCGCTATCTTATCGTTCCGCGATGAATATCCCGAACTGGTAAAACCCGAACTCCGGAAAGATGCCGCACAACTTTCGAAAAATGCTTTGCTTTTCGACGAGTTTATTGTCCGCGAAGCCGAAAAAGGAAATATCAGCGCTAAACAATTCTCTTCCGAAGCAAAAACCATTAAATTGCACGGACATTGTCAGCAAAAATCGGTGGCAACGACTGAAACAACGAAAAAAATGCTTACCTTGCCAACTAATTACACGGTAGAAGAAATTAAGTCGGGTTGTTGTGGAATGGCTGGTTCTTTTGGTTATGAAAAGGAGCATTATCAGCTTTCGATGAAAGTCGGAGAGTTGGTTTTGTTTCCAGAAATCAGAAAGGCTGCGGATGATGTTTTGATTGCTGCCCCCGGGACGAGTTGCCGCCATCAGATTTTCGACGGAACTCATCGCAAGGCATTGCATCCGGTTGAAATCTTATTTGATGCCTTAAAAGGAAAATAAAAGTTCCTTTATGGGACAATTATAATTTCGACAATTTTCCTTGATGATCATAGAACAATAGTAACCAGTAAATTGTTATTTATTTTTACTTTGGCACGATTTTAATACTACTATTATATTAATCATCATTAAAACACCTTTTCACTATGAATACAAAGAATACAAACCAAAAATTAATTGCAGGGTTTAAGTCCGTATTTTTCCTGTTGATAATTGCCGGCATTTTATCTCTTACGGCATGTCAGAAAAACAATAATGACGGCAGTACTCCTTCCAAATTCACTGATTTAAAAGTTAATCCGAATTTCAATTTCGATAACTTTGTGGATTTGAATGTTACCATCAATGTTACCCAGGGTAGTCAAGCCGGTGTTCATATCATTAAGATTTATAACGGAAACCCCGGAACAAATGGGAAATTAGTAAAAACCGGAGCTACCGATAATAGCCTGAAATATGTAACAACGCTCCGGGTACCTTCCAGCCTGACCGAACTTTGGGTTGCCGATCTGGGTCCGAATGGTAATTATAAATATAAAGCCGTTCCGATTACAGGAACCACGCTAACCTATACTTTTGATGGCACCAGCATCAAATCAAGAAGATTAAAAGCTGGCCCCGATTGCAGTTCGGGCTGTACACAAACTATCACCGGAAACATTTCGAATCTGGAAATAAGCTCGGGACAACAAGTTTGTATTGCCGAAGGGACATCGGCAAACATCAGCAACTTAATTATCCACAACAATGGTAAATTAGTCGTTTGCGGAAGCGTAACATTAAATACCACCAGCGGCTGGGGTGGCGGCGGAACCATCACAATAACTTCCACCGGAACATTAAATCCAACGAATCTCACCCTCGGTTATCAGTTAAAACTTGAAAATTACGGAACCGTAACGCTAAACAAACTAACCGTAGGACAAGATGGTTCTTTTCACAACTATGCCAATGCCAACGCATCTACCAGCAACTCGTTTACCAACGGCGGCGATTTTATTAATGAAGGAACGATGACCGTTTCGGGACAATTTACAAACAACGGAGGAACCGTAACCTTTAATAATTCGGGAACAATGACCGTTGACAATAGTTTTGACAATAATTCGTCGATGACAAACAGTGGAACGTTAACCATTAATTCGGGACAACTTACCATCGAAGGAAACTCCAGTTTAAACAACTCAGGACCACTATCAGTTACAAATAAACTTGTAAACGACGGAACAATAACCAACTCGTCTACCCTTACCGTAAATGGTAATTTTACCAACAACGGCGGTTCCCAACTTACCAATTCGTGCAAAGTGATTATCTCGGGCAACTTCGATCAGCAAGGTACGGTTAACAATGGAAGCTACATCAAGGTAGGCGTTGATAATGGCGGAGGAACAACAACCGTAAATGGAGGCGCAGTAATCAACATGGGCTTAAACAGCATGATGGATACCAAACATTTTAACCTCCAGGGATCAATCAGCGGGCCCAATACTTCCGGTTGTAGAATCAATATATTAAAAACTACAAATATCAATTGGGGTGCTTCGGTAAATAACTATGTTGACCTTTGCGATGCCGATGGTATAGAAGTTAATCATGGAAGTATGGGTTCTCATGTAACCTATTGTTCATACCAGGTAACACCTTCCGATTGCAACCCGGGAACGGGCTCGGCTCCCGTAATCACCAGTTCGCTGTCCGCTTCCGGAACCACAGGGCAACAATTCATCTACCAAATTACCGCTTCCGGAAATACTCCCATCACCTATTCGGCTACCAACCTACCCGACGGGTTAAGTTTCAGCGGTTCTACCATCAGTGGCAATCCTACTTCGGCAGGAACGTATAACGTTACCATTTCGGCAACCAACTCCTTTGGAACCGATACAAAAACGCTTGTTATTACCATAGCCTCCGCAGGAAATGCACCTACCATTACCAGCGTTCTTTTCGCTACCGGAGTAAAAGGACTGTCGTTCACCTATACCATTACTGCCGATGGTACTGCACCCATCACCTTTAATGCGACCAACCTTCCTGCCGGATTAACATTTAACGGATCAACCATAAGTGGAATTCCATCGGCTACCGGTATTACCAACGTGGCACTTACGGCTACCAACAGCATTGGTTCGGACAATCAAACATTAGTAATAACTATTGATAGCAATACCAGCGGAAACGATTCGGATGGGGATGGCGTAGCCGACAACCTGGATGCTTATCCCAACGATCCTACCCGCGCCTTCAATTCCTATTATCCTAATGAAGTAGATTACGGAAGCTTTGTGTTTGAAGACAACTGGCCCTATTACGGCGATTACGACTGCAACGATTTGGTAGTTAATTTCCAATACCAGATTGTTACCAATGCCCAGAATAAAGTGGTTGACGTTGTTTCTAAATTTAAAATCAAAGCCGCCGGTGCATCTAAAGACAACGGTTTCGGAATCGTATTTAATACGGCTCCTGCCAATGTACAAAGCGTTACCGGGTGTATTAAAGCAGGCAGTGCCGTAACCCTTGATGCCAAAGGTTATGAAGCCGGACATACCAGCGAAACCGTGATTATACCTTTTGATGCCGTAAATACTTTGCTGGGTGGCGGTATGATAAACACCAGCCATGCCAGCGGCTTAACCGTTCAAACGGCACTTCAGACGGTAACGACTCATTTCTCCAATCCACAGGATAATATCGGTACACCACCATATAACCCGTTTATTTTTGAAGCACAGGAAAGAGGAAAAGAAGTACATCTGAAAGACCAGCCTCCAACGGAATTGGTAAATACTTCGTTCTTCGGACAACTCCCCGATGCTTCCAATCCCGGACAAGGCAAATATTACAGATCGGAAACCGGACTACCCTGGGCTTTCGAAATACCCGTTAGTTTCGATTATCCTCTCGAAACGGTAGACATTCTGCAAACCTACCTCCATTTTGCCCAATGGGCCGAATCGGGTGGAATCGACTATACCGATTGGTATACCGACAAAACAGGCTACCGGAATACGGCCAACATTTATTAGCCCGACCATCAATCGAACGCTTTAAATTTGCCAATATGAATCGAAATATTAAAAAAACCAATACCTTTTTAATAAGCCTGGTAACTTAAAATTATAATTGGTACATCTCCATAAAAAGAGTGAAAGACTATCTCAATTAATAATCCTTAGCAATTGGATTAGATAATAGTTAGCTTTCACTCTTTTTTAGTTAAGTATTCCTGTCATTAATTCCGATTTGCAAATCTAACGGTTTGCTTTAATGAAGTAGCGAAGCTTTTCAATATCCATACGGAAAAGAAATTCCTGAGTAAATATTTTAATATCCGCAAGCCGCTTAGGAAAAAATAATAGTATCCATCCCGCTTTTTTCTTAATTAAAATCACTGTTGTCCGATAAAAATATCCGGACTAAAGTCCTTCAAGTAGTTACGATCCGTAACTCCAGGCTTAAGCCTGGAGTTAGTAAAATACAGTAAACATTGGGCTTTAGCCATTCAAAGAAATTTTTTATCGGACAATACTTAATTAAAATCTTAATTTATGACGAAAAAACGATATTTCATGGCGATTCAATAAATAAGCAACTTAACAACAAAGCGACTTAAGTACTTATAGATTAAGTTATAATAAATGACTAATAACTTTATTAAGAAAAATTTTTAAAAAAAATGATTATGGTTGAACAATTTCGATAAAATTATTATATCTTTGATGTGAAAATTAAAACGTTTAACATCATGAAAAAACTTCTACTCCTTTGTCTGCTTACAGGCATCGTTTGTCTGGGCTACTCACAGAAAAAAAGGGTTACCCTTCCGGCTTCCCTTAAAAACAAAGCCGTCGACCTTTCACAGGTAAAAACTACAACATCTGCCACTCATTCCCAATCCTCTGCGGCTCTTCCGGCAAACGCTAAGGCTTCGCGTTCGTTGTATGAAGAACAAATCGGGCAAACCAATTACGACCTCCAGTCGAAGTCGTGTACCCCTTACGGACGGTATTTCTATTACGACGACGGAACCATGGGGGCCGTATGGACAAAATCCGTTAACTCCACAACCTTAGGTACCGGCTATAATTATTACGACGGTACTGCCTGGCAGGTAACTGGCAGTGTAGGATCCATAAATGCCGGATGGCCAAGCTATGCCGCTTTGGGAGCCAACGGCGAAATGATCGCAGCCCACCGCAGCGCCACACAACCGCTGGTGATAAGCACACGCAGCACCAAGGGAAGCGGCGACTGGACACAAACTACATTCAATGGTCCCGACGGGCATCAGCTGATGTACCCGCGATTAGTTACCGGCGGAAGCAATCATAACATCGTTCATCTTTTTGCCTTGACGGCTCCGGTTGCCGAAGGCGGCACACCTTATCAGGGACAGGATGGAGCTTTGGTTTATTCCCGTTCCACCGATGGTGGCGCCACCTGGACGCAAAGCAACGTTATTCTCAACGGCATGGGCTCTGCCGACTATGCTAACTTCCATCCCGATAAATACTCCTGGGTGGAACCAAAGGACGACAACTTAGCCTTTATCGTCTGCGATAACCAAAACGATTTGTTTGTGATGAGATCTGCCGATGCCGGCGCTACCTGGCAGAAGACGGTGATTTGGCAACATCCGTATCCGCACTGGAACGGTATCTCTGCCACCGATACTTTTTATTGTCCCGACGGTTCGGCTCATGGCGCTTTCGACAGCAACGGACTGCTACACGTGGCTTTCGGGCTAACCCGACTGATTTCCGACGGAACTACCATTCAATATTTCCCCTGGATAGACGGAATTGCCTACTGGAACGAAAATCTTCCTACATGGGTAGGCGGAACCCACGAAGAACAATGCAACTGCCTTGATCCCGATATTCTCGACCAGCAAGGAAGCCTTATTGCCTGGATGCAGGATATCAATGGCAACGGACAATTGGACATCGTAGGATTACCCGATTCCTATAATCATTTAGGACCTACCAGTATGCCACAATTAGCTATTGACAATAACAACATGATATGCCTGCTCTATTCCGGAATTACTGAAACGTTTGATAACGGCTCGCTGAACTACCGTCATATCTGGGGAGTATGCAGCGGAGATGGAGGACAAACATGGGGCTTTTTTGAGGATTTTACCGGCGATGTTCTCCATGCCTACGACGAATGCGTTTTCCCTTCTATTGCTACAAAAGTTGACGACAAATTTTATTGCATCTATCAGGCAGATAATGAACCGGGGTTATCTAACATACCCGGCGATAACTATATACGATATTTAGCGCCATATTTACCTTGGTTACCGTGTTTACCTTCCCTTGTTGGTAAGATAACTTATCCGAAGAATGCTCCCGTACCCTTATCAAATGTTACCATTAACCTTAAAGATACACAAGGAAATGTGGTTGCATATCAGATAACCGATAGCAACGGGGATTACACATTCTGGGGATTATCTTCAGGCAATTATACCATAGATTGTTCCATTACTAAACCCTGGGGTGGCGTATCGGCTGCTGACGTATTGCTTTATAAAAAACACATTGCCGGTATAGCTCCCTTAACCGGTATTTTCTTAGCTTCGGGCGATGTAAATGCCTCGGGTGAACTAACGGCAACAGATGTATTGTTAATCAAAAAACGCATTGCCAATGTTATTTCCGATTTTCCTGCCGGCGACTGGTTATTTAACTGTACCACGGTAACCATTCCCAACACAAATACTACGGTAACTGAAAATTTCAACGGGATGATTTATGGCGATGCCAACGGATCGTATGTGCCACCGGCTAAATAATGAATTAAACACCCGGCTACGGAAGAGATAATCCGTTAGCCGGAATATTATCAAAAAAATATAAATTATGAAAGCCAAAAAGTATTTCTCAGACTCCTGAATCATCCATCGGGCGAAGTAGTCAGTCCGAAAATCAGAACCGCTTACTCAGGCACTGAAGTTGCCAGGTGAAAAATTTGGATGCCGAAACCAACTCATCCCCCCGGCCCCCTTCTCTTGGAAAAAAGAGAAGGGGGAGCGGAAGAAAGCGGCAAAAGTGAGCATAACTAAAAAACTTGGTGAAACTTTGTGCCGGAACTTCGTGCAACGTTGTGCTACTGTGTATAGCTATTGGCAGTTGGCTAATAGCTAACGGCTAAAAGCCAATAGCTAAGTTTAAACGCTCAGGTATTGAAGTTGCCAAGTGAAAAATTACAACTGCTTACTCAGGTACCCAAGTTGTCAATTTGAAAATTAGGATTGATTACCTGGACACTCAAGTTGTCAATTTGAAAATTAGGATTGATTACTTGGACACTCAGGTTGTCAATTTGAAAATTAGGATTGATTACTTGGATACTCAAGTTGTCAATTTGAAAATTAGGATTGATTACTTAGACACTCAGGTTGTCAATTTGAAAATTAGGATTGATTACTTAGACATTCAGGTTGTCAGTTTGAAAATTAGGATTGACTAAAATTTTAAGAATGAATTAATGTCGTATCACAATTTATATAAACCATTATTAATTAATACAAAAATGTAAATACACTAATCATTAATAATCAACAAATAATCTAAAAAATGAAAAAAATGCCCTATTACTTAAGAAATCCTTTTGTGGTAGCTTTTGAACATAGCCATAAAAGGTTGCTGACCTTGCTCAACCACTACATAGGTCAGTTGGAAGCCAGCAAAAGCAATGCAGAGCTTGTTCCATTATTAGATGAAATAAAAGCGGCATATCAACAATATGCCGCAATGTACGAATCGCTTATCTCCACCAAAGGTTTGCGTAAAGGAGAAACTTCCCGACTGGCAGATACATTTAAAGAACTTACGGCTAAACTCCGACATTGGAAATTACTTGTCATGCTCGAATATGATGAAAAGACCCCCGAATACATCAGTATTTTCCCCGGTGGCTTAAGTGCTTTTCATGAAGGCAGCATTGATGAACAAATTCTTCAGGTCAATGCTTTTAAAGGACGTTTGGCAAACTATCCCAAATTAACCACGGTATTAGATGAAGCAACTGCTTATGCTTCTACGCTCCAGCAGGTACGCGATACACAACAAAAACAAAGTGGCTCAGCCGATGACACTACCGAAGAACTAAATGCCAGCCATAACGAACTATGCAAAATAATTTATTCCCATCTTGGTTGGTTTATCTGGAAAAACCCTTCCAATCCCGATTTCATTGAAAAGTTTTTCCCTTATCATCTGTTGCGTACCTATAGAAAAGAGAAAAATGGTAATGAACCCGATGAGGGAGATTCCGAAACCCTTACTATTGCCCCCGCATCGGTAAAGGCATCCACACTTTCCTTCACCGACGAAACTACCTTTTCATTTTATAATTCAGGCCATGTAGCGCTGGGTATTTTTACGGCTGCCGACGCCAATGCTACCGCACCTGCCGGAATCCATATCCTGCAACCCGACGATGAATTGGAAATTACAGCCGTCGAACTTGGTACTGCCGGCAATAAATACCTTTTGATAAATAATAATGATGCTAATACTGCCGGAGAACTGGAAATTAATATAATAGAATAATTGAATATTGAGCCAATCCCTGTGAAGAGCCGGGGTGGCACTTTACGTAACAGCAAGAACTATTTAAAATTTTAAACAAACAACAATCATGAAAAAACTCTACGCCATTCTTTTCCTACTATGCATGTTATCCTGTGCTGTAATGGCAGGTAACCGCTGCAATTCCCAGGTTAGCGCCTCCTCCCCGGGGATAAATGTGTCAACTCTTCCAATCATTCCGGGTAGTCGCGACTCAATAATATTACCTTTTTATGAGGATTGGGCTGCCGGAAATTTTGAGACCAACAACTGGTCGTTCGATCCTGCTCAAAGCAACTGGTCGGTAAATACCACTAAGGGCAATCCTGCCCCTTCGGCACAGTTTGGCTGGAGCCCTCAACTTTCCAACTATAATTTTGCTTTGGTTTCCGATACCATAGATGCTACAGCCATTATGGATAATGTAACGCTGAAATTTGACATTAATCTGGATAACTTCTCTTATTCTACCCTCGAAGGACTGGCTGTTGAAGTATTTGATGGTACTACCTGGCAGATGGTACATGATTATACAAATAGTAATGGCAGTTTCAACTGGATATCCGAATCGTATAACATTACCCAGTGGGCTGCCGGACATCCTTTTAAGGTTCGTTTCCGTGCCTATGGTGCCGATTCATACAACATCAACTACTGGTATGTCGATAATATTAAAATTTATCAACAAGTTGTTGGTAATATTGCCGGTACGGTAACTAAATTATCGGATAATACTCCCGTTGCCGGTGCTACGATTACAATGACCAACGCATTAAGTGGTAGCTATACCACAACTACTATTGCCGATGGAACCTACGCCATCAATGGTATAGAAGCCGGAATTTATACGCTTACTCTCGAAAAGGAAGGATACAATGTAATCTCCGAAGAGGATACCGTCATTGGTAATCAAACCGTAACCAGGAACTATCAACTGACGGCTCCTACCATTGCCGTTGATCCCGATTCATTAACGGTTACTGTTACTGTTGGACAAACTGCTACCCGCGACCTGACCATTACCAACAGTGGTAATGGTCCGTTAGCATGGAGTGGACATTTACAATCCAATAAAAAACAGGTTTCTATACCCGCAAGCAATGGTAATTTTGAACATACTGAAGCTAATTTAGGTATAGCTCCAATGGCAAAGAAAAACGTTGTTGTTGGTGATGCCAATAAAGGTGCTAAAGGTTCGACAGCTTATGGATTTGATGTAAATAATGGTATATTCATGTCATTCGATGTAGACGATCCATCCAATCCAACAACGATTGCTAATGTTACCATTACTCCTTTTGGAGGTACTTTTGATGGTACTAATACCGACTTTATGTACGTTATTGATTATAATGATGGCGCTATTAAAAAAGTTGATATAGCAACAGGTGATGTAACTACCGTTGGTCCTGCCGGCTTACAAAGCGGTTATACCCCAACCGGTTTAACCTGCGACAAATCGACCGGTAATTTTTATGCCTCTTCTACAAATAGTACCGAATCTTTACTTTATACTATTGATCCTGCTACCGGTGCAGCCACATTGATTGGACCTACAGGAATTCCTGCTTTGATTGATATTACTATCGACGGAACAGGTCAGATGTACGGTTACGATATTATTGGCGACAACGCTTACATGATTGACAAAGCTACCGGCGCATCTACAGTGATAGGTTCTATTGGTTACGATGCGAACTATGCCCAGGGTATGTCTTGGGATCCTGAATCCGACAACATTTACCTTTCCGCTTACAACAATGCAAGCGGAACAGGTGAATTGCGTATTCTCGACAAAGTTTCCGGAAATACCCAATATATTGGAACTTTCGGTGACGAAATTGACGCCTTGGCATTCCCGGGGAGCTGTTGTGGAAACTGGGCATACATTACACCTAATTCAGGTGTTATAGCTCCTGGTGGAACAGCAACCGTAACGGTTACTTTCGACGGTAATTATATTCCTCCGCAGAAAGACATATTAGCCGGAACCCTCGTATTTGAATCTGTCCCTGATGTCGGACAGGCTACCGTAGCTCTATATATGACTGAAATAGGTCCATGGAATGGTTCCCTGAATGGTGTGGTTACCCATGGAGCAACTCCTGTAGAAGGTGCAACGGTAACTGCTACCCGCAAAGAAAATCCAGTTTATGTCTATTCAATGGTAACTGGTGCCGATGGTACTTATCATTTTGATGATGTAATATACGGAACTTATGATGTTACTGCCGTAAAAGAAGGATTTAATCCTTATTCAGATACCAATGTTATCATTACTACCGGACAAACGACCGTTCATAATATTGCAATGGTTGCTCCTACCATGGTTATTGATCCCTTATCCATTACGGAATATCTTCTGTTTGGACAAACCGTTACCCGAATAATTCATATTACTAATAATGGCGATGGCGTTTTGGATTGGACTGCTGATGTTCAGACAAACATCAAAAAGCAAGCTTCAATTCCCGCAAGCGATGGTAATTTTGAACATACTTCTGCTTCTGCAGGCGTTGCTCCGGTTGTTAATAAAACAAATGTTACCAGCGCTTACAAAGGTGCTAAAGGTTCAATAGCGTATGGATTTGACGTAAATAATGGCATTTTCATGTCATTCGATATGGACGATCCTTCCAATCCTACAACAATTGCTTCCGTAACGGTTATGCCTTTTGGCGGTACCTTTGATGCAACCCATACCGACTTTATGTACATCATTGATTACAATGATGGCAACATCAAAACTGTTGATATAACTACAGGCAATGTTACCACAGTTGGCCCTGCCGGTTTACAAAGCGGCGATACCCCAACCGGGTTAACCTGCGATAAAACTGACGGAACGCTGTACGCAACATCTACCAATGGGGCTGGATCTATGCTTTATTCCATTGATCCTGCTACCGGTGCAAGTACTATTGTTGGTCCTACAGGAATCCCTGCCCTGATTGATATTGCTATCGACGGCGGTGGCCAGATGTACGGTTATGACATTGTTGGCGACAACGCTTACATGATTGACAAAACTTCGGGCGCTTCTACTTTGATTGGTTCCATCGGATTCAATGCAAGCTATGCCCAGGGTATGGGCTGGGATCCTGCATCTGACGCTATTTATATGGCAGCTTACAATGCCGGAACTTCAGCCGGTGAATTACGTTTGTTTGATAAAACAACCGGTAATACAGCCGTAATAGGTTCATTATCTGGCGAAATCGATGGATTCGCATTTCCTGGTGGAAGCAGCAGTTGGTTAACTGTTAGTCCAAGACATGGAACTGTTCCTCCGGGCATTACGCAGGATGTTACCGTTACACTGGATGGCAATTACATCCCCCCCCGAAAAGATTCATACGATGGTACGATCACCTTTGCTTCCGATCCGAATGTGGGTACAGTCATCGTTCCGGTTACACTCATTCCCAACGAAGATTACGGCACGCTTACCGGAACCGTTACACATAACGGCATACCGGTTGCCGGTGTAACGCTTTACGCAACACACAATGGCATGAGTTATGTTACTACTTCCGGCAACAATGGCGTTTATACCTTCGAGAACCTTGTTCCTTCAACATATTCGGTTACTGCCGAAGCCACAGGCTACAACACGTTCTCAACAACAGGTGTAATTATTGGGTTCGGGCAAACAACCACTTTGCCTATCAACCTCACCGCACCGACCATGAATATCAGCCCCGATTCATTAGCAATCAGCCTTAATCCGAATGAATCGGGAACGTTATCGTTAACCATGAGCAATAATGGCGACGGAACGCTCGGATATGGTATCTATGTGGTTTCCGACAGCCTTTGGAATTATTATATCACCCCTACGTCTGGTCTTTTAAGTCCAGGCGGAAGTACTTACCTAAAC
>Ga0183095_11402_pt1 | contig 18914 bp, 19 predicted proteins | sample BioMet4_FD_130346 | JGI IMG/M metagenome (GOLD analysis project Ga0183095, IMG submission 130346) | Microbial communities from bioreactor (seeded with sewage sludge) at LBNL, California, USA - Biofuel metagenome 4 (v2) (version 3) | ecosystem: Engineered > Bioreactor > Anaerobic > Unclassified ...
TTCGCCGCTGATGCATTGCTGCACCCGCTCGACTTGCATGTATTAGGCACGCCGCCGGCGTTCATCCTGAGCCAGGATCAAACTCTCAAAAAGTTAGATCTAGTTCATTTTAAATTATCTGGTTTTGATTCATTAAAGAATCGACGTTTTAGTGTTTGTTGTCAATCTGTTTAGTTTTCAAAGATCAGCTGGGCACAAGCCGCTCGGGCCGGGGTCTCCCCCGCTAAGTTGTGCGCTTGAATAGTATATTCGTCTCATTTTTGGATGTCAACGACTTTTCTAACTTTCGTTATATTGTCAGTTGCCATCGGAACTATTTCGTACTTTTCAGTCGAATTTGTTCCTGGAGACCTATCGGCGATCGCACCCCCTATTCAAAGGCGCGATTGTTTTAAAGTTTACTCACGCGTACGCACGTGTCAAGAGGGAAAATAAAAAGCCGAATTCCCCTTTAGGGGAAGACGGCTTGTGGTCGAGACTATCCGCGTTTCGTTGACCGAATAATTAATCTAATTTCGCGGCCCATAGACCGTGTTTGTTGCAATAGGCGAGGACTTCGAGCACGACTTCATTCTCGGCAATTTGGAAGACAACCTTCGGTTCCATGCCGGGTTTTAAGATCTTGCGCTGAGCGCCTTGATCGGTCAAAAGATAGATCCACTCGATGTAATGGTCTTCCACCATCGGATGAAGGAGTGAGCCGACTTGGACGTAGACTTTGCCATTTTCTTCGTGAACGAGCGGAATATGTTTCTCCGTGGCCACGCCTTCTTGAGTATTGGGGATGATCTCTTCCATCGGCTCGCCGCAGCAGGTTAAGGTGCCGCCGCCTTCCTTGATGAGACCGACGATGTTGCCGCAGACTTTGCAGCGATAGAATTTAGCCATAATTTTTACCTCCTTATATATAAGGTATGTCTAAATCGTACGTCTTCTAAGTCGATTTTACTTCGGAAATGCTTCCGCGCAAAGGGTCAGTGGCAAAAACCGGGAGTCGCTTTAGTCCGATTTAAACAAAAAGCCAGAATTACTGGCTTTTCTTTCTAGACAAGATTCGATGATTGGTCAAAGCAAGTTTTCGGGCCAAACTTGCGGGGCCACGCTCGGCCGACGCCTAACCCCAGATGGCTTGGGCGGCTTCGGGGTGATCGATGAAGGGGTTCCGGTTCTTCTGAATCTCGAAAATCGCGTTATTTCTGGCAATTTCCTTGCTGGAAACCGGATCGTTCTGGCTCCACTGGAGGTAAAGGGAACGGGCCCAGGAGGCCAAGTTGCCATCAGAAAAGACCGCGTAGCTCCCCCATGAGCTGCATTTATCGCTATAGCGGGTCGCCATGTAGAAATAGGTTCGGGCGATGTCGCCTTTGTATTCGTCGATCGGTTCGAAAACATTCGCGGCGCTTAATCCAAAGTTCGCCGTGGTATCGCTCGAACCGAGTTTGGAACCATTCTGACTCGTCCATTTGGTGGTAGCCACGACGGCGTGCGGATAATTGGAGCGGCGGTTATTGACGTATTTATCGGTCGGATAAAGATGATGGAGATCGCTCTTCATCGGCAAAGCTTCATTGAAAATCGATTGGGGCACGGTGTGCTCCCGATTGTACATGTCGCCTTCTTTATCGCCTTTTAGGCCGCTGACGCCGCTGCCATTTTCGTGCTGGGTTGCCGGGTCATAATGATAATTGCTATAGATATCGATGATCTTGCCATTGCTATCGACGTCGGTGGTTTCATAGGCGGTATAGGCATAATCGTAGCTTTTGGCCACGGTGCCCGTTGAGATCAAACTATGCAGCGAGGAACGGAGGGTCTCGCCACTTTGAGTCCAGGAGATTCCCGAATAATAGGTGCCGGTGCTATTGGACGTGCTCGTCCCCGTTTGACTGGTGGACATCGAAGAGGAAGTCGTAGAACTTGAGGAAGACGAGGTCGAGGCGGAACTGGAAGCCACGCTGCTGGACGAAGACGTCGTGGGCGTGCTGCCTCCCCCGAGGGTAAAAACGATTTTGCATAAGCAAACCCGGGCGCTGATCGAAGCCACCGTGAACGAGGTCGATAAGGTGTTGTTGCCATTATCAAGGCCGCTAAAAACACAACCAGGATCACTCGAAGTGTCGCCGATATCCGGCGCCGTCGCCGAAGTGATGGCAAGCGAAGTCGCGCTGACCGCCGAGGAGGCAAAGGAAATTTTGGGTGTATCGTCTGAGGAATAAGCATAAGCGAGGACCTTGACTTTTTTAAGCAGCACCCCCGCTGAAAAATTAAAGGTGAACGACCCTACCGCGCTCGAAGAACCTAGCCGTAGCGAAAAACCGCTTGCTCCATAGCATTTGCTGGAACTGCCTAAGGTCCCGCTGATCCCATGCAGGGTATAAACCGAGGCGCTCATGGTATCGCTATTGGAATAACGAGTACTGCCAAAAACCATATCGGCGCAGCTGATGCTCGCGTCTTGGCCAAAAGCGAAATAGCCTGGGCCCAGCAAAGAAACACTGAGCGAAGCAACCCCAAGAACCGAGACGGTGGTCAGGGCGGCGAAACCACAAAAACGTAGCCGGGCGTTTTTCATAACGGCATAGCATATCAAAAAAAGAGAAAAGAAGGAATCTTTTTTGCTCTTTAAGGCAATCGTTAAGGAATAGAAACGGAGTTTTTAGTGGGGTGAATCGAGCAGCAGATAGGACCAGGCCTTGGCCTCCACCGGGAGCGGCGACTTTTTCCCTAATAGTGCCAAATCGCGCCGAATCCGCTTGACCTCAGGCTTGCTGAGGCCGGCTTTTTTAGAGAGATGGATATCATAAAGCAAGGAAAGTTTTATTCGCCAAGCCGAATGACGGACAATCGTGACGAGGCGGGGGTCGCCACTTCGGTCGGCAAAGATCCGAATGAGGGCGAAACTATCGAGATGCTGCTGGGCGCGGTCGCTGCGGTTCGAAGTCGTGAGGCTCGGGCTTTTGGCTTTGCGGTAACGGTAGAGGGCTTTGGGCAAAGAAACGATGCGATTCGCCTTCGCAAAATACCCGAAATTGAGCGGCATATCTTCAAACATGTGGTGCAGCGGCAATTCGATCGTGGGTTGCCCCAATAACCGTTTCCGGTAGATCTTGCTCCACAAGAATCCGCGCATCGAGGTGTCGGCGAGCAACCGCTTTTCGGCGACGTAAGACGTCAAAATCTTAAAGGGACGGCGGAAAAAATAAGGCTGAAGATGGCGGTGTCCTTCGCGGATAACCCGAAACGAGCAGTTGACCACATCGGCGTCGTACTTGTTCGCGGCGTTAAGCATCGTCTCGGCAAAGGTGGGCTCAAGTTGATCGTCCGCGTCCAAAAAGCCGATGTAACGGCCTTCCGCGGACGCAATGCCTAATTTCCTCGAGGGGACTAGACCTAAGCGGGTGGAGTTATAAATCACGTGAACCCGCGGATCGCTGATGCCGGCCAAAACCTCGTGGGTGTTGTCGTTGCTCGGATCCACCACCACGATCAGTTCGAGGGAATAATGGGTTTTCTGCGCTAGGAAAGACGCTAAAGCCTCCTTGAGATATTTCCCCGAGTTATAGCAAGGCATGACAATCGATAAATCCATAGCTAGCTTCATTTTAAACACTCCATAAGAAAACCCCAAGACGGAATGCCTTGGGGCTGGATCTTTTGCTAACGCCTTAATTCTTGTTCTTGAGGACGAGCAAGAGATAGAGGATGCGGATGAAGATCGAGATGAAGTCGGTGTACATCGAGAAAGCCATATAGAGGGCGAGGTTATTGCTGACCGCGCCTTGCTGGCTGATCTTTTTGATGTTGTAGCCATCGACCGCGACGATGATGAGGATGAAAACGGCCAAGACGATCGAGGCGACGAACTCATACCAGTAGTAGGCTCCGACATTGCCTGCAATCAGGTAGAAGAGTCCAAAGAAGCCGCCGATGAATAAGAAACTAAAGAGAAGTCCCAACGCCACCATCCCGAGAATGTTGAGGTTCGCCGGGCTGAAGTAGCCGATGAAGAACATGATGAGGAAGACCAAAGCCGTTAAGCCAAAGGCTTCGGCGAAGACCCAGAAATCGACCCCCGCAAGAACGAAGGAGGATAAGAAGATCCCCATTAAGGCCGTGTAAAGGATGTAAGGGACCCATAAGGAATGTTTTCCCCGCAGCATCACAAAGTGCATGACCAAGGTATCGATGAGTAAGGCGATGCCCGATCCGATCACTAAGCCGAGATAGACATTGCCGATCGCGGGATTATTCGGATCCTTGCTGATCCAGCCCGCAAAAATAAGGCTGATGATTAAGGAAACGATGGCGGTGACCCCTAGGCCAAGCGCCATGTAGCCAAAGACCCGACCCAATAAGCGCGATTGCTCGCGTTTACCTTCGCGTTCGCTCTCAAACGTCTCGTCCATGTTACTTCACCAAATTCGTGATGAGGCCCTGGAAGGATTCGGGAGCTAAGGAAGCTCCGCCGACGAGGGCGCCATCGATGTCGGGTTCGGACATATACTCATGGATGTTCTCGGGTTTGACCGAGCCACCATAGAGGATTCGCATATCCATAGCCACGTTGCCAAAAGCCTCGCGGAGGTTTCTCCGGATGAAGCCGATGGTATCTTCCGCGGTCTCTTTGGTCGCGGATTTGCCGGTGCCGATGGCCCAAATGGGCTCATAAGCGATCACGACTTTAGCGGCTTGCTCAGGGGTTAAGCCCTCTAAGCCAACCTTGATTTGCTCGGCCACGAACTTCTTGGTCTCGCCTTTTTCATAGGTGGCCAAGGATTCGCCGCAGCAGTACACCGGGGTCATGCCCGCGGCGAGAAGAGCTTTGATTTTGGCGTTGCACTTTTCGGAGGTTTCGTTATCGTAGCCGCGGCGTTCGCTGTGACCGATGATGCACCAAGAGACACCGAGTTCCTTGAGCATCGGAATGCTGATTTCGCCGGTGTAGGCGCCATGGTCAAACTGCGAGCAGTTCTGAGCGGAGACGATGAGTTTGGGATTGCGGTTTGCTAAGACCGTTTCTAAGCAAACGTAGGTGGGGGCGACCCCGACGTCGATATCGTGGCTAACCGCGAAGTCGACCATCGCCTTCGATGCTAAAGCGAAAGCCTTAGCCTCGGAGGGGGTCTTGTTCATCTTCCAGTTGCCTAAAAGGAGTTTTTTGCGCATGTCGTTATTGATCCTCGCCTTATTTGAGCACGTCGACGCCGGGGAGGTGGCCGTCATTCTCGATCATCTCGAGCGAAGCGCCGCCGCCAGTGGAAACGTGGGAGAACTTATCTTTGAAGCCAAATTGTTTGACCGCCGAGGCCGAATCGCCACCACCGCAAACGGTGAAAGCTTTGCCCTGGAGTTTAGCGATGGCTTCGCAGATCGCGATGGTGCCATGCTGGAATTCTTTCTGTTCAAAGACGCCCATCGGTCCATTCCAGAAGACCATGTGAGCTTTGGCGATTTCTTTAGCGAAGAGAACTTCGGTCTTCGGGCCGATGTCTAAGCCCTGAAGTCCCGCCGGGACATCTTCCCCGACGACTTTCACGACTTTACGAACAGCCGGATCAAAGGCATCGCCGACCACCGAATCGACGGGGAGGACGATCTTGCCCTTGGCTTCTTCAAAGCACTTCTTGGCGTAGGCTAACTGGTCATCTTCGACCGGCGAATTGCCGACTTCGTGGCCGAGAGCCTTCTTGAAGGTATAAGCCATGGCGCCGCCGATCAAAATCTTGTCGCACTTCTTTAATAAGGTATCGATGACCTTGATCTTGTCGGAAACCTTGAGGCCGCCGAGGATCGCGATATAGGGGCGATCTTCTTTCTTCACTTCGACGCAGCGGGTGAGGTTATCGACTTCTTTGATCATGAGGTAGCCTTCGGCGACCGGTTTGCCTTCGGCCTTGAGGATCGAAGGAACTCCGACGGTCGAAGCGTGGGCGCGGTGAGCCGAGCCGAACGCATCCATGACGAAGACATCGACGAGCGAAGCCCACTCTTTGGCAAGCTCCGGATCATTCTTCTCTTCGCCCTTTTCATAACGGGTATTCTGAACGAGCAAAACTTCGCCATCTTTGAGCGAATTGACGAAATAGGCTAAATCCTTGCCACGGGTGACCGGGCAGAACGAGACCATCGTCGGGGCGAGCAGCTCGCCAAGACGCTTGGCCACCGGGGCCATATCGTTGTCTTTCTTTTCCTGCTCAATGACTTCGGGGGTGCCTTTCTTCCAATCGACCTTGCCTAAGTGCGACATTAAAACGACGCGAGCGCCATGCTCGACCAAGTACTTGATGGTCGGAAGCGCCGCCTTGATGCGGTTATCATCGCGGATGACGCCGGCTTTCTGCGGGACGTTGAAATCGACACGGACGTAGACCTTCTTGCCTTTGAGGTCTTTGAGATCTTCGACAGTTAACATAGGTTCTATGTTCTCCTTGTTTGGTTTTATCTTATCACCCTATAAGGGTGAGTACCAATAAGATACTGATTTGGCGGAAGGTCCTATAAACGAAAGAAAGGACGCCCCGATGAGGGAGCGTCCTTAAGCTTGACAAAGGATTAAGCTTACTTGCAGCCGAGGACCTTGCCATAGACACCCGCAAGGCGGATGTATTGGCAGGTGAAGCTGTATTCGTTGTCGTACCAAGAAACGACTTTGACATGCTGCATGCCAGTCGTATCGGTGAAGACGACGGTTTGGGTGGCATCGAAGATCGAGCCTTCGCTGCGGCCAAGGATATCGGAGCTGACGATCTGGTCTTCGGTGTAGCCAAGGACTTCTTTAAGTTCACCGGCAGCGGCTTCCTTCATGACGCCATTGATTTCGGCGGCATCGGCGACCGGTTTCTCGAGAACGAGCGAGAGGTCGACGAGCGAACCATCAATGACCGGAACACGAATGGCTCCGCCCATGAGTTTGCCCTTGAGTTCAGGGATGACGAGGTTGATGGCCTTAGCGGCACCCGTGGTCGTCGGTACAATGTTAGCAGCGGCAGCGCGGCCACGGCGGAAGTCGCCTTTGGCGAGGTCGAGGGTGGTCTGGTCGTTGGTGTAAGCGTGAACGGTGGTCATAAAGCCGCCCTTAACGCCGTACTTGTTGAAGAGAACGTGCATAACCGGGGCTAAGCAGTTGGTGGTGCAAGAACCGCCAGAGATGATCTTCATATCAGCGGCGAGCTTGTTGGTGTTAACACCATAGACGAAAGTCGGGATGTCCTTATCCGAGGACGGAGCCGAGATGATGACGCCTTTGGCGCCATTATCAATATGGACTTGGCCATCGGCTTTGGTCTTTAAACGGCCGGTGCATTCCAAAACGATGTCAACCTTGTATTCGCCCCACTTTAAATCGCGAGGATCCTTCTTGCCAAGAACCGGGATCTTCTTGCCTTTGTAGACGAGGAAGTTCTCGATGAAATTGCCCGCTTCGTCTTTCTTGACGATGGAGCTGATCTCATTCTGTTGCCAGCCACGATGGGTGGTATCGTACTTGAGAAGGTAGGCTAAGGTGGCCGCATCGACGAGGTCGTTGATCGCGACAACTTCGAATCCGCCCACTTCGTAGGCGCGGCGGAAAGCAAGACGGCCAATGCGTCCGAATCCGTTGATTGCAAGTTTGATGGACATTGTTTTTTGAGTCCTCCTTATTAAACTGCATGGTTATTATAGCGACTCGTTAACGTAGTTAAAAGGAGTTCGCATTACTTTCTTAGAGAAGCTGGTCGAGCTCCACCACTCCGCGGAAAAGTTCTTCGAGGGGAATCCCGAGGGCCTTAGCGAGGCGGTTAAGGATAGCCAGGGAAGGATTGCGCCGTCCATTCTCGAGATCCGAAAGATAGTTTTTGGAGATATGGGAGGCAAAAGAAAGCTCGAGTTGCGAGAGCTTTTTCTCCTTGCGGAGATAGGCAATTCGTTTGCCGAGTTGCCCGTAGATTGTTAAAGAATCATTGGCCATGATGGTTTTTGAGATACTCCTGGTGGAGGCCGCGGAAGAGATGATTGATGTTGCTCTTCGAGACGCTGCAGGCCAATTCATCGCTGAGCATTTCCGAGAGCTCATCGAGGGTGGCGTCTTCATGGGCAAGCCGAAGTTTCATCAAGGCTTTGAGCTTGGGGTTATCGATGCGGTCCCAGCCGATCGTCCCCACGAAATATTCGATTTCTTCTTTTTGGCGTTTGGCCGCGGCCATGGTTTTCCCAAAGTTGGCCGAATCGAGGTTTTGCAGCCGGTTACCGATGTTGGCGAAATCGCGGTCAACCCGAACGTTTTCAAACTTGAGGCAAGCATCGGGGGCTCCGACGAGCACCAAGAAATCGCTGATTTGGTCGCTCCGCTTCAAATAGACGATGTATTGGCGGCGGCGTTTGGCCACTTTCGAGGTGAATTGATGGGAGGTGACGCGGTTAAGGATATGGCTGAACCATTTGGCGTAGTTTTCATCCGAGAGGGCGACTTCAAGATGATAATTGGAACTTTTGGGATCGTTGACGGAGCCGGCCGCGAGGAAGCCTCCGGCCAAGTAGGCGGCGATGAGGTCATCATTAGCGACCGCGTTATGCGGGATTTTGCCTTCCAAAAAGTCGACTTCGAGATCGCCCAAAATGTCATCGGGGTCATCGACGATCACGTGATATTTGACCCGTTTATGGAAGCCGATGCCGCGGGTATAGGCAAAACGCAGGGGCAAGCCATAGAGTTCATGGATAAAGGAATAAAGAGCTTTGGCGATCTGGGCGTTTTCGCTGGAGAGTTCCAGCGAGTCTTTGCCTTCGCTCCGCCGCAAATGCCCATTGATCTTAATATAAGAAGAAAGAAGGCTGCGTTTTAATTCATCGCCCCAGTCTTGGCGGGCGATTTCTTCTTTGGCTTCGACCGCGAAAGAGACGGTGGCAGGTTCCATAGGCGCTGGTTATTTTTTCGTTTTGACGTAACGGGGAAGTTCGCGGTGGGAGATCGTGCAGAAATATTGGGTTTTATAGCGTTGATAAAGCCGTTCGGCAAAATAGACGGAGCGATGCTGACCACCGCTGCAGCCGATATCGACGAAGACGAAGGAACGGCCTTCTTTTTCTAGGCGCGGCAGATAGTAATCCAAATAGTCGCACATATGTTGGAAGAGGATCGGGCATTCGGGCTGGGCGTTGAGGAAATCGATGACGGGCTTATCAAGGCCGGTCAAATTGCTGAGTCCCTTGACCCAGAAAGGATTGGGGACGATGCGGGTATCCAGAACGATTTCGGCATCCTGAGGAATGCCATATTTGTACCCAAAGGAAGCAAAGATGACCGCCATTTTCGTATCTTTGCCGCTATCGAGGGAGCAGAAGACGGTCTTGCGGAGATCGGTCGATTGCAAACCCGTCGTATCGATATAGAGGTCGGCTAAAGGTCGAACCGAAGCCATCGTCGCTTTATCGTGGGCGATCGCCTGCTCCAAAGTGAGGCCGCTAGCTTCTAGAGGATGAATGTGGCGCGATAGGCGGTAACGGGAGCGGAGCTCCGGCACCGAGCAATCGAGAACGATCACCTGGGTTTCGAGGTTGGGATCCTGGCGGGCTAAGGGAATGATCTTTTCGGCATCGTCGAGTCGGACGACGCACTCGACCCGCTCAAACTTGAGGGGGTTCTGGTCGATCGTCTTCAAAAAACTGGGGAAAACCTCATAGGGGATGTTTTCCACAATTTGGAAATTGCGTTCCTCGAAGGCGTGGGAGATCGTCGATTTTCCAGCGCCGGAGACGCCGGTCAGAATTACAAATTTACTCATAGCAAAATTATTATAGCCTACCGCAACGGCAATCGGTGTATCTTAGTCAAAAAGAAAAGAGGCCGAAGCCTCTTTAAGCCCATGTTATCGGCTTATTTGAGAATCAAGTGAACGATGAAGGTCGCGAGCAAGCACACCACCACAAGCTGGTGGACAAGGACGAGGACTTTCCGATTCTTGGTTTTGTTGAAGAAGGCGACAAAGCCCATCGCGACCAGAGTCGCCATCAAACCCGCCATGATGTAACCGGTGATGAAATGAATGTAACTGGGATCATGGACATCGAAAACGAAGGCGAAATGGAGATACATTAAGGCAACCGTGACGGTGCCGATCGGCATATGCAGTTGATTCAAGACCTGATAGACCGGCAGCAATTTGGCTTTGGTCGCCGGCTTAGTTCCTTTGGCCATGAAGATGGTACGGATGATGAAGATCACCATCATGCAGGCTAATAATCCCGCCAAGATCCAACCAACGACTTCGCCGCCTTCGCCCACGTTCATCGGACCATGGATGGTGTAGATGAAGAAAAGCGTCACCGCCGTAATAAAGGTCGCGCCGGCGAGTCCAAATAATGAATACTTAGCAGCTTTCATGGCAAGATTGCCCCCTAAAAAGGATAATTTAATCATAAGCGGCTTCCCCTTAATGGGGTAGTCCTTTGCTCAGGCTATGGACGTAACTGATCGCGGAAGTGGCCGCTAAGGCCCCTTCGCCGGCAGCGTTAACGAGTTGGCGAAGTTTCTTATCGAGGATGTCGCCGCACGCAAAGACTCCGGGAACCGAGGTCATGAGATCGTTATCAGCGTTAAGGAAGCCGTTGCGGTTCTTCGGATTAAGGCCAGCTAAGAAATCGCTCGAGCTTTTTTCTCCGGCCAAGGGGAAAATACCAGCGATCGCGTAGTCTTTTTGCGAGCCATCCGCGCGTTGGACTTGGGCACTGGTCACGAGTTTATCGCCCGCGATGCTCTTTAAGGTGGCCCCAGGGAGGAGTTCGACATTATCTAAGGATTTTAAGGTCGCTTCATGGACTTCGGTCGTCTCCAAAGGCTGGGGCAATACGAAATAGAGATGCCGAACGAGCGAGGACAAATAGATGGCTTCTTCGACCGCCCGGTCTTTGTAGCCCACCACCATCACATCTTTTCCTTTAAAGAAATGGCCATCGCAGGTCGCGCAATAAGAAACGCCGCGGCCATTGAATTCTTTTTCGCCAGGAACCCCGAAGGTTTTGGTGGTCGTTCCGGTCGCGACGATCACGGCGCTGGTCTCATAACTCGCCATATCCGAAACAACGAGGAAATGATCAGCTTGCTTCACCACGCTTTGGACGTTGCCATAATCGATCGCAACGCCGAGTTCGGTGGCGTGCCCTAAGATTTTGGCGGCGAGATCGGGCCCCGCGATCAGGGGTTCGCTAGGATAGTTATCGATCGCATGGATGTTCAAAAGCCGCCCCCCGGGTGCGCTCTTTTCGAGCAATAAGGACTTGAGGGCGCTCCGCTTTAAGTAAATGCCGGCGGTGAGGCCAGCGATACCCGCCCCAATCACGATCACGTCATAACGTTCAGCCATTTTCAACCACCTCAAAGAAATCTTTCCACGAATCCAAGCGATATCGGGGTTTGCATTCCGCAGGGAAGGGACGGGGAGTCCAGGTCACCAACATGCAAGGAATGCCCGCATTGTTGGCTGTCTCGTCGTCGTAACGGGTATCCCCGATATAGAGGACCGCGTTCTTATTATCGACCCCCAAGTCGCTCATCGCCTTAAAAACGCCCTCAGGGTTCGGCTTAGAGCTGGTGACGTCATCGCTTGCAATCACCAAATCAAACAAGCCTTCAAGGCCGGTGATTTTGAGCGTATAGAGACTTTCTTCGCGCAGTTTAGAGGTCACGACCGCGGTCTTAATCCCCCGTTTCTTGAGCTCAATCAAAACCTCTTTCACCCCGGGATACGCATACACGGTCTCGTCATAATAGTGGCGGCAGACTTTGCGGAAATAGGCTAAAGCTTCGGCATAAGGCACATCGGGGAACTCCACCGGGAGGACGCTGGCAAGCGGCGGGCCGGAAAAGGAGAGTAATTTCGTCACGCTCACTTTATAGCCTGGCCGAAATTTCCGATACATATCGACATAGGAAAGGACGATCATCAGGTCAGTGTCGACCAAGGTGCCGTCCATGTCGAAGATCACGAGCGAAAATCGCATCGTTATTTGTCCTTGGTGGGAATGGGTTTATCTTCGCCCACATTCGAGGTGGGTTGCTCTGGAGTAACTTCTTTTGGGGCTTCTTTCGAGGCTTCAGGGGTGGCAATCACGATGGGAGGGACCACATCGAGTTGGCTCTCTTCTTTGGTGCGCTTTTTCTTCGCGAGAATGTAATCGAGGACGTGGAAGAAAATGACAAGCAAGACGCCTAAGCCGATGTAAACGATCGACCAGATGATCGACCATTTTCCATTCGAGCCCATTTTGAAGGTCGGATCGCGCATCGGTTCCATGATGAGGCGGGTGATGCCATACCAAATGAGATATCCGGCGGCCAAATCGCCTTTGGCCAAGTATTTCCTGAGGGGCTTTCCAATCGCGTATTTGAGGACGAAATAGCCGATGAGGTTGATGATCGATTCAATCAAAAAGAGCGGGACTTGCATATCGGTTGTCGATAAAACGCCAGAATTGACGACGACGCCCATCTGGAGTCTTAGCCAGGTGGGTAAGAAAGACCAGTCGGACATCGAAGTGACGCCACCGTAGACTTCGTGGTTAAAGAAGTTGCCCCAACGGCCAATCGCCTGGGCGATGAGAATCGCCGGAACGATGATATCGGCGGCCCAGCGAACGTTGACGTATTTGCGGTGCCGCATGAAGAAGATGGCACCGGCGATAATGCCGCCTAAAGCCCCGCCTAAAATCGTTAAGCCACCGTTCCAAATCTGAAAGATCGTATACCAGCGGCCATTCGCCCAGTCCGAGGAGAAGTTTGGTCCGCCCGCGCCGTCGCCATTCCAGTTGCCGATGACGTAGCCAATGCGGCCGCCGATGATACCGGCGGGGAAGCAAATGAGCAAAGCCGCGTCCAAAATGCCATGTTTATGAAATTCTTTGTAGAACTCGTGATCGCAGACCCAGTAAACCACCACCGCCGAGAAGACCATGATGATGCCATAGAAGGCGATATGCAGGCCATGGGTACTGCTTTGAACGCTTTGCCAGTTATGGAAGTTCACCCAAGTCCAGCCTTGTCCCGAGATGACGAAACCTGAAACCAAGGGGTAGGTGAGATGATTAGCGACCCCTTCGCCCAATAACAAGAAGAAAATGAGGACGAGCGGGATCGAAGCGAACATCAGATTGCGGAACCATTTGGCTTGGCGTTCTTCGGCCTGCGGTTTCCAATAATGGAGATAAAAAGAAGACCAAAGGGAGGCATTGCTGAGGAAGAATAAGGCCGCCCCCGCGACCGAGAAGATCGCCTCAAGGTTGCTCATCGACCAGGAGCAGAACAGATTGATGCTGGCCTGGAGGAATCCGCCGGCGAGGGCGATGGCGAAGAAAGTCAAAATCAGGAGGCGACGTTGGGCTTTATCAAGCTCATTATGATGGGTGTCTTTAATGAAGGTGCGCAGCGTTTTGATGAGGAAAAATAACCCACCGGCGAGGGCGATTGCCCCAAGAATCACGAATACGATTGCCATTGCCATACGCCAATATTACTCTATTTGACCCTTCTTATGGGCATCTTCCAATATCTTTTTGAGATATTGCCCAGTGTAAGAGGAGGGAACCTCCGCGACTTGTTCGGGAGTGCCGAGTGCTAAAATCTGACCGCCCCGGTAGCCGCCTAAGGGCCCTAAATCGATGATCCAGTCGGCAACTTTGATGACGTCGAGGTTGTGTTCGATCACGATGACGGTGTCGCCATGGTCGACGATGGATTGCAGGACTTTAATGAGGCGCTTCACATCATCGCTATGCAAACCGGTCGTCGGTTCATCGAGGACGTAGAGGGTCTTGCCCGTCGCCCGGCGCTGCAGCTCGGTCGCTAGCTTAACCCGTTGGGCTTCTCCGCCTGATAACTCGGTCGCGGGTTGCCCCAATTTGATATAGCCTAAGCCAACATCGTCCAAAGTTTTGATCTTACGAAGGATCTCGGGCCGGTTCTCGAAGAAGGGAATCGCTTCCTCAATCCTGAGATCCAAAACATCATGGATGTTCTTGCCTTTGTAGGTGCAAAGCAACGTCTCGTCGTTGTAGCGTTTGCCTTCGCATTCGTCGCATTTGACATAGACGTCGGGCAAGAAGGACATCGGGATGCGGGTGACGCCGGCGCCTTGGCATTTTTCGCAGCGTCCTCCCGGGACGTTGAAACTGAAGCGACCTTTATCGTAGCCGCGAGCCCGGGCTTCATCGGTTTCGGCAAATAAGGCGCGGATATCATCGAAAACGCCGGTATAGGTCGCTGGATTGCTCCGCGGCGTCCGACCGATTGGTTCCTGAGTGATGTTGATGATTTTGTCGATGTTTTTGAGCCCAAGAATCTCCTTATATTCGCCAGGATCGTTCTTGGTGCCATTGAGTTCATGATCAATGGCTTTGACCAGAGTTTCATTGATGAGCGAGCTTTTGCCCGATCCGGATACGCCGGTCACGAGGATCAGCTTGCCTAAGGGGAATTTCACGTCGACATTCTGCAAGTTATGGCAACGGGCCCCTTTGATTTCGAGGAACTTGCCATTCCCTTTTCTCCGTTTAGCGGGGACAGGGATATATTTTCGGCCCGAAAGATAATCGCCGGTGATGGAGCGGGGGCAAGCGCAGATATCCGCTAAGGAACCTTCGGCCACCACTTCGCCGCCATGGATGCCCGCCCCGGGACCGATGTCCACGAGGTAATCGGCTTGGCGCATCGTCTCTTCATCGTGTTCGACCACGATCAGAGTATTGCCGAGATCGCGCATTTCTTTTAAGGTGGAGATCAGCTTATCGTTATCGCGCTGATGGAGTCCAATCGAGGGTTCATCGAGGACATAAAGCACCCCGGATAAACGCGAACCGATTTGGGTGGCGAGGCGGATGCGCTGAGCTTCTCCGCCCGATAAGGTCATCGCGTAGCGAGACAAGGTCAGGTAATCGAGGCCGACATTGACCAAGAAAGAGACGCGGTTATGAATCTCTTTGAGGACCATATCGCCGATTTGGTGCTCGGTATCGTTGAGATGCTGGCTGGTTTCATCGACCCAAGCCAGCAGTTTATCTAACGAGAGGCAGCAGGCTTCGTAGATGTTGAGACTATTGACTTTGACGCTCAAAGCTTCGGGGGATAGACGAGCCCCGTGGCAGGTCGTGCAGATCGAGTCGCGCATAAAGCTTTCGTAGTAAGCGGACATCCATTCCGATCCCGTCTCGCGGTAGAGCCGCTCAATCCGCGTCTTCACGCCTTCGATATAGCCGACGCGGTGCATCTTGTTGCCGCTTGAGGAGGTCAGATAGTAATCCATGATGCGGTCGGAGCCGAATAAGACAATGTGCTTATCCTCGGGGATCATGTCTTTCCAAGGGGTATCCATCGCGATCTTGTATTCGTCACAGAGATAAGCGAATTCTTTCCATTCGATGTTCGAGGTATGAATGATATGGGCAAAATAACGAAGGCAGCCTTGATTGATGCTCTTCTCCGGATCGGGGACGAGCAAGTCTTCGGCGACTTCGCGCTTGATGCCCAAGCCTTTGCAGTCGGGGCAATAGCCTTGTGGGGCGTTAAAAGAGAAGAGGCGTGGCTCGATATTCGGCACCGAGAAGCCGCATTGGGGGCAACTATGGTGCTGGGAAAGAAGGCGTTCGCCTTTATCGCTAAGGATAATGAGAAAGCCATGGCTCCAATCGAGAGCGAGTTCGACGTCATCGTTGACCCGGCTCCGTAAACCTTCCTTAATGACGAGGCGATCGACCACGATGTCGATATCGTGGCGTTTGTTCTTGTCGAGGTCCCCCACCTTTTCGATGAGTTTGATCTCGCCATCGATCCGTAGACGGGCAAAGCCCTGTTTCTTGATCTTATCGAGGGTATCTTTTTGACTGCCTTTTTCGTGGCGGACGACCGGCGAAAGGATTTGGACTTTGCTGCCGGCTTCATATTGGAGGATGGCATTGACCATCGCGACTGGGCTATAGGCGGTGATGGGACCGTGGCCATTCGGGCAATAAGGCACGCCGATGCGGCCATAAAGTAAGCGCAAATAATCGTAGATTTCTGTGACGGTTCCAACCGTGGACCGGGGGTTATGGCTCGTGGATTTCTGATCGATGGAAATCGCGGGGCTTAAGCCTTCGATCGAATCGACGTCGGGCTTATCGACGGAGCCTAAGAATTGCCGAGCATAGGAGGATAAGCTTTCCACGTAGCGGCGTTGGCCTTCGTTATAGATGGTGTCGAACGCCAAAGTGGTCTTGCCGGAGCCCGAAAGACCCGTGAAGACGGTGAGGGAGCCTTTCGGGACTTCCACATCGATATTCTTGAGGTTGTTCTCGCGCGCCCCTTTGACCAAAATCCAGTTCTTTGAATTCTTCTCGTTTTCCATTGCGAAGCAATTATAGCGAAGTAGACTAAGGCCCGCCACAAAGAAGACCGGCAACTTTAAGGTAGCAAAGAGTGAAGACTTGAGTATAATATCTCTCGCCGGGACGTAGCACAGCTTGGTAGTGCACTACCTTGGGGTGGTAGGGGTCATGGGTTCGAATCCCACCGTTCCGACCAGATTTAACAAAAAGCCACGATAATACGTGGCTTTTCTTGTCATTTGTAAGTTTTGTGGCCCCAATTTGGCCCCAAATCATCAATCTTTAGCTCTTCGGCGCTTTGAAATCCTCGAAAACGAGATGGACGTCCTCGGGGGCGAGCTGAAACACCGGAAACGCAGCGTAACGGGGATCCTCCGTCTCAAAGGAGACGTATTCCTTCCCCTCTTTGCTCTTGGCGACGTCCACCACCGTGCCGATCGTACCCTTCTTGAGGACGAGATCCCCATCGTCGAAAACGACGTCCCGAACCGTCATGACCCGAGAATATAATGGAATTGTCATTGTTTCTCTCCTCCCACCAGCATCGTGATAAAACGCGCAGTACCGTCTTCATTATACTGCCAAACCGTTCTCACCCGAACAAGCTTAAAGCCAACAAGATCGGGAAGCATTGTCGGAGCAACAAAGAACAGGCCAAACGAATTGAAACGGCACCCAAGGACTTGATTGAAAAACGTTTTTTCAGAAATCGCCTTGGACAAGGCTTCGGGGTTGGAAAGATCGTAGCCCAATCCTTTGAGAAAAACGCTTTTGTCGTTTTTTGGCTGTTTCACCAGCAAGTACTGAGTTAGCTTCGTCGGATTGATCACCGCCGTTTCGACCTCGGCCACAAAGCGAAGATAAAGCTCGGCATATTCGAGATCATGAACTTCGGGATCCGGAAAGACAAAGGTTTCTTTGCCATCGTCCAAATGGTAGATTTTGGCAAGAACGATTTTCTTTTTGTCTTCCTCAAGACGCGCGCTTTTTTCTTCTTCGGTATATTCGCCGTTTTGGGAATCGTATGTTTGAGATTGCCCGCCACCGCCTTTTTTCTCTGGCATATCTCGGCGATCGTCACCCTCGTTAACGCCCGCAAAACGAAATCCGCTTTGGGGGTCGCTTATGCCTTGATCGCCTTTGCGCTCAGTCTCTATTCGATGTTTGCTCTCCAAGTGACAATGTTCGACACCTTCAGTCAAGGGGCCAAGGACCTCTACCGCTATGGGCTTTTTGGGTATTTCGCCACGGCAACCATCCTCATTATCGCCACGATCGGCCTGCTGAGCGCCATTCGGAAAAAGAAGTCAATCGCCAACGGCAAGGAAGCCACCCCGCAACAAAAGCCAGAGTGAAAAGCGGCCCCAATTTGGCACCTGTTGCGACTGGATACCCATTTCGCTTCCCGGATTTTTGAGGCAATTTGAAGCACTGAAACATCCGATATTTCCTAGTATTTTCGGAAGTCGAAAATCGCTCTATCTTCCCACCGTTCCGACCAGTGAAAACAAAAAGCCACGACAACTCGTGGCTTTTCTTACTGTTTGTAAGCTTTGTGGCCCCCTATCGAGCCCCTATTTTCCAATGGTTATGGATGGGTACCCGTGTCTTTTTCGGGCTTCATGCCAATTAAATATCCATTCTTTCTTCATCAACGAGAAAACCTTCCCCTGAAAAGTCCAAAAAATAGCCATCGGGAAAATCCTTTTGGGGAATCGGGCCGTCGGGGTAAAAATTGATGCCATCCGAGATGGTGTTAGCCGCCAAAAAAGAGATAGAAGAGCCATCATCAAAGAAAAGGACGAGAGCTAGATCGGCGTCGACGCAAAGGTCCAAGGAACGATTCATACTTTTGAGCGAAAGGATTTCAATCCTTTGGATTTTCTTCGAGATATCGACCGAATTCTTTGCATCTCTATTCGGCTTGGAAGGCGCCACAACGAAAGAGTGAAAATCGTCGGAGAAACTTTCCGCCCGTTCGGAGAAAGATCCTTTCCGGGGCTCAACTCCAACGATGGAGAAAATCGAGCCATCCTCAAAAATCAATTCCGTCGCGTTGCCCCAAACGGCGTCGTCAAAACGAACACTTGAAAGTTCATTCCCTTTCCAGTGTTTCATAAGAGAGAGCGTGTCGTCGGTCGTTCTAAGATTAATGGTTTCCATTTTTTGCCCTTCTAAAATCGATGCTTTCAATTCTCAGTCTTTCTTTTAAAAGTGATAGATTGGAGCTAGGAACGCCGTCCATCAGTCTTTTAGACAACCGATTGGGATGATTTTGACTCCTTTTTCTTCGTAGGCCAATTTCCCGCCGGTAATGACTAAAAGCAAATCTGGCTCACGGATTGGCAGACCTTTCTTTTCGGCATTGGCTTTTTGGATCAATTCTTTCAGCGCGAGCAGGTTATTGACTCCGTCTTCGATTTCCTTGGAGCCCAGTTTGATTTCCGTCAAAGCATAACGGCCGTCCTCAAGATGAAGCACCCCGTCCACTTCCAGATTGAAGCGGTCGTGATAATGCGCGAATGAACCGCCCAACGCGGAAGAATAAACCAGGAGGTCCCGATAGACGAGCGCTTCGAAGATGT
>Ga0183095_10519_pt2 | contig 18850 bp, 18 predicted proteins | sample BioMet4_FD_130346 | JGI IMG/M metagenome (GOLD analysis project Ga0183095, IMG submission 130346) | Microbial communities from bioreactor (seeded with sewage sludge) at LBNL, California, USA - Biofuel metagenome 4 (v2) (version 3) | ecosystem: Engineered > Bioreactor > Anaerobic > Unclassified ...
GAATGACCACATCTCCCTGCATATCCGTGCGGTAAACCGCACTGCCATATTGTTTTAATAAATTCAAGGTTGCCGCATGGGGATGCCCATACGAATTATTTGCGCCGCATGAAATCACCGTAATCTTTGGCTGAATGGCTTTGATCCAAGCGTTAGAGGCTCCATTGCTAGAGCCATGGTGATCCGCCTTAAGGACATCCGCTTTCAGATCGGCATAGTTGTTGTACATTAATAACTGCTGTTCTTCCTGTTCGGCATCTCCCGTAAACAGGAAAGAGGTATCACCATACACCATACGCAGAACAAGCGATTTATCATTCTCATCCATTGCCTGCTCCATATCCGTTGGTCCTAAGATCATAAAGGATGCGGAGCCAAGCGAAAACGTATCCCCAACCTGCGGTACTGCAATCGGAACATGATGTTTACGGCATTGTTCTAGGAAGGAATTGAATGTCTCACTGGTTGAAGCGGTTACCGTCGTCAATACCTGCTGACATGCAGCATACTGCAACGCACCGGCTAATCCGCCGACATGATCACTGTGAATATGCGAACATACAATGTACTTAATATTCGTGATTCCCTTGTCTTTTAAAATGGTATAGATCTTCTGCGATTGATCTGGGGTCCCTCCATCAATTAACATACTTTCACCATCACATTGAATTAAAGACGCATCGCCTTGTCCTACATCAATAAAGGTCACCGTGAATTCTGCATCGTTTTTCACTGGGGAAGCTGATTGAGCTGGAGTTATCGCTGCAACCGTCGCACAGCCAGTTAAACAGACACACAGCGCAAGAGAAAAAAAGGTCAGAATTGTTTTTGTTCGACGCATTCTTACACCTTCTTTCTTCCTAACATGATACCAGTTTTTTTTCAATGTTCGCGTTATACAACTCAAAAAGATCTGCATGATTTTTCCATACAGATCTTTCATTTTTTCTGCTTCATCTCTTGAAGCAAAGTTTCGTATAATCGTTCTGGATTAATTGGTTTTGCGACATGGGCATTCATACCAGCCGCCTTGCACTTCTGTACATCTTCCAAGAAGACATCGGCAGTCATTGCAATAATTGGTACACTTCTGGCATCTGCTCGTTTGCTTGCTCGAATTGCCTTGGTGGCACTAAGACCATCCATCACCGGCATTCGAAGATCCATCAGAATCGCATCAATTTCATTTTCTGGACTGTCCTCAAATGCCTGTACACCAAGAAAACCATTCACTGCGGTGATGACCTTCATCTGTTTCGTCTGCAATAACGCTAAAACAAGTTCTAAGTTCAATGCATTATCTTCACAGACCAATACAATCTTCCCAGCAAGGGAGGAAAAATCGAATGCCTGCTGTGAAGACATCTGTGAGATTGCATCCTCGCGAAGCAAAGGGAACTGCAGCTGGATTATAAATTCCGTTCCTTCATTTGATTGGCTGTGAACTTCAATCGTCCCATGCAAGAGATCGACTGCCTGTTTGACGATGGCAAGTCCTAATCCGGTCCCGCTGAATTCACTCTCGGCGCGGTTCTCCTGCACAAATGGTTCAAACATCCGTTTTTGGAAGTCTTCACTCATGCCAATGCCATCATCCTTGATATGAAAGACGAGATGTGTTGTTGTATTGCTAATAGCTTCTTCTTCACCTGTCAGCCAGATATGACCGCCAAAAGGCGTATACTTGATTGCATTGGTAATCAAATTTAGAAAGATTTTCTGAACGAGCAGCCGGTCGGCTAAAATTACACGGTCCGGACACTTCACGAAGGAAATGACCATATGGATATTCTTACTGCGTGCAAGTTCCTTCGAAGGATTCAAAATAGAAGTTCCTAATTGATAAATTGAGCATGGCTCTGGATATATCTGAAACTTGCCGTTACTGCCTTTCGAAAACATCAGTGTATCATTGACCAAATCCAGCAAGAGATGTCCCGATGATTCGATCTTATCCAAATACATATTTTTTTCAGCATCGCTCAGGGATGGATCTTTTGCCAGTTTGGTAAAACCCAACACTGCATTGAGCGGCGTACGCATGTCATGAGAGATATTTGAGAAAAACTCATCTCTCGCTGCAACCGCAGCTTTTTCTTTCTGCATCAGCTGCATGGTATTTCTAAGAACGATTGTAATAAAGATACCAACACAGATTGTGCCAAATCCGGCAATCAGAGGAGTCCAAGGATGGTTGGACGCGATTGCCAATGTCCATTCATGATTTGGCACTTCAACCGCGGTGCAGATTGCTTTGGAGGTATCAAGATTCTCATCTCCCGCTATCACGATACGCTCGCCATTTTCATTGATATTGTATAATTGAAAATCATATCCACTGTCATGGAGATTTCCCAACTGGGCATCCTGCAGAGCATCCGGCAAATCTAAGACGATTGCTGAAAAGCCCCAGAAGTATTCTTTTCCCTTGTCGTCATAGAGGAAAATTGGGTTTCTGGCGACAACACCAATACCTTCCTGCAGCAACTGGTATGGACCGGATAACGCAATTTTCTTTGTATTAATTGCCAGTAGAACATCTTTCTTTCGTTCCGGAATCTCTAAAAAATTCTTACCAATGACCTCTTCATTTCCCCCGATTGGGTAGGAATAAGTCACCACGGCCCCTGGCATATACTGAATACTGCGAATGCCGCTGTTTTCCTGATAGACCAGTTGAGCCACAGTATCAAAATCACTCTGACTGATGTTCCCATTCTCCAGCTTCACCGCTGCAGCAAGGACATCCGTCTTGTGGAAGATACCATTAATCAAGCTTTCCGTACGCTCAGTATAAATCGTACTAAGCTTTTCTACATCAGAGCGCTGCTGATCGTCTAAAACAGCATATAAATGAAAACCTGCAGACAACGATAAAAGAATCCCTACAACCAAAAAAATGAGATTGGATTGGCGCAGATTTTTCTTCTTTTTTTTCATAATATGCCTATGATTTATTTTTAAAGACGATATCAATCATCTTCCATCCATATGCAATGAATTGATACATGTTTACATCTTTGTCCTGTATGGTAAAACGGGTCATGGGATGATGGAATAAAGACCATTGTGCCCGCAAGGCATAATGAATCTTGAGTTTTGTCGTCAACTTCATACTGTAGTTTTACATGAATCAGATGAAAAATACAATCCTGGATTATAGAAGAAGAAATATCAAAGAACAGCTTGAACTTGATGTTTATTTCTGCGGAAATACAGCGGCATCGGATTTGCTTCATTGACCCGTACATTGATTTTGTTGTGATGATTGCCGCAGTTTGCAAATCCAATCGACAGTTTTATTCATAAGAAAGTTCGATCTTTACAAGTATGTTCTTGAAATTCGCAGGAAGATCAGCAACCTTGAATCATACAAAGCAGCATTCAAGTACTGCTCAAAGATTCATTGCCTCTCATCCGAACTGCAGAATCATTGCGGTTATCAACTGCCTTCTTCCGTCCTTCACCAAAAATCCGTAAAATACGATCTTTTTCTAAATGACCATAATGCAATTCATTTTCATAAATTATATTTGATGGCTACAGACGGAATAAATTTCGATCTCATTGCCAATGAGCATCTTCAATTTTGCAGAACCAAAAACATCCTAAAATGTATGAAAGATCTATCAAAAACACAAATCAATCCTCATGAATTGCTGATGATAGATGCCATACTTCCCTTGTTTTGAATCTTTATCAATTATAGCATTACACGTATCTTCTGGTAACGCTTTCCGTAATACCTTCTTTCGTTTTCCAGAAAAATTAAATCCCAGGAGTCTTCCTGGGTTCCAAATTAGATATATGTGTTTGCGGTTGTGTGTTCCAATTCCTTTGGTGAATGGATCAACAGCAAATTGTTCTTGCCGTTCTTTTTGGTCATATATAGGGCCGCATCTGCGGTAGATGTATAGTCCCAGACTTTATTATCATCGATCGGAATCTTTGCGTAGATTCCCTGTGAGACTGTAAAGGCCACCAGCGATATTTCCTGAATTCCCTGAGCAAACAAATCCTTGATACGAACTCCATTTTTCAGAATGGCTTCATCATCCATATTGTCATATACAATAACGAACTCATCACCACCATATCTCGCAGTATAGATAGATTCACTGCATATCTCTTTAAGCACCTTGCCAATCAATACCAGTACATCATCACCCGTACTGTGTCCATAGGTATCATTGACCTGCTTAAAGTTATCGACATCCAGCATCTCAACACCTAGGTATCTTTTTTCGCGATACGAACGTTCAAAGATCTGATCCAGTTTTTCATTCAATGCCCGCCGATTTGGCAGAAAAGTAAGTTCATCGGTATCTGCCAGCTTTCGCAAACGTTTATTGTTCTTATTAGATGCTTCCAGATCTTGGTGAACATCAATCAATGAAATAATCGCAGTATTGGTCTGTTTCTGCAAGAATCGGGAATAATTCCAAAAATTTTCCAGTTCCTTTTCCAGATCTTTTTTTCGATTCACTTCTTTGAAGTACTGTACTTTGAAGTTAGAAACCTGGTACATGATACCAGGCGATTCATGTCCATTTAAACTCTGTGTAATGTATTCCAGCATCTCATCAATGGTACGATACTTTTTATTTTCTTGTAGAATTTCGAGGAAATGCATCAGTTCATTGGTGTAATCCAAGAAGGATGGGGAACTGAAGAATGCAGTCTGCAGCTGTTCCAAATATCCTTCTGCTTTTTCACTTTCACCATTGTCTTGTGCTTCCTGATACATAAGTAAAAGAACACATACATCATCGCCATATTCAGGATGCCGTTTCAGGACCCCAGCAAGAATTGCGCGTTGTTTTTTTTCTTCTTCGATCTGTTTTAGCTTTTTCGCAAACAGCGCACCTTCGGTACTGGCAATCATATAGTAATAGTCCTGCTGTTCTTCCCCATCGCATTCCTTCAGAAAGGACTCTGCCAACAGAATGTAATGCAGGGCATCGTTATCACTTTCCAACTGTGCACAGACATCCGCGACATTCATGTAGAGTATGGTCTCAAGAATATAAAGATGATGTTCTTCTGAAATATGGATTGCTCTGCTCAGCATTTCCAAAGCATGTGCCATCCGGCCGATCCGCATATCCATCAGAGCAGCGACATTATAAGTTCGTCCCAAAAGTTCCCATTCTTTGACTTCTCTTAAGCTATTCATAGCACGACTGGCATAATGCTCCAGGCCAACCTCATCATTTAGTGCAAAGTAGGCATCTGCCACACAGTAATCTGCAATCCCTAACAGTTTCTTATCCTGCGTCGCCTTTGCTTTATCCCGCAGAATACGAGCAACTTCTAAAACAAGCCGTGGATTGCTCACACGGTTCTCTTTTGCCTGTTGGATAAGATCTAGAGTTTCAACGTCATATTGTCCCATATTCGTATTTTATCGTGTTCCATCTGCTCCACAAGAATGAAACCGGTCTTCAACTGCTTTTCTTACAGACTTTCCCCCATCTTTCGAAAATTTTTAAAATCAGTCTTAATAATACACCGTTTATTTTTAAATAAATGCACTTGTAGAAAGATGCGTTGTCGATCTTGCATATTTGTTATCTTCAACAAGGATTCTGTTTTTTTGGTACGTTCTTTTTTTAATGTATTCTATTCTGATTAAAGTCATTTTTTGCCTCACCGCTTCAATTCGATGGAAGAGGAAAACATATCCTCTTTTTGTTCATTATAGAATTCTTTTGCCCACTCACCAGCCAGAAATCGGTTATACCAGTCAATACTTTTCAACATTGTACCGACCATCATATATTCCTGCGTATCGTTGATGTAGTGCAGATCCGGAATTTCATCCTCCGGTACAAGTGTTTTGACTAACGTGTGCAGATGTTCTATATCCGGTGCCATTGCACTGTGCACAAAGATTGCCTCTGGTGCCAGCAGCGAAATCTCACAGGCAATTAATTTAGAAACAATCTCATACGTTCCGTCGGCCGTAACCGCCAATTCATTGAGCGGTGCCGAGAATTGGATTGTATTCATTAATACATTCAACTCTCCCGCTCTTCTTCCCTGTCCGCGAACGAGCTCTCCATTGGCGATGATGCCAGCTCCGCCAAGAGGACTGCCGTATGGTTGAAAATTATAGATCAAATCCTGATACTTGTCTTCCAGTGAATAAATACCATACGCAACTTGGTTGCAGTCGTTAGAAAGAACGCAGGCACGATGATATTTCTTATAGATTTCCATTGAAACATCTTCATCCACAATCCCTTGACCTGGCAGCTGCAGTCTCCCACGAGCTGCAACACCCGGCATGGATAAACCAATACATTCAATTTCAGGATATATCGCAATCATCGTATCAATGACATCCATGACATCAGAAATAGCAATATTTCTCTTTTTAATTTCGCCTTGGGTCACAATTGTACCATTGCAATAGTAACGATACGTGGTACGGATATGACGGGAACTGTTGAAGATACAGATACATAAGATTTTGGCACTGTTGTTGAATGCTCTGGCCACGACCTCGGCTTTGGATGGCTGCGGCTGATGCTCCCTGATTGTCTTCTGTACCAAAGTAATCAAAGCACCCGTATCATACTTTCCATAGATGCTGGCTGGAATCGTAAGGATAGGGATTTCTTTCATGGCGTTATGGATTTTCTTCATCTGAAAGCCAATTTGCGGTGCCAGCAAGATCAAATTAAAATACAGACCCTTTTCATACACCTTGTCATAGGAGACGGCTTCAAAAATGTAATTCAAAGACAAAACCTTAGCCGCACGATTCAGCTGTTCCGCAAAATACGATGTTGTTAAAGCACTGCTGCAGCATAATAATACTTTGACCGTCTGTTCCTCATTGTAGGCAAGCAGAGTACTCATCATTTCATGAAACAGTTCTTCTGTGTGCTTATTATCGCCGAGCTGAAAATGCAAATAAAATAACGTCTCATCCGTCTTCAAAGAAAGGATTCGAAATTCCACAATATTCATTTCATAGAAACGGATCTCAGCCCGGGCATACGCAGTACAGATGATTGTCTTTTCTTGTTCATACGTATACGTACACTGTTTCCGTTCCTGTAATTTCATCCAGTCACGGAACTTGCGGACGGGATCTTCCGATAGTTTCTCGCTCATATATTATCTCTAACAAAAGTATATCATTTCCCATTGAATAGGGCTAAAGAAAGAGTCCTTGTTCACCACCGCAAATGTCATTAGGCACGCGATGGTACTGTTGGACTTCAAATGATGTCGTTTTCAATAATCATCAAAGCAGCGAATCAGACGCTTTTTTTCCTTTCTGCTTTGCGCAGGTATCATGCGGTCAGGTTTGCCGTCAGTAGGTGCATCTTGAAATTTCAACTTGATATATATGACATACCATTCTACAAAAAAAAGATATTCACATTGTTGCGAATATCCTTTATCGTCTAGTCTGCGAAGAAACGTTTGATAAGTTCGTAGCTGTATTCGGCAGATTCATCCATATCACCAAAGGACATAATTTCCCCTGCATAATACGTATCATACTTACCCTGCATTGCCTCAACTTCATCATACCAGCCTGCCGCATAGTCTTCTGCGAAAACATGTGGGAAGTAGTACCATGCCGCTTCCTTGATAATGGTATCAGCCGGGTTATGCATGACTTTCAAATCATTCAATACCGTTTTCTTTGCGGCATCATATGAAATCAGCGGCTTATTCCGGTGATTGCGCAAGACATAGGTTGTAATAGGTGCATCCACGGTGTCTTGCCATCTTTTGTAATAGACCATCAGATGTCCGTATCTTTCCGGCTTCATATTATCAAAGATATAGTAAGAAATCTCTGGGTATTGTTCCGGCTTCATGGTTATGCCCATAACATCGTAGCGTTCATAGTCAATTTTATCAAAGTGACTCTTTTCATCATCACGGATGTCCGCATAATCCTTGAAGGAATCCAATGGCGATGTGACAATCAGCTTGTCATATTCTTCTACCGTACCGTTAACCGTCAGATAGACTTTCCCATCATGACGGTCAATTTTAGTCACATCACAATTCAAACGAGCAGGATTCTTCAACTTATTATCTACGCCTTCCCAAATGGATTGTGTTCCTTCTTTCCATGTCCACAGGTTCATATTCACGAAGTTCATTGTGGTCTGGAAGTCTAGATACTTTAAAACATAGGCGGCTGGAATTTCATCGAAGTAGCCATAACCAAACGATGTATATGGGCCGACCCAGATATCCTGGACCAACTCAATGTCATTGATTTTGCAGAATTCCGCAAAGGGAAGCGTCAGATCCTTTAAATTTGGATTGTCGCCGGTTACTCTTTCTCTTCCTGGTGTCACAGCATAGCCGTCATATTTTCCCTGGGCAACACCACGATGACCGTTGACATCGTATCCTTTATACTTTGTTTCTAATAGTTCGCCAAGCTTCTTGACCTGATTCTTTGTTTTCAGCAAACGTGGAATCAGTAATGGATTTTTCTTTGGATTGAATGGGTCAATGATCTTGCCTTCCTTGTTCTTGTAGTGACGGGCTAAATTTGGTCCATCGTGTGTGGTGCCGCCAAAGATCTCAGCATCGTGTACCGCATAGTAGGATGGCACACCCATGATGGCACCCATTTCATACCGTCTACCATGATACTCTGGACTGTGGCACTTGCCGCCGACATGATCACTCTTCTCTAAAACAGTGTAATTGTTGAACCCGGCTTTTTCCAGATTCATGGCAGCCGATAGCCCCGCAGGTCCCGCGCCTAAAATTGCGACTCTTACATTACAATCCATAATGATATCCCCTTTTCATTTCTATTAATCTCATTTTAAGCACAATTTTTTAATATGGAAAGAAATTTGTGCTATTTTTCACAAGTTTTTTTTGAGGATTTTTAAACAATTAGGACAAATACATAGAAATGTAAAAAAGATGATGAAATAGAGATTATTCGCATTTCTATGCTTTATGCTATACTTTTCACAAGAGCGTATGGAACGTTATCAAAGCTTCGCGGACATGTTGCAAAAGATCTCTAATGAGGTACCGGAAAAACCGGTATTCTTTTATGAAGATGCCGGCAGGAGAACAATCTCCTGGGCTGACTTTTATGCCACGGTACAGGAACGATGTGCTCTTCTAGAGAAAGATTCCTTTACCTGTCTCGGCATCTTTACCGAGACTACGCTTGCATGCATGGTTGAAGTATTTGCCGCAAATCTTGCCGGAAAACAAATCGTTTTATTGGATCCAGTTGCTCCGGCAGTCTTATTGGCAAAACAGATTACAGCAACAGATGTGGACTGCCTCTGGGGAAATTCTTTTCGGGCTGCAGAATTATCCCGCACCGTCACAAAAGGATGCACCGATGGCAGAGGAAAGATTCTCTTCTTTACCAGCGGTACGACGTGTGCCGCGAAAGCAGTTGTCTTAACAGACACATCACTCATGCAGAGTGCTTGGAATGGCAGTGACCTTTTGCCGCTACGCAAGGAGGATGTCCTGTTGGATCTGCTTCCGCTGCATCATGTCTTTGGCTTTGTCTGCGGTCTATTGTGGGGCATGACCAATCAGGCAGTCGTTGCTTTAGGCCGAGGTCCGCGGCATTACTTGGATGACTGCACCTTCTATCAGCCAACCGCAATACCCTTAGTGCCAATGCTGTTAGGCTTCTTGGTACAGCATAATTTACTGAATCCCCAAATAAGAGTAGTGTTGGTGGGGGCTGGAGACTGTTCACATCAATTACTTTTGTCCATAAAAGAGAAAGGTATCCAAGTTTCCTTTGGTTATGGTCTGACTGAAACTTCGTCGGGGGTTGCTTTATCCATTGACAATGATCCTGCGGCAATGACCGTGTGTCATGACGATACCATCACCTTGGCAGAGGATGGAGAAATTCTGATTCAGACGCCCACCTGTATGATGCAGGGATACTATAAACAAAAAAAAGATACCGATGCAGTTCTAATCAATGGTGTTTTGCATACCGGTGATCTCGGACGCTTCGATGAAAATGGGAAACTTTATGTCATAGGTCGAAAAAAGGAAATACTGGTCCTGCCGGACGGTACAAAGATCTTTTTACCAGAATATGAGAAAAAAATCAAAGATGTATTGAGGACTGACGAATTGGCAGTTGTATTGCAGCGGCATGTGCCCGTATTAGTCCTGAATGAAATGCAGGAAGAGGAAGAGAAGCTCAGGCAGAAATTGGCGCCATTCATGAAGAACCAACCACGGAGTCATCAGCTCTCTTCAATCATTTTGCTGCATCATTTCTTGCCACGTACCGCCTCCGGCAAAATCAAGCATTGGGAAATTCAAAAGGAGATTGAAGAATTATGGTCGAAAGAGAAAAAGTTTTAAGCCGCACAAAAGAAATCATCCGCGATAATATGCCGGATATGTTTGGCAGTGTGGATGATATGACAGAAGATACCATGTTGAATAACAAAAATGGAAATATTGATTCGATGGGATTTATTCTGATTATTACCAAACTAGAAGCCGAGTTCAATGCTCAAGTCCCTGATCATAAATGGAACAACTTAACCACATTAGGTGATCTCGTCAATGCAATTGTGGAGTATAGTAAGAACTAAGATGAGTATCTACCGCACAACATATCACCTAAAAAATAACGATGTGAATTTATACCGCAGACTGCGGACATCACGTCTTTTTGAAATGCTGCAGGCCGCTTGTGTCATGCATACCGAACAGTTAGGTGCCGGACGCACTAAAACATTGGATAAGGGCCTTCTCTGGGTCGTGATCCAGCAGACTTTAACCGTTGAACGTATGCCAGAATACGATGAAGAAATCGTTGTTGAAACATGGCCAGGGAATACAATGCATGTCTTATTTCCGCGCTACTTCCGTGTCTTGGATGTGAAAGGAAATATTCTTATCAACGGATCCGCTTTATGGACACTGATTGACGCAAAAACACGCTCCCTTGTGTTTGCCAATCAGTATGGTATTGATGTGCCGGGAGAAAGTCATCCTGGGGAAGCTGGATTGCCAAAAGCCATCAAGACAGAGACCACGGATACTCATCAATCTTTTAAAGTACCTTTCAGCTATTGCGACTTGAATGGTCACATGAATAATGCAAGGTATTTAGATCTTGTCGAAGATGCCCTGTCCTGTGCCGCGGAAGGAAGACAATTCACTTCGATTACGACGCAGTATGATCATGAAATCCGTTATGGTGAGACCATTGATCTATCGTGGGGAAAACATGGCAACGCATATTTTATACGCGGAGATGGGAAGAAGAACTGTTTTCGAATTTTTTTGCAGTACAGAGAAGATTGATAAATCAGCTCGCTTCCGTTATAATAATCAAGCACTATGCCGGCATAGCTCAGTTGGTAGAGCAACTCATTCGTAATGAGTAGGTCGCTGGTTCGACTCCGGTTGCCGGCACTGCACATTCAGTTCATGCTGAATGTTTTTTTATGATTTTCAAAAAGAAAAAGGTCCTTTTGTGAACTACTCTCGTCCACTCGGCGCCTTCTCTGCGATACTGCAAATATTTTCAACCAGCTGGAACTCTTCCATCTGATACCAATACAATACTTTAAAAAGATGAAGAACGGATTATGAATGCGTGAAGTTTACGTGAAATCATTTTTGCTTGCGCATTTGACGTTTGACCCGGTTCAAATGTCGTTCAAAACTTCCATTATTAATCAGTTCTGCGGTCACAAACTGATCAAACGCAGAGACCCCGCAGACTCTTGAAGAAATCAATTTCAACATCCGATCTTTCATCTTTGCCGGAAGCACAATATAGCTGATGTGGGTTGCCGGGCAGATGGTCTTACTGAAACTGTTCATGTAGATGACCGAACGTTCCGGTTCCATAGAGAATAATGTCTCTTCAATCTTGGTGGACGGGCTGTACTCGCTGGCATAGTCATCTTCAACAATAAAAGCACTTGTTTCTTTTGCCCAGGAAATATATTCCTGTCGTTTCCCAGCATCCGCGGTGACACCCGTCGGGTAGGAAGTGAATGGTGTGACATGCAGGACCGAAGCAGGAGTGCGTTCCAATTCCGAACTCAGAATTCCATTGCTTCCCATCTTTAAATGATCTAGGCGGACTCCTTCACTTTTATAGATTTTTGCAATGGCTTCATACGATGGCATTTCAATCCCATAGATCCGATATCTCCCCAGTAACATAACAATCAGAGAGTATGCTGCTTCGGCACCTGCAGTGATCACAATCTGATCAGTTTCCACATAAATATTCCGGCAGCGGGCCAAGTAACGGGCAATAACTTCACGGAATTCATACAATCCTTGGTTTTCCCGGCAGACCATAATATCTTTACCACGATCAGCAATCACTTTACGCATGGTTTTTGCATAGGTACTGTAGGAGAAGATTTCTTTGTTTTCCAGAACCGCCTGCTTCTGTGTATTCGGTTTTTCCAATGCTACCGGAAAAAAATCTTTTTCACGATAAATTACGACATATCCTTTCCGCTCTACTGCGTTAATATAGCCTTCTTCCTGCAATAGATTGTACGCATGTTCCACGGAAATCAAAGAAACATGATAATCCTGCGACGTTGTACGTTTTGATGGAATCAATGTTTGGTATGCGTAGGTACCGTCCACAATCTTACTGCGGATTTTTTCATAAATAGTAAGGTAGATTGTTTTTTTCATCTGGTCTTATCCTTTTATTTTGAACTCTATTATTTGATAATATCACAATTTGATAAAATTATCACTTTCACGATTTCAACTCGGGATATTGATATTTTAAAAATTTCCAAATATGCCTCATAAATGAACGATTTGCCACATTCTGTGCACATTTATTTTCAAAATGTTGCACTGAATTATGGAAGATAAAAAAATATATAAATTTACTTTTCTTCTTGCATGTTTTGTATTAAAGTATGCATGCAGTCTTTTCCCCAAAGGACTGCGTCAGGTCCAGGCACCCCCAATTTTGCCTGGGCCATTTTTTTGTTCCCGAATTTTCAAGTCAAACGCAACGATGTTGAATAATAGATCTCATATGGTGTTCTGTAACCAAGGCATTTGCGTGGCCTTTTATTCAATTCATCAAATTTTTCCAGTATATATTCTGCAGGGATGTCATTGAGATTTCTCCCTTTCGGAAAGTATTCTCTCAGCAGTCCGTTTGTATTCTCATTTGTTCCACGCTGCCATGGATGATAAGGCAACGGAAAATAGAACTGTACTTTGTCTAAGGCATCCGTGACTTCTTTGTGTTTTGAGAATTCTTTTCCTCGATCTGGAGTGATTGATTTCAAAGGCTGGCCCTTGAGTGCATGGATTATGACAGTATTCACTGGATCCGCCGCTTTTTCTTCTGCCTTCCCGCCGACCAGATATCTGCTCTTTCGATCAACCAAGGTCACGATGCACGCCTGTCCAGGTGCTCCGGCTACGGTATCTCCTTCCCAGTCCCCCAATCTGGATCGTTGATCTGCAGCTTTCGGGCGTTCACTGATTTCGTGGCTGACCTGTATCCTGCCTCTTCTTTCCACATAGCCTTTCGTATGACGGCTCTTGCCACGATGGCGGAGCTTGCGAATAGCACCTCTGTTTTTACTTGTCAGATGTTTTTCATTGAACATCCCGGCGTACACAGCCCGATAAATCGTACAGCAGCTGATGCGATGCCCTGATTTTTCCAGCAGGAGCCTTCCTTGTATCTCTTCTGGAGACCACGGATGATTCAGGAATCTGTCCTTTACATATGCATAGAGCACAGGGTCTTCCAACAGCTTATGTGGATGGCATTCACGTCTGCGTTTATGGTACATCTGCTCGGCCTGGACAGGAACATAGCCTGCTTCTGTGCTGTTCCTGTTTAGCTCCCTTGAGATCGTAGACTTGTTTCGCCTCAATTCTTTTGCGATGGCAGTGATGGAATATCCAAGCGTCTGGAATTTCAGTACCATCTCACGTTCCTCTAGTGTAAGATGTCTGTGGTGGCCCATAGATGTCTCCTTTCAATGTTGTCTTTGCAAACACATTGTATCAGAGCTCTATGCGTCACTTTTATTCATTTGTGCTTCCTGTTGCATTTAGATTGTAAATTCGGGAGTCAAAGCAATTTATCAAACGAAATTCAACATCTAGAATTCGAAGTTGTTAGATTAAATTCAGATTACTGATAATCTCTGCCTTTGGATTAACTGTAGTCTTTTGCTCTACAGCTGCACTTGCTGTAGCTTGCATTGTGACTCTTTGGCTTTCATAAAGTACATTAATATTTTTTATATTATTTTCAATAAACAGCACTAGCGCAGTAATTACTACCACCCTGCAGTATTTCATGTTTTCTTATTTCCCGTTATCCTACAAGGATGTTTGCATCTGGTTTTGATAAATATATCTTGCTATTTCTTCAACTGAAGTTGATTGAAATTTCATTATTTTCCCATGAATCTGAATGATTAGATCATTTTTCAAATCTAGCACTTCCTTTCATCTTATAAATCTTCCCTCCTGTATGCTGTGCTGCTGTATACAGTTTCACTTCATGGCACAGATTATCTCCTCTGGAAATATAGATTTTCATTTTACTATCTATATTCTTCATTTTTATCCTTTCGATAATGTCCGCATTGCAGCTCGAAAAAACAGATAGCCATCACAACAAAGAATGGATGCAAGGTGGTGATGCATGTCGATCTGAAACATGCTTATGTAGAATACCATTATGGTATTCTTGATGATTACTAACTAATATTTTGAACCAAGCGTTTCTTTTCATTCTCAAATATAGAAGACAAGCAAACTGAAAATCCATAGCAGCAATGCTGAAATGATTCCATTCAAAGACAATATTCCATACATCTTGTCTTTCTCCTCACGATATTCATCAACCATCCCCGCATGATATCCAGATGAATCAAGCTTAGCATGTCCCCAGCCTGAGAAGAAGCTAAGAGCCAGTACAGCAAAACCAACAACAGTCATAGTAGTGGATAACCGCTTTGTATTCCAGCCAAGAAATAAAACAATCACACAAGATAATACAGTTCCTCCAAAGAAACCAATTAAGACTGATTTGCCATTTAGCTTATGCATTTTCATCATCGTTTAAAATTCTCCTTATCAAACACTTTTAATCGCTAATGTATGAAATATATGAGATAAATTACTGGTTGATTCAACCAACTGGAAAAGAATGCATCTGAGATTCAAAATCGATAATTAAGCCAACCGGGAATTGTCCTATTAAGATTTCTAAAACCGCATACATATGATTGTTTATTATAAAAGTCACATATGAATAACTCTGAATAAAAATAGTATTTCTTATTCGCTACTGTAAATGACTGGTCAACAGCCATTGTAGATATCTTCAGAAGGTTACTTCTTGTGATAACGGTTGACATAAAGTCTAATAATCCTGAATATGTTTACAAATATTGGCAGGCAGAATCAATTCCAACTGTTGAAGCAATCTACAAATTCCATATCTCCTAATTTCAATTTCATTTAATCAACACAACTCAGTTCAGTCAAAACTCGCAACTAATGCATAATAATTTCCTGACTTATCTCGATAAATTTTTGCATCCAATTTTATAGCATCACCGTTTTTATACTTTTTAAAGAAGCCTTCCATAATATCCGAGTCGTCAAATATACATTTGATACATTGTTCTGCATTATGATCATCCTGAAGATAAAACGATTCATTGTTTACATCTGTTTTTGAAACAATCCCATAGATAAAACAAATTAATGTTTTATTCTGGTCATCATTAACAATTGTTTCGGGACTAGAGTGAATATCCGTATAAATAGATTCAATAGAACGATAACCTTTTTCAGAATTTACATCAGTGCATCCCGTCAGCATTCCAAAAACGAACGCAAAACTACAAATTATCTTTAGAGTTATACTTAGTTTAAAATCTCGTTTCATAAGTTATGCCAGTCCATTTCCAATGTTCAGGGAATCTACGTACTCATTTATAAGCAGAATCAGTGAAAATGATCTGCTGGTCAACTGCTTAATTACGTTTAATTCATTGGCAAGTTCCTGCTGTGAAATACCCATCTCAATTTTTTCTTTGATATTGTCTGCTACTGACATATCCAATCCATCCGTTTGGTCCTGGTAGAATCGCTTTCCTCACAAACCATTATAATAACAATCAATACTTTATTTTACGTGGTGCATTGTACCGGATTTATCTCTTGTGATAGTGTTCCTCTTTCCTGTTTATATCCAGATTGAAAATTGGTTTATATTCCACCATATGTTCTTTGATAAGTGTTTTTTTATGTATTGTTCCATGCCATCTGCAACAAATTTAAGCACTTCCGTCACTGCATCTGACTGCACGGATATTGAATCCGATATTGCCTTGATTCTGTAACAGTTACTGGTTCCAGAATAATACATTAAGATGATGCATCATTATAGAATACTGCATAGTCCTTGACGCCCATCTTTACATCCCTGATAACCCCATGATTCAATTTATGATAGTCCGGATTACGGATAATTGTATTCAAGTACTGTATCTGCAGGAATTCCATTGCAGCCCAGAGCATGCTTATTCCAGAACTGCAACATCCTTCTGCAGGTCAAAGCTTTCTTTACTGAAGAATACTCTGCATTGGTTCAAAATTCAATGCATTATTGTTAGTAAAGTCTTTTGCTGCTATCGCATTATCATCTATGACCCGGCATTCAATTATATTGAAGCCAAGTCTCTTGCCAAATTTGCAGAAATAATTACTTTCTAAATAAATACTAGCCCTTGAAAAATGGATGTCAATAAAACCTGTATAAGTAAATAGAAATTCAGTCTTATACTCTATACACATCTAATCATCTATGTACGCACAGGATAAGAAAGGGAAAGCACTGGAATTGTATCGATCATGACAAAGTTATTTTTTCTTACTGTGAAAGGCATGGACTAACATTCTTAGATGAACTGATGCCATGGACAGAGAACCTTTCTAACAGGATAAGGAAATAAGACCAAGCAATGAAGCTTTATTAATTTCAGAACTTGATTTTCATTTATCTAGGTACCTATGATGTAGCGCTTACCTATCATAGGAAAAAAGGTATGTTTTCAACCACTAATTGCGCATACCCGCTAATACACTGACTTTTCATTTTTGGGAACAGATTGATCTGACCCGTTCAAAATCATGCCTTTGGACTTGTTCTTGTGAATAAATATTTTCATAAATTTATCACCTTGAAATTTCACTTTCAAACCCCTGAGCCCATTTATTTCAAGGCTTATCTAACTCTTACTTATCACCATTGACATCAACACTTCCGTCTCAACGTGGCCTGTAATGTCAAGAATCCATGTAAGAAAATTATCTAGTTTCTTGAATACTAGAGAATGAAAAATGACAAAGAATGATTTCTTCATCATTCTTCTTAGTTATTGCAATGCAAGCGATACCCCAAAGCCAATGTTATCCCTTGATGATTAGAATGTATTCAATCAAGAAGATTCATAACTAAGGCCACCATAACATCTTTTTCTTTTGGATTTGATTCCGCAATCATAAGCGTGATTGCCACGAGAGCATTATCACTGATCTTCTTTTGATGATTCGTGAAAAGAATGTGGTTCTTATCCAGATACTTAAGAAACAATGTTGCACCAATGCGCTTGCATCCATCCGCAAATGGATGATCCTTAATGAGAAAGTACAAGAGGTTTGCTGCCTTCTCTTGAACAGATGGATATACCTCTTTCCCAAAAGCAGTTTGATTAATTGCGACCAGTATTCCTTTGAGCTTTCCGTTCTCTTTTTCTACTCCAAATACCCTAGAACTGTCACCATACCCCATATGGTCAATCAATTCTCGACATTCTTCGTAAGACAAAGTAATTGTTTTCTTATTTCCCTTTGGCTTCTTTATCGTTTGATGATCATAATCATCTAATAGAGACAGGGCTTTGGTATACTCATTCACCACTTTTAGGACTTCAGTGGAATCACTATCAATAACAGCAGCTAACATTTTAGATTGAATTTCAATCGTTTTGTTTAAACGAGAAAGCTGTTTTTGGTTTACAGCATATCCTTTAACCAGATAGTCTTTAAGGACTGCTGTTGCCCATCTTCGGAAAGTAATGCCTCGTTTTGAATTTACACGATAGCCAACAGAAATGATCATATCGAGGTTATATCTCTTGATCATACGTCTGATTTTACGACCACCCTCATTTTGAACTACCGAGGATTCCTCGGTAGTTGAAGAATCCAATTCCTTGTTCCTCAGAATATTCTTTATATGCAGACCAATGGTATCTGTGCTTACTCCAAACAATTCACTCATTTGTCTTTGGGAAAGCCAAACAGTTTCTTGCTCAGGACTAACATCCACATCGAGAACCAGATCTCCATTTTCAAACTTGACTACTTCATGCTTATTTGACATATCCAAATCCTTCCAACGGAACAATTGCATTCCGTAACAGTTATTTGTTTTTCAATCAACTTAGATTTATTAGAATCAATTCAATAAAAGCTCCAATACTTATACTAGTATCGTATCATACGTAAATGGTAAATCACCAGTGGGTTGTAATCCAAAAGAAAACCGTCATGTACGACTACAATTGATGTGAGAACAGAACAGATTGAATAAAGACAGAGATTTCAGTTGCAGATGTCAACGAAAAGTAGACACTGTTAAAAAGTCGGTATATAGCCCTGTTCGATGGTAAATCGAGCGAGGCTTTTGTATTTCAGCTTTGAGGATGGCCGTTCATAGTTATACTATCGGATATCATCTTTGGCAAATTCTTCTGGACTGCTATAACGATGGATATCAAAATCACATTTGATCTCTGCC
>Ga0183095_11405_pt1 | contig 18822 bp, 15 predicted proteins | sample BioMet4_FD_130346 | JGI IMG/M metagenome (GOLD analysis project Ga0183095, IMG submission 130346) | Microbial communities from bioreactor (seeded with sewage sludge) at LBNL, California, USA - Biofuel metagenome 4 (v2) (version 3) | ecosystem: Engineered > Bioreactor > Anaerobic > Unclassified ...
TCGAAGTAAGAATCAGGCAATTTCCGAGCGGTGGTTTTTATGGCAAAAACCTTGAAATGCCCTTATTTCAAGCCCTTTTTTACGGCTGATTTTCAACCCTTGACATCAATACTACCGTCTCAACGTGGCTCGATTGCTTCAGATGGATGTCAAGTAATCGGGCAATCCTCGGAAAATCAGTCCGTTCGTTCTCGGAAATAAATCTACGGCTTTTTTGACCTCAAAATTGCCATTTTCTCGACCGCGCTCGTTCTCGGAAACAGGTCGATGTGCCTGTCCCTACTATATATGCAGCCGCGCATATTTCCCAATCGCCTCGACACTTCGCTCTGAGGGAATATGTCCGAAAAGCTGTGATTTCCCATCCACTCGACTCTACTGCTGGATCATGTACAGATACGAATCCCTGTCTGGGTATTCATACGGGAAAGGAAGCTCATCTTTTGTTATTCGCCGATAGCCACGCTTCTCAAAAAAGCTGTGACAGTTCGTGGCCACGGACGGAGTATCAAAAACAAAGGTCTTCAAGCCCTGTTCTATTGCAAATTCTTGGAGCGTCGCATAGAGCTTTCCGAGAATGCCCTGTTTCCGGTAATCCGCTCTGACAAACCCCTTCTTAAGAACCGCATTCCCGTTTCCCTTGTTCATCAAGGCCAACGTACCGACGACGGTATCATCCTCAACGGCCAGCCAGAACTCTCCACCGTCCTTTTCATAGCAGGTAGGAATGTCCAGCAGATCAGGCTGTTCCTCAAGCGAAAGATTGATCTTTGCCTCGTTGTTCTGGATGTCCAGAATTAGGTCGATGATCTGCTGCTTATATTTTTCCTGATAAGTGATTATCTGCATGTTATGTCCTCACCCCGTATAGGCATCATCTACGGTGTTCTTAAAGTTCTGCTTCTCCAGCCACTCGCGCTCTTCCTCGTTCTCCGGAATATCGATCCGTTCTATCTTGAAGATAACAGGCCGGGTACCGTCATTACAGCAGGCAATCATCATACGGTCATCGTTTGTCCAGCTCTTCATTATGGAGCCGCCCTGCAGAGCTGTGTAAACATAGCGACTGATGGCATCCCACGCTTCACCACAGAACTTGCCGCTCATCAGGTGATAGAAATCATCCTGCTCCGGCGTTCTCTTCAAAACAAACTCATCACCCGGCTTGAAGCAAGGACACGCGCCTGACTTCGGATCAGCCAGATACTTCTCCTGCAGATCCGGGAATACCTTCGTCTCCAGAACTGTTATCTTACATTCGTGCTGCATACTGCTGCCTCCTATAAATCCGTACTTCTTTCCACACTATAAAGACTCAAGCCTTCCGGTCGAAAGTCCATCTGGATTTCCCAGAACTCCACGCCCTGTTCAGCAGCCCTGTGAATCGTCTCCGAGACCTCCTCATAATGCGTGGAGCGCAGACGTTCTTTGCGTTCGGTAATGCGATACTGATACACCTGCAGGAAAATTGCCCTCTCGTGCTCCGAAAGAGAGCCTGCCAGTTCGTTCACGTGCTTCACCATTCGATCAGTCGATGAGAACGGCTTCGGCGGCAGTGTCTTGATGCTCTCGCCATATTTCACATTGATGGTAGTGAGTGGTGTCTTCACCTCAAGGTATGTGTCACCGACCTTAAAGTCCAGCTTGGAGATACCGAGCTTGACCTCTCTTTGTATATCGTCATACTCCGCCACAATTTTATCCAGCTCATGCTCCCGAAAGAAATGCTCCACCAGCCTGTTGGAGAGAATCTGATTGATGCCCACCCAGTTGTCATCATCCGACAGAAGCACGGCCTCAATGTCATAATGCAGCTTGCGCTTCGGATCTGGATGATAAGAAAGCAGACAAGGTAGATTCTTATTCTCCACGTCTCCGATCCGGTTTGTTGTCGGTATATGTGCGATCAGCTCCTCGCCGTCAATCTGAACGACAGCAGTGAACTGACTTTTTCTTTTTAGCATTGTGCCTCTGATAAGAGGCTCATCAAATTGGTACATTTACGCATCCTCTTTCGGCACCGGAATATAAACCATCTTCAGCGGGATCATCTTTCTGTATTTCTCGCTCAAATCTTCGTAGTATTTGAGGATTAGGTCTACCAACTCTGTGCCATTTATACCACGGATGATCGGCGTGCTATCCAGATACTTCTGAGCATTCTTCGTATAATTAGAAAGCGTCACGAACAAGCCATAATCGCCCTCGCGCATTGCACCTTTGAGGGACTGGATGGTAGTTTCTTTAATATCACTGTCTTGGCTCTTGACCTGCACAAGAATACGCGGAGGAAGCTCATCCTTATATGCCGTAATATCAATGCCGCTATCACCACCCTGTGGAGATACGGTTGTCCGGTATCCCATTGCACGGAGCAGATCAGCCACAAAGGCCTCAAGATCATATCCCTTCAGCTGGCGACTCAGCTCTTTCAGAATAAAGTCCTTTGTACTTTCAACAATATCCTCCGCGGTCGCTCCGACACTTTCATCCTCTGAATCGTCGGATGTTATCGATTTCTTAAAGTCTTTATCAAGTGCTGATAAAAACTCGTCAGCATAGTTCTTCACCGAAAAGAAAGACATCGCAGAGCCGACTTCATATAGCGCACCCTGTGAGAAGCTAAGACGCGGTATATGCTTAAGCCATTTTACTTTTCTACGCTGAACATACTCTCCGTCGTTATCCTCAAAGAAGTAATCGCCTTCAACGGTACCAATATTTATCTTCCTATCAGTTTTGGACGGAAAAACCACATAATCGCCGATCTGCACCTCATGGATAAACCTGTAGAGCATACCGGCACCATTTGCAATTTGGCCTTTCTTAGCATCCGGGTAAGCCTCTATATAATGAGCCTTAAAGGCATCTCTGTTTGCCTCAACCTTTGTAAGATCGCCAAAATCTCTCCAGCCAATCGCGATCAAGTCCTTATTTAAGAACAGACTGTCATTCTGGGTATGAATACCCCAGACCTTTTTTTCATCAGAATTTCCGTCCATAATGCCCTCCAATTAATACCAGTATTCGCTGGTTTTTTATTTCATTACCTTCTCCAATAGGGACTTATAGCTATCGACTACGTCGTATACCACATTCCCATTGGAAATGGCCTTAAAGTGTTCTCTCGCGCAGTGAATCTTGGACTCCTCAATCAGCCGCAGCTGCATCGAGCTCATGGAGCCCTTCGTCTCTGCCACGAAGTATATGTGCTTTACCTTGCCCTCGTAGAAGGCAATTGCCCAGTCGGGATTGTAGTGGCCGACAGGAGTGGAAATATAGAATCCATCCGGCAGCTTCACATAAACCGCAACATCGGTATTCGTATCAAGGTCTGTGGCAAAATCGCGCTCGTTCGAGGAATCATAAACGATATGATCGTACAGGTGCTTCTTTGCCTTCATCGCATTAACGCCCAGCTTGCCCTTGATGGTAGGATCGGTGAAAACATCCATGCCGTAATGCTCATCCAGCACGTCGTAGGTGATGTGCTCGATAATGGCCGTGGCTTTCTCGTCGCTGATCAGTGCAGCGGCCTTGACAATAAACTCCTCCGGATTGTCCTTAAACTGGTTAAACACGTGTGGCTGGATACCCTGAAGGATTGCAATAACCGCTTTACGGGTAAGGCCGGTCTCATCCACCAGCTTTCCGATGAGGTCATATTTTACATTCGAGTTTGCCGTGATGGTCACACCGTAGCTGGCAGACTCTTCTTTTACGAAAGATGCTCCGGAAACCAGCTCCTCCTTGGACTTGATGTTATCCATAGCACCGGATTCTACCCGGAAATAAATCTTTGAAACGCGCAGCTTGGAGTCAAGGGAAGCGATAGACTTCTTAATCAGCTCGTCGGTATCAAAATCAACAACATATACGGACTTAGCATTGATCTTTGACCACAGCGCTTTGAATTCCGGCATAGCCAGTTTCTCTTCATCGACCTGAAGCTCGACGTTATTGCTGCGGGCATTCTCAGGCTGCATGCTGCGGGCATCGTAAATGGAGTCAACAATCTCAATAACAGAGGCTGCGGAATCAGCCACTTCCTCTGCGACCTTGATTTCTCCGTTTGCCTTATCCTCGTAATACTTATCTGTCAGAACGCCCTTACGGTCGATATAACCGTTAACGATCATGTCGTAGTGTATTGCGGAAGCAGTATCCTGATCGATAACCTGCTCATTACCCTTGTCGTCCTTGATGACCTTGCCAACGAAAAGATCAACTGTAACAGCACGCGGTCTGTCGGCAACAGCATCAGCCATTTCGGTTTGCAGGCCTTTGGCAAAGGAATCGTAGCTCTCACTGGCAATAACCGTCAGGACATTTACGTTATGAACGTCATTTCCAAGCGCATTGGTATCCATACGCTCACCATCCTGATTGACGCAAAGACGCAAGCCACGGCCTACTTCCTGACGCTTACGAACATCGCTGCTTGACTGCTTCAGCGTGCAGATTTGGAATACATTAGGATTGTCCCAGCCTTCACGCAGAGCGGAGTGCGAGAAGATGAAGCGCACCGGAGACTTCTTCGGATCTCGATCAAGAAGCAGCTCCTTGTTCTTCATAATCAGCTCATAGGCGCTGACATCATCCGAGGTGGTCTCTTTACGACCGACCTTGGAGTTTATCATCTTGCCCTTGCCGTCCACAGAGAAATATCCTGCGTGAGTCTTGGAAGCCTTGATACTATTCAGGTATTTGATGTATTCGTCTTCGCCAATGGAAAGCTGAAGATTTCCGACAATATCCTCGTATTCCTCTTCAAACATTTTGGCGTACTTACCGTTTACCGGTTGGCCTGCAGCATCATATTCTCTGTAGTTCGCAACCTCATCTATAAAGAACAGAGACAACACCTTGATACCCTTATAGAAAAGCTGACGCTCCCTCTGAATGTGGGACAGGATCGTCTCTCTGATCTGAATACGACGCAGCTGGTCTTCATCGACCGCGCCCATCACATCACCGGCGTAAATCTTGATGCCGTTCAGGAATTCCACGGAATCATCACGGCCATCAATCTGCTTGACCACAAAGCCGTTTTTGTATTCTTCCAGCCCGCCGGAATAGTCATAGAGATTGTCTCCGATTTTCACGACGCGGCTCTTTTTCTTTGGAGTGCCGCTGGCCATCTTAACCTCGAACTGCAACGTAGCGGTCGGATCACCCTTGGAAAGATTCAATCCTTCCAGATAGAGATAGCTGTCCGTAGCTGTGCTTCCAGTCTCGGTAATGCCTTTAACGGCGATCTTCTTAACCAGACGCTTGTTGTACGCCTCCATCGCATCCAGCCGATAAATCATGTTATAAACGCTGTCTGACTTGTGCGTCGCGGAATAGCGGAGCGTGAGCAGCGGCTGGAATTCTTTCAGTCGCTCCTTCGTCTGCTTTCCTTCCACGGACTGCGGCTCGTCGATGATTAGGATCGGATTCGTCTTTGCAATGATGTCAATCGGGCGACGGCTGCGGAACTCGTCCAACTTCATGTAAATGCGCCTTGCATCCTTGCCTTTGGCATTGAACGCCTGCGAATTGATGATCATGACATTGATGGAGCTGTCGGAGGCAAAGCGGTCAATCTCCGTCAACTGCGCAGAATTATAGATGAAGAAGCGTATCTTCTTTCCGTACTCCTCCGCGAAGTGCTCCTGCGTCATCTGGAAGGACTTATACACGCCCTCGCGGATAGCGATGCTCGGCACGACAATGATGAACTTGCTCCAGCCATAGGCGCGGTTCAGCTCATACATCGTCTTGATATAGGTATAAGTCTTGCCGACACCGGTCTCCATCTCGATTGTGAGATTGAAGCCCTCGCTGCGGCCTTCCAGCTTTGAAGAAGGCTGGATCTGATTTGTACGCTGTATTTTCTGTATATGCTCCAGAATAAGATGGTCGGAAAGCTCCGGCACAATCTTCTGGTTACTCCAACCGGTATAATCACGTTCCTCATTCAATCCAATCTGAAACATACCGGTTCCTCTATCCATCATATAGGTAGGCGTCAGATAAGGCTGGCCTGCGAACACATCAACGACCGCCTTGGCAGCATCAGCTTGGAATTTTTGATGTTTGTATTGTATCCTCATACGGATGCCACCTCCTTAGATTACTTTTACTCTTGTGTCCGGTGCCAGCATTTTGAAAATCTCTCCCACGTTGATTTTTGCCGGGCTTCCATTAAAACTGCTGTCACGGAATACAGCACGGAGCGGCTGACGTTTAGCGATTTCCTTGATAACCGAATCTGGAATATTCTCGTCAAAGCAGGCAATCAAGTCGCCCTCATTGTAGGTATGTACTGTGCATCCTTCAATCTGCTCTGATGTATACGGCATTGAAAGCGGCAACCCCCACTCCAACAGGCAGCCAAACAGCAAGTCAAGATCGGAACGATCTGACTTCACATTGGAATCCAACATAGATAACATACCCTGACTATAGTCACCTGCAGCATAATAGACATCGTTCATATTGCCATCATCAACTTTAAAAACGCGGAAGCCAACATCCAAATCTGTTGAAAACAGTGTACCTTGCTCAGATAATTGTTTTCCCACTCTCCTTATTCTTTCTTTGCCAATGTCACAGATAGTTTCAAATCCTGCTTTTTTTGCATCACTCTTATCTGAACACTTTTCAGGCAACTGTATCATGATAAATTTTCGATGTCCTCCAACTTCTGCATTTTGTTTAATAACTGCATGAGCCGTGGTGGAAGATCCAGCAAAAAAGTCCATTATTATTGCGTCATCTGTATCATCAACAATACTTATCAAATACTTTATAAGATCAGATGGTTTTGCAAAATCAAATGGTATAGAAAGCTCTTGCAGTTCTTTAGAACTTGCTCTGTTTTCCCATTTTGTAATCAAATCAACAGGAACCATGCCTTCATCTTGTCTGTCTGAAAGCCATATTTTAGTATATACATTCCACTTTGCAGGCTCACCCTTTGAATTGATCAGTACGCCCTTCGAAGGTTTAAAGGCGATATTACCTTTCTCTTTCTCTTCTAAATACCTCTCTCTACTCCATCGCCAGCATCCGTCACCATGATTAGGCAAAACCATTTCAGCATCTTTGGCATCACTTGGCATTGTACTTCCGGGAGGAATTACAAGTTCACCATCTGGGCATTCAATATAGTATCTTTGATTTGGCCTATCATCCAACGAAGATTGATAAAGCCCAAAAGGTCTATATCTTTCTCCCTTTCTTTCACCCTCAGTTTCTATAGATGTATATAGTTTATTTATTATTTCTTCTGAAATGGGCTCTCTAAAATTTCCGGTTTTGGTTATATCTTTAGCGTAAACAAGAACATATTCCATATTAGGGGAGAAAAAACGTCCTTTTGCTCCTCCGCTTTTCATAACTCTTGAAATGATTCCGCACTTATTAGATGCCCCGAAAAGTTCATCACATATCTGCAAGAGCGTTTGCACTTCAGCTTGTCCTATGCTAATAAAAATTACGCCATCATCTGTAAGTAGGTTTCTCGCCAAAGAAAGTCGAGCATAAATCATGCTACACCACACAGAATGAAATCTGGGATTAGTCACGTTGTTTTCTCTGAAAAGTTTTTCTCCTTCTTCATTCCACAGGTTTATGTCATCCTCATATTCTTCCTTTAGCATTACAAAATTATCAGGATAAATAAACGAATCACTACCTGTGTTGTATGGTGGATCAATATATATTACCTTGACTTTTCTCATGTAACTTTCCTGAAGCAACTTCAGAGCATCAAGATTATCTCCTTCAATATATAAATTTTCCGTTGAATTCCAATTTACGCTTTCCTCCATGCATGGACGTAAAGTTTTACGAATAGGTTTATTAGCCTCAACTATTGCCGCCTTCTTACCAACCCATGTAAATTCATAGGCTTCATCGCCTTCCAAAACATCACCAGAAAGCATCTGGCGAAGCATATCAAAATTCACAGCCTTCTTATAGACCTTGTGGTCAGGAGTGCTATGCTCTTCATCCACGGTCTCTGTGATGCAGTTTGGAAACAGGTCTGCAATCCTGTCGATGTTCTTCTCGGTCATGTCAATTGACTCCATTCTCATTTTATCCATTCTTAGTTTCCTCCGTTAGCTTTAATAAGGAATTTCATGATTACGCTGGTTAACTCAATAACATATTCCAGCTCGTCGCCATTCACAGCATCATTGTGCTTTACATGGTTATTCTGAAAATCCGTATAGTATTTGATGATCTGAGTGACCATGTTCCTGATTTCTGCAGATGCACCGGATTCTTTCAGCATGCTTCCTATATCGGCGATCTGATTTTCAAGGCTTTTATTATTGCCCAATAAATCCTTAATTAACAGTTCAAAGGCCAATCGCATATCATCCAGTGTATTTCTTTCAAAAATCCCACCTTCATATTTTGACAGTGCATTTTCATACTGTTTTAGCGATGATGGATAATCTTCTAACCAATGCTTTGTTTTCTGAATCAGTTCTGAATCGCTAATTTTTTCCGCTGCCAGATTTCCATAGCGACTGAACATTTTTATCCTTAGTTGTTTTATATCTTCATTTCCGCGGAAAATATCCAAGTCAGATAATTCTTTTATGATTTGAAACTGTTCAGCCGATGAAAACTCATTTAGATTTTGTTTCATAGCAGAACGTTTATTAAGTGTTCTTGGATTAAATGGATAACTACTTTGCGGAATTACTCTTCCAAAGTCAAGTGCATATGCAGAACAAAACTCAACAATCTTATTCCCAGATAATCCGCTATTTGTATCTGCCAGAATGCCGCATGCATATGTTAGGAATGCATCATCAAGACCATCTGATTTCATCCTACGATTCCCTCCAGTTCTTTTTTCAGTTTTTTTAGCTCCGCGTTCAGCTGCACCTGCTTGTTCAGCTGCTTCTCCTTGCGGACTTTCGTTTGCAGCGCTGCGATCTGTTTTTCCAGCTCCTGACGGCGGGTATCGCGTTCTACGGATTCCTTCAGCGATTCAGTCTTTCCGTCCTCGGCGCGGAGCGCATCGCCCGCGATCTGCCGCACAAAATTCTCATAAACCTTATCGACACTCAGGCCTTCTACCTTCAGAGGCAGCTCATCTTCCGGGAGCCAATCCGTGTGGTAGTACGTACCTACCTTAAATGCATTTGATCCGGAAGCCGCAGCCTCTTTGTAGGCAGTCCACGCCTGATACTTGCCGTCGTATTCCAGCAGGAACAGAATGTGGTACGGTATTTCTTTATCTATCTGCCGGAGGACGGACTCGTCAAGCTGCTGCCCGTTCAGTTTTATTTCAAAGACCTCCAGCTCCGTCACAGTGTCTCCGGCTGCAAGATTCATAGTTGTCGCAGCCACTTTGTTGCGCCAGTAGATCACCTTGATCTGATCTATGAACACTCGCTTTAACGTCGGCGATACAGAAATGTTCTCATAGAACTTCTGCTTCGGGATGCGCCGGTTAAACTCCGTGCTCTTCGGTAATCCAATCACCGGATGCACCTCCTCATTTCACCACTAAGAAGCAAATAAGCTCAAAGTCATCCAGCCCGTTGATCTCTGACATCAGGGCAGAAGTCCCTCCAGCGGAGAACAGGCTATCAATATCGCTTTCTTCTTTTACATCAATAATGGAATTGATCGCATCGGAGAGAAGTTGCGACACTTCCTCCATGTTTCTTCCATCATCTGTTTCCTTATTGAATTTTTCACACAGCGTCAGTACCGGTTCGGACTTTCCTCGGCACAGCAACCGGACGGTGTCCAGCAGCTTCTTTGGATTCAGGTAGTCGCAGACGATTTCTCCGTCTACACCGATATACACCATGTAGAACGGGTGAATGCGATTCTGGTTATCAATATTGATGCTGTTGTTGATGTTCCGCAGGACAAAGATCACGCCATCCGGATTATCCTCCGTAGCCGGAACTACCGCATGCAGTCCCTTCGGCTTCGTACTAAGGTCATGTGTCTTTATATATTCCAGCAGGTCAAGCCGGAACTCATTTAGTCCCAGATCCATGATGGAAATACCTGTTGACATATCCTCAATATCCACGACCTCTTCCTGCAGACGCTTCAGCTGCTGCTTTCTGTATTCGAGGTCGCCTTTTTCCTCTGGATTGATCAGGTCATCGTCTCCGGTCGAGGTCATAACGGAGATCTTCATTCTGGTCTCCACGCGAGATTTAAGGTTAATGTAGTCGTCCAGCGTCATGTCCGGCCAGAAGTTCACCAGCTGAATATACTGGTTCCTGCTGCCGATACGGTCAATTCGACCGAAGCGCTGAATAATGCGTACAGGATTCCAGTGAATATCGTAATTCACCAGATAGTCGCAGTCCTGCAAGTTCTGTCCTTCTGAAATACAGTCCGTAGCAATCAGGACATCAATTTCCTTTGTACTGCCCGGCATCAGAACATCACGGCTCTTTGATATAGGCGAGAAGCAGGTCAGCACATTATTGAGCGTGGCTTTCAGGCCTTTGATGGTAGTCCGTCCGTCAATGCTTCCAGTAATAACCGCTGTATCCAGACCATAGTTTGATTTCATGTAGGCAGACACCTGATCGTACAGATACTCTGCCGTATCGGAGAACGCGGAGAAGATCAGCACCTTCTTGTTGCCCTCATTGATAGGATGCTTCATTTTCTCATCCAGCAGGTGCAACAAGGTCTGCAGCTTCAGATCATGTTCCGGTGTAACATCGGCGATCATAAGCGTCAGCAGCTCAAGCGTATCCGCATCGCGCTGCAGCTCATCACGCCATGTTTTATAGTCCATATCAGCAAGGTCAATCTTTACCTTTTTGCCGACGGTGAAGTAATCGTTATTCTCGTCATCAATATCAAAATCGCTGTCAGAAGCCTCATACATATCCAGATCAGCTTTTCCGTTTTTCTCAAAGCTGTCAATGGCTGAGATGGTGCTCTTTATCAGCGCCAGAATTCTGCTCAATGTCAAATTGAAGGAATAAACAGAGCTCTCCAGACGCTTCAGGAGATTGATACTCATCAAACGCTGGATGCCTTGCTCACGGCCTTTCTGCGTAAGGTTATTTCCTTTGTTGTGCGTGAGGTCGATGTACTTCGACATCTTGCTCGGAAAGATATAGTTTGACGGAGTATAGATCACGAGCGTCAGCTGCATCAACTGCTCGTAAATCTGGTTATAGTTTATGGCGCTCGAAAGATCGGTCATGCTCGGACGCCTTGAGATAGGCTTCAGGCGTTGCGGGAATTTGCCGATTTCTTCCGTGTTGTAATATTTCTCTATGTGCTTTCTGGAGCGGGCAATCGTCACGCTATCGAGGACTTCAAAGAAATCGAAATCCAGTGTCCTAAGCAGCGCGTCCGTCGTTCTTGCTTCCGGATCGAGCTTGCTCCATGCATTGAAGGCTTTCTGCGCCTGACGGAATATCTCATCAATCGGCTTTTTGGTATCGAGCTTCTCATTGATAAATTCCGAGTTCCCCTCATAGGCGATGGCCAGCTGATTTTTCAGGTCGGTGAATCTGTTGTTGACCGGTGTCGCTGACAGCATCAACACTTTCGTCTTGACGCCAGCACGGATCACCTTGTCCATCAATTTCACATAGCGGTTCTCCTGCGTGTTGGCATGGGTACCAGCACCATTCCTGAAGTTATGCGATTCGTCTATGACCACGAGATCATAGTTTCCCCAGTTCAGGCGGTCGAGATCGAGCCCATTGGAAAAGCCACCAGCACGAGAAAGGTCGGTATGGAAAAGAACATCATAATTTAATCTGTCAGACGCAATCGGATTATTGACATAGTTATCCTTATAGGTATTCCAGTTTTCCGATAGCTTCTTCGGGCAGAGGACAAGGACGGTTTTATTCCTGTTCTCATAATATTTGATAACAGCCAGCGCAGTGAAGGTCTTACCAAGACCGACGCTGTCAGCAAGAATGCAGCCGTTGTATCTCTCCAGCTTGTTGATGATCGCAAGTACCGCGTCCCTCTGGAAGTCATATAGCATGCTCCAAATTTTGCTCTGCTTAAAACCGGTCGCCTCATTCGGCAAAACGTCCTCCGAAATATCATCAAGGAACTCACTGAACACGTTATAGAGTGTCATGAAATAAATGAATTCCGGTGAGTTCTCAGTGTAGGCCGTACTGATATTTGAAATGATGACATCGGTCACGTCCTGCATCTTATCCTTGTCATTCCAAAGCGACTCGAAAAGCTGCATATACTGTGTGGAGAACGGCGCTTCCATGCGATTGACCATGTTATAGCTGTTGTTGCCGCGTTCGCAGCCGATATCAACAGTGGTAAAGCCGTTCATGGGCATATATGCTACTTCCTCGGATGGAGCAGCAATAGTCATAAAGCCGCCCATGTTCTCGCCGGTAACATTGGACTTAAAGGTCGCCTTGCGCTTGATCCAATCTGCGCATTCCTTTGCGATGGCCTTCTGCGTCATCTCATTACGCAGCTTGATTTCAAATTCCGTACCGTACAGACTGCTTTCGCGGCTGAGACGCGGGATATAGAATTCGCGCTTCTGCTTCTCAGCCTTTTCCTTGATAAATGTCGGAGACGTGAAAATGAACCGGAACTCGTCCACCTGCTCCAGTTGCGTCTTCAACTCTTTATATGCGTACATGGAGAAGCATGCAGCGGCAATGGAAACCTTGCTGCCACGCTTCACCGTCTGTTTTAAATCGTCCCGGACTATATCCGTGACATTGTCAAAGATTTTCATAGATTTACTCCTTTGGATGTCACGATCAGTTTTTTTCCTCCGCAGCCTCATCCGGTACTATTTCGCAAATATCTGAAATGTCACACTTCAGTTCTTCGCATATCTTCACTAATACATCTGTCGTGACATTAGCACCTTTACCGAGCTTGGCAAGAGAGGCTGAGCTTATCTTTGCCTTCTTTGCAAACTCAGTTTTTTTCATATCCTGCTCTACCAGTTTCACCCATAATTTTTTGTAAGATAATTTCATTTCGACTCCTTCGGGAGATCTTTTCTCCAACTCGGCATAAAACCGTATACGTGACCTTCCTTCTCGTCCTTGTGATACGTTACTACATTAACTTCTCTTGCTTTGAAATCTATGTTTTGAGGTATGACATTAAGGTTATCTACCAAGATCACCTGCCCGGAACCATGATGATTAAGGAAATATTGATACAAACCGTTCTTAATGGTCTCGCCATCAAATCCATCCTCATTTTCATCGAACCCCAGCAATGGTGTATCTATCATTAGGAAGCCCGGTTTTATAAATACATCATCCTTGTTGAAGTACTCATAGAGCATCAGGGCAACCACTGAATTCAGAAAAGACCGATACCCTTTGCCTTGATCCTCCGATTTTGGTACGCCATCCATAAGGATATCGAAAGTGGTGAAATCCCAGCTGGCATATCCCACAGAACGATAATTGCACTCCTTCAGTATTCTGTTAAGGATTGTATTGAATCCGGTTCCTACCTCCTCTTCAAACTCCTGCTTTGCATGGTAAAGAGGAGGATTTTTCTTTTTCTTAAGCTCTGAGACCTTCTTGTCGCCAAGAATGGCCAGCTGATCATTTACGAAGTCTATACCATTTTGGAGTGTTGTGTAATCCTTAAAGCGCTGCATGTTGTATCGGCAGTTCTGAATTTCTTGATTCTTTTCATCAAGAGCAGCACTTATTTCAGATCTTCGCTCTTGCAATTCCTTGATGCTTTTTTGTATTGTTTTCTGTTCATCCTGAACACTATCCTCTGTGGCTACAATTATTGCGAGTTCAGAAGCAATCCTTTTTATTTCGGCATTGATAGCTTCTATATAACTATCGTCGTCATCCGGATGAAGTTCTCCGCCACAAAACGGGCAAACACCATTAGAAGGCAGATCTTTGACCGCCTGCTCACCCTTTGAGATAAAATCAAGTCTCTGCAGGTCAGCTTTGTATTGACTGATGAGCGATTCATATCGATCAACAAGAACACGGCAATTTGCATCCTCCTGCTGGTATTCAGCGACCTGCCTGACAATGGCCGTGTTCTCCTCCATCAGGTCTTTTATTTCCTGCTGTACTTCTTGGATACGTTCGGAGAGCTCCTGCATCTCTTTATCGATATCCGTACCTTCCAGCTCTTCCAGCTGCATGATGTAACTGATACGCTTTTCGGTCAGGGCAGCGACCTGTTCGTCAATATAATCGACTACGGCCTTTTTCTTTGCCGTGGCCACCTCCGGCTTTGTGATTTCCGGTACACCCTTTTTGTAATCACCGGTCAGCAGAAAATATAAGGAAGCGATCAAAGGCGTTTCATATCGAGAGTCCTTAATCACCAGCGACTCAGATTTATCAATCTCATTTTCATCGGCAAAGAAAACGCTGGCAATGTTAGTCCATGACATCCGCTCCCTCGCATACCGGGCAGTCTTCGGAACCTCAATCGTCTCATTGAGACCGATGATGCGTAACCACAGATCGTTCAGGTATCTTGAATTATCCTTTTTATAATTTGTGTCATACTCGCCGTTTTCTACTTCTTCACTTTCTGCCTCAACTATGGCCTTTTCCTCATCGAGTGTTCTGGAAATCTTGATCCGGCCATACCTCTCCGTAAGGAAAGTACCTTCGATATCTGTGTAGCCAGTCAGTGGAGAATAAGGCCTTGTGTCAGAGCTGAAAAGATAATAGATGCATTTCAGTATCCACGTTTTACCTGTGTTTGACCTGCCCTGTATGATGTTTAATCCGTCGGTAAAATTAACGACACCATCAATCTTTCCGGCTCCGGAGACACGTAATTTTTCAATCATGAACTTTTGCATTCTTACGCCTCCTTTGACTCCGTAGCCCGGTCACTTATGTACTGTAAAACACCATCATCGGTGAAACCTGAAAACTTCCTGCATACAATTTTGGCTCCTACTGTATAGGCTTTCGAATAAGAGGACTGAATGTTCTGGACGACCTCGCGTCCTCTGTCGTTGATGCTATAAAGAAAGCCCTGATCGGTATGCTCTACATTTATAAAATCATTCCTGACTGAGAGCTTTATAGCCTCAGTTATTTTTTCACGCTTGTTCGCAAATTCGGCAAATCCGAATTCATTATCTCCATGCAGGTTCTTGTCCAGCACCTTGCACTTCTTTCCGTAAATACAGATAAAGTCCAGCGCTGCGAGCCTGTCCACGTTTGCCGGAGCATCTAATGTATCTGCCAGAAGCAGCACCCTCAGCATGTTCTCGAACACCGTGTTAAATACTTTACTCCTCATATGGGTCAACCCACGATTTTATCGTCTTGTCATTCACCAGTATGTGAACGATTCCAAGCCTTTCTAAATTTCCTATCAAATTCTTTATCAGTGACAGCTTCGACTTCGTGAGCTGGACATCAGAAATCTTCTTTAACACTTCCAGCAGCCTCCTATACCCATTGTCGTAATCATCAAGGTAGGTAGTCTTTATTCCATCAAAAGCATCGCTTTTCAAAATATCAAACTGATTTTCTCCATCCTCGTACACCTCGCTGATGGATCTCTGAATGCTCTCAGCACTCAGGTAAGCCTTCCGCTGGTCATAGAAGTTCGTCTGATACTTCTTTGGCAGCGTCGGAATGTCGTCCATCGTTACCGAATCACGAGAAAGAACCTCGGCGTATGCATCACAAAGGGCAGATATGTAGTCTGCCTCAAAATCATAAATCTGTGCGTCGCTCAGCTTAATCGGAAGTTCAATCACGTCGCCGTCAATATACAGCTTTCCGTTTTCGCAGTAGATACGGTCACCGGCCAGATTCTTGATACTGGGCTTGGGATCATGAATGGTCAGAGTGATATCGACATCATGCATTCCCTTGGAGAGCCCATGAAAAATCTGGTTCAGAATGTCCTGAACGGCAGATCCAAGCTCATTTATCTCCACTAATATTCCACGGCGCTGGAGGAACTGCTGAAGGTGCTCCTTGTCGGCGGCGTAAAGGTTATCAATTTCTTCTGCAAAATCCTGTCCGTCATAACGACTGCAGATCAGCCCTGCGCGAGCTTTTGAAATAAACTTCTTACCCTCAAGGATCTGATCAAGCATATTGATCGACATCCGGCTGGCGAGAGGATTGAATTCGTCATTCTCGGCCATCTTTTCTTCTTCCTCAGTCATCGGATCGCGCAGAGTGTCACCAACCAGAGCAATTACAAAATCGCCACCGCGTCCTGTCGGATCCATGTATGTCTTCAATTCGCCAGCAATCTCATGAAAGAGCACTCCGCTGCACCTCCTTTTGACCTCTTAGGTCAAACCGCAGTCATCGGCGGTCATAACCGAAATGGCCAGATTTTGTACAATGAAGTCAGTCAGTGGATGACCGACAAAAACTTGCTTTTACATTATACCACGAATTTTGGCGATTTACAATACTTTCCGAGCTTTCGCTGATAAATAATTTGTGAACGCAAAGAAACTTTTTATCCTATTCTGCTGACTCACCGCTACGGACGCTCACCCGGCATGCAGAGTGGCTCGAACGGCCATAGCGGAAACAAGTTAATAAACCCATCCTACGAGCGTGGATGGCAACTGAAACGGATTTATTTCCCGTTCCGGTCGTCCTTCCACGCTTTTTTTCGTGAGACCTCCGGTTCGGGAACCACTCGAAAACCGGAGGTTAAAATGAAAAACTCTAAGAAAAACAATGCAAACCAGCGTTTCTATCCACTTCGTGACCCGGAGAATCCCTTCAAGGTCACACTCACACCTATCACTGAGGAGCAGTATCGCACCCTCTATCCGGACATCTGGGCTACCCAGAAACGTGAGCAGTATCATGGTCGCTGTATGTGCCCGAAGTATTATCTTTGGAAATGCGACGGACAATGCGATCTGTGTGAGTATCACGCTCCCGATACTGTATCTCTCGACGAACCGCTCCCGGACGGTAATGGTACCCTCGGCGATTACATCCCGGATGGCAAACCTTCTATAGAAGATATCTACGCTGACCGTGACCTGCTGAAGCACCTCATTACCCGTTTCCGTGAGCTTGATCCGGACGCAGACCGTATTATCCAGATGCGCCTCGACAATCCTAAGATTTCAGATCGTAAAATCGCGGAAGCCCTCGGTCGCCCGCAGCGTACCTTTGCCGACCAGATGAAGCGCTACTACACCGAGCTTCATAAGATCGAGAACAAGTAATCATCACACCCTTTCCGGCCACTGTCCCTCATTCGGATGGTGGTCGGAAATTTTTTTATAAAATCCTCCGCTCAAATCGGCAGTTCATCTCCAGTGGAAGGTGAAGGCAAGAGAACACAGCCTTCAGAAAGCGAGGTGAACAAGATGTACCGCAGTTACGCAGACACCGGCGGCAACGTGAACGAGGAGATCAAGCTCCTAAATTCCATCAGTCACGTTAGCGCCAGACTGGCAAGGAACCTCTCACTCCTTGCCGCAAGCCAATCCGAGGAAGGAGGAAAAGAGAATGTCAAAGATGGCAGAAATGGCACAGACCATCGAAGAGCTCCGCACCGCTGCTGCTTCTATTAATGCCGCAGCCGACTGGCTCTACCAGCAGTTTTCCGGAGACGACAAGGCAAAGGCCACTGAGGCACCCGCCAAGGAAGAACCGAAGCCGGAGCTGAAGCTGGAGGACGTAAGAGCCGTCCTTGCAGAGAAGTCCCGCGCCGGTCATACCGCAGAGGTTCGCGCCCTGCTTAAAAAGTACGGTGCCGCTAAGCTCTCGGAGATTGATTCGGCAAACTATGAAGCCCTGCTTCAGGATGCGGAGGTGATCGGCAATGGCAGCTAAAGCACACGCGATCCTGTCCGCATCCAGCTCTGACAGGTGGCTGCACTGCCCGCCATCGGCGAGGCTCTGCGAAACCTACGAGGACAAAGGAAGCGACTACGCTGCGGAAGGCACCGACGCTCACGCGCTTGGAGAGTACAAGCTCAAAGCCGCGCTCGGTATGCCTGCCGACGATCCGACCGACAGCCTCAAGTGGTATTCCGAGGAGATGGAGGACTGCACTTCCGGCTATGCCGAATACGTGCTGGAGCAGGTTGAGGCCGCCAAGGAAACCTGCGCCGACCCGGTAGTTCTTATCGAGCAGCGTGTGGACTTTTCCCGCTGGGTAGAACAGGGCTTCGGCACCGCCGACTGCATCGTCATCGCGGACGGCACGCTCAGAGTAATCGACTACAAGCATGGCCTTGGCGTCTTAGTCTCCGCAGAGGAGAATCCGCAGATGCAGTGTTACGCCCTCGGTGCTTTGGAGCTTTTCGATGATATTTACGACATCGATCAGGTATCCATGACCATCTTCCAGCCAAGGCGTCAGAACGTCAGCACCTACGAGATCAGCAAGGACGACCTGTACCGCTGGGCGGATGAAGTCTTAAAGCCCACCGCAGAGCTGGCCTTCGCCGGTGACGGGAACTTCCTGTGCGGCGAGTGGTGCGGCTTCTGCAAAGCCAAGAATGAATGTCGCGCCAGAGCCGAAGCGAACCTGAAGCTCGCGCAGCATGATTTCAAGCTCCCGCCACTGCTTACGGATACCGAGATCGAGGTCATCCTCGGCAAGGTGGATGAGCTTGTCAGCTGGGCTTCCGACATCAAGGAATACGCCCTTCAGCAGGCTCTCTCCGGTAAGGAATGGTCAGGCTTCAAGCTCGTCGAAGGACGCAGCAACCGCAGATACAGCAACGAGGCCGCCGTCATAGACGCGGTCGAGAAAGCAGGCTTTGACCCGTATGAGAAGAAGCTGCTCGGCATGACCGCCATGCAGAAGCTCCTCGGAAAGTCCCGCTTTGATGACCTCCTGCCGGCTTACATT